>SL_7KL_010_BRINEDRAFT_10000281_pt1 | contig 23613 bp, 17 predicted proteins | sample SodLak_010_BRINE_FD_10663 | JGI IMG/M metagenome (IMG submission 10663)
TGAATCGGCCGGCCTCGGCTACGGCCGATGCAGTCGCGCGACGAATTGTTCGTGGGTCAGCGGCGCGCTGAACAGGAAGCCCTGGAACCGGGTGCAGCCCAGGGCCAGGAGCTGCTCCCGCTGCTCCGGGTGCTCCACGCCCTCGGCGATGACGTCGAGCTCCATGTTGCGGGCAATGTCCACGATGTTTTCGATCAGGGTCCGGTCACCGCCGGCCAGCAGTTCCTTGACGAAGGATTTGTCGATCTTCAGCTCGTCCACCGGCAGGTCGCGCAGGTAGGCGAGCGAGGAATAGCCGGTCCCGAAGTCGTCCAGGGCGATGCGCATGCCGAGCCGGCGCAGCGCGCCCAGCTTGGTGATGGCGTCCGGCAGGTCGCGCAGCAGGCCGGACTCGGTGACCTCCAGGGTCAGGGCGTGGCCGTCCACCCCGTGTCGGCGCAGCCGCGCCTGGAACTGGTCGACGAAGTCCGGGCGCGCCAGTTGCCAGGGCGAGAGATTCAAGGCCAGGCGAGGTGGCTGCAGGTTCGCGGCCTGCCACTGCGACAGCTGCATCAGGGCGTGTTCCAGGACCCAGTTGCCGACCCCGTGGATCAGGCCGGTCTCCTCGGCGACCGGGATGAAGAGATCTGGCGGGACCTGGCCCATCTCCGGGTGCTGCCAGCGCAGCAGGGCCTCGGCTCCGATCAGGCGCTCGGCGGCATCGAACTGCGGTTGGTAGTGCAGGTCCAGCTCGTCACGTTCGGCCGCTTGTCGTAGCCCGTCCTCGATCTGCAGGCGGGCATGCGCCTCGTCCTGCAGTGCATGGCGGTAGAACTGCACGCCGCCGCGGCCGGCACGCTTGGCCTGGTACAGGGCGATATCGGCGTGGCGCAGGGCTTCTGCCGAGCTCTCGCCGGCGTCGGGATAGCATACGCAGCCGAGACTGGCGCCGACCCCGAAGGTGCGCTCGCCGATGATAATCGGGCGCTGCAGGGCCTCCAGGATGCGCTCGGCGATTGCCTGCAGTTCCGGCTCCAGGGTCTCGCGTACCCGGGCGCAGGGGGGCAGGACAACGGCGAACTCGTCGCCACCCAGGCGCACGATCAGCGCATCCTCGGGGGCATGGCTGCGCAGGCGGTCCGCCACCGCGCCCAGCACGGTGTCGCCTACCGCATGCCCCAGGGCGTCGTTGATGGTCTTGAAGTGGTCCAGGTCGATCAGGATCAGCCCGCCATGCAGGTGGCCGGCGGTGGCCTCCTCGATGTGGCGGGTCAGGTCGTCGTGCAGGCGGGTGCGGTTGGCCAGCCCGGTCAGGGAGTCGTGGTAGGCCAGGGCATGGATGTGTTCCTCGGTGTGCAGGCGTTCCAGTTCCGCCCCTGCGCGGTCGGCCATGATCCCGAGGATCTCCATCGCCTTGTCGACATCCTCCACCGGATATCGGTTGACCATGGCGATGTGCCCCAGCAGCGTGCCCTGGCTGTCCAGCAACGGGGCCCCCAGATAACTCTCGGCGTCCATCTCCACCAGCATCTCGTCGGCCGGAAAGCGCTGTTGTACGTCGCAGGGGTAGATACAGGTACCGATCTCCAGCACACGTTCGCAGGGGGTCTCGGCGAGGTCGTAGCGCAAGTTCTCCACGATCTGCCCCGCGGTGCACAGGGCGACGGTCTCCACCACGCCGGGTTTTTCCGGATCCTCGATGCCGATCAGGGCATGGTCGGCAGCGAACAGGTTGCTCAGCTTGAGAACCAGCTGCTGGAAGAACTCCTCGCGCGAGCGCGCCTGCAGCCCCTCGGCGATCAGGCGCAGGGCGTCCTCGCTGCGGTGCGCGGCGGTGATGTCCTCCTGCATCACGATCACGTCCTGTACCTCGCCGCGGGCATCCTGCAGTGGGTAGATGCAGCCCCGCAGCCAGCGCTCGGGGGTGATGAGCGGGGTGCTCTGGGTTGCCGGGCCGGGGTCGGCGGGTTCGGCCGACTGGTCGGGGCGGGCTGGCGGGGTGTAGGGCAGCGGGCCGATCTCGCGGTAGTGTCCGCGCAGGGCATCCTTGAGCGGTTCGTGGATGTGCCGGTCGATGGCATCCGGGCGGTCCAGAACGTTGCCGCCCGGCAGGGAGGCTTGTGCGCCGTGCATGGTTTCCCAGGCGGCGTTGCACTGGCGGATCTCGCCCTGCGGTGTGAGTACCTGGATGCCGACCGGGGATTGCTCCACCAGCGCCCGAAAACGGCTTTCCGAGTCACGCAGGCGTTCGCTGGTCTCGCGGTTCAGTACCAGGCTCATCATGACGACCATCACCACGTAGCCGAACGGCGCGAGCTGGGGCATNTCCAGTGCGCCNCCCCGGGCCAGGACGCCCTGCAANGTGAACAGGACGAAGACCCCGATCCCGCCCAGCAGGAGCAGGGTGGTGGTCTGGCGATAGCGCCGGTAGTGCCGGATCAGTGTGGTGAGGGCGAAGCCCAGGACCAGAAAGACCGCGAGCACGCCAAAGCCGAACCAGGGGCTGATGGTGCCCACTGCGAGGGCCACGGTTTCACCCCAGGGGAGTTCCAGGGGGCGGAGTTCGTCGATCACCTGGTACTGCATGCTGTAGGGCTGCAGGGTGTTGACCACCCAGGTGATGACCAGCAGTACCAGAAGACCGGAGATCAGCCAGCGGGCGGGGGTGCGCGTATGGGCCGCGACGAAGGCGGCGAACAGCACGTAGAACGGTCCCAGCAGATAGACGTTCAGGGTGAGTGCGCGGGTATAGGCCTCGACGGTGCCGGCCTGGTAGGTCTGGGCCGATCCGACGGCAAGCACCGCCATCAGGGCGCACATCGCGGCGAACAACCGGTGCTCGGTGCTCCGGGCGCTTTGCCGGCTGTGCAGCAGGTGGCTAAGCGTGGCGTAGATCGCCAGCCCCGCCGCAAGGTAGAGCGATGGCGCAAGAATCCCGTTCATCGGTTCCCTGCGCTTGCATCCCAGTGCCGTGCCATCCCTTGCCCCCCTGCGGTAAAGCGATGCGGGTCGGTCCCCGCGCTCGGTCCCTGCCGCTACAGTACAAAAGACCACGCGCGCGCGTCCCGGTTCGCGTGAGGGTCACCGCGGGGGTGGCTAACGGTCGGTCACAGATACGGCGTGAGCAGGCGCGCGGCCCCGTCGCGCAGTTGGGTCGCGAGCGGCCGGGCACGGACCTCCTCGAGCGTCAGGGGGTGCGATTGCGCGCGCAGCGCGTCGGTCCAGCTGGCCAGTTCCTGGCCCAGTCCGGCGTCCAGGCATTCCAGGTTGAACTCGAAGTTCAGGCGCAGGCTGCGCGGGTCCCAGTTGGCGGAGCCAACCAGGGCCCACTCGCGGTCTACCAGCATCAGCTTGGCGTGGTTGAACGGTGGTGGTGTGAGCCACAGCCGGCAGCCGCGCTCCAGCAGTTCGGCCTGCTGCGGACGGCTGGCCCATTCCACCAGGCGCAGGTTGCTCCGGGCGGGGGTCAGGATGTCGACCTGCACCCCGCGCAGGGCCGCGGCCTTCAGCGCCCCGGTGAGCGCCACGTCGGGCAGGAAGTACGGGGTCACGATGGTGACCTGTTCGCGGGCTTCGGCCAGCGCCGATTGCAGGGTGAAGTTCAGGACCTCGAAGTCCTCGTCCGGGCCGTCCGGCAGGCCGCGGCAGGCGCGCGCGCCGGCGGGGTCTACGGACTGCGGAAGCCAGAGCGGACCCTCCAGGCGTTCGCCGGTGGCGAATTGCCAGTCTTCCGCGAAGACCCGCTGCAACTGGGTGCAGGCCGGACCCCGCAGCTCGAAGTGGAGGTCGTGTATGGGGTGCGGACCGGGGTTGGTGTGGCTGTGGCCGCGGCGGATGTTCATGCCGCCGGTGAAGGCGCGGGCGCCGTCGATCACCAGCATCTTGCGGTGATTGCGCAGGTTGAAGGCGGCCAGGCTGCTCGGCAGGTGTACCGGCATGAAGGCGGCGGCAGGCAGGCCCACCCGGCGCAGCTGGCGCAGGGTGTTGCGACGGCTGTAGCGGGCGCCGATGGCATCGATCAGGATGCGCACCTGCACGCCCCGGTCCTGTGCCTGCTGCAGGTGGGCGACGAAGCGCTCGCCTACCTGGTCATAGTCGAAGATGTACGTGGCCAGGCTGATGCTGTGACGGGACGCGTCGATCGCGGCCAGCATCTGCGCGTAGGCGCGATCGCCGTCGAACAGCGGTTCGATCGCGTTGCCACCGACCAGGCGGAACGGGCTCAGGCGGTCCCCGGAACGCAGCAGGCGCTGCCAGCGTTCCGGTGGCTCGGCCAGGCTGGTCCCGTCGGAGCTGGGGTCGGCGATCAGATAGCCCTCGCGCAGGGCGTGGGCCCGCCGGCGAATACGATTGACGCCGAACAGCCAGTAGAGCAGCGAGCCGGCCAGGGGCAGCAGTACGATCAGCCCGACCCAGGCGATGACGGTCCCGGTATCGCGGCGTTGCAGCAGCGCGTGCACGACGCTCATCACCGCCAGGGCGAAGACGGCGATGGCGACGATACTGGCGGTCCAGCCTGTATCCGGCACGGACGGACTCCTTGTCGATGATGCGTTTTCCGACTGCACCCGTGGAACGCCGGGCGCGTGCCCGCTACAGTACGCGGGCCCGACCCGGCGTAAAACCCCGGCCCATCCACGTCCGCGAGACCGTCGATGACCGATATCGAGACCCCCAGCCTGTTCGCCAACAGCGGCGAGCAGCTGCCGCTGAAGGACTTCACCGAGAAGGCGTACCTGGACTACTCCATGTACGTGATCCTGGACCGTGCGCTGCCGCATATCGGCGACGGCCTGAAGCCCGTACAGCGGCGGATCATCTACGCGATGAGCGAGCTGGGGCTCTCCGCCACCGCCAAGTACAAGAAGTCCGCGCGCACCGTGGGCGACGTGCTCGGCAAGTTCCACCCGCACGGGGACTCGGCGTGCTACGAGGCGATGGTGCTGATGGCGCAGCCGTTTTCCTATCGCTATCCGTTCGTCGACGGGCAGGGCAACTGGGGTTCGCCGGATGATCCCAAGTCCTTTGCGGCGATGCGCTACACCGAGTCGCGCTTGTCGCGTTATGCGCAGCTGCTGCTTTCCGAACTGGGTCAGGGCACGGTGGACTGGGTGCCCAACTTCGACGGTGCGCTGGACGAGCCGAAGATGCTCCCGGCGCGGCTGCCGAACGTGCTGCTCAATGGCGGTTCCGGGATCGCGGTGGGTATGGCGACGGACATCCCGCCGCACAACCTGCGCGAGGTGGCCGCCGCCTGCGTGCACCTGCTGGAGCACCCGAAGGCAACGGTCGAGGAGTTGTGCGCGATCCTCCCGGCGCCGGATTTCCCCACCGAGGCCGAGATCATCTCCCCGCCGGCCGAGCTGCGAAAGGTCTACGAGACCGGCCAGGGCTCGATCCGGGCCCGGGCGCGCTACGAGCGCGAGGGCGACGACATCGTGGTGACCGCGCTGCCGCATCAGGTCTCCGGTGCCAAGCTGCTGGAGCAGATCGCCGCCCAGATCCGCGCGAAGAAGCTGCCGATGGTCGAGGACCTGCGTGACGAGTCCGACCACGAGCATCCGACGCGCCTGGTGATTACCCCGCGCTCGAACCGGGTGGACGTCGAGGGCCTGATGGCGCATCTGTTCGCGACCACGGATCTCGAGAAGACCTACCGCGTGAACATGAACGTGATCGGCCTCGACGGTCGGCCGCGGGTGCGCGACCTGGCAGGGCTGCTCGGCGAGTGGCTGCAGTTCCGGATCGAGACGGTGCGCCGGCGCCTGCAATGGCGGCTGGAGAAGGTGCAGGCGCGGCTGCACGTGCTGGAAGGCCTGCTGATCGCCTATCTCAATATCGACGAGGTGATCGCGATCATCCGCGAACACGACCGGCCAAAGCCGGAATTGATGAGCCGGTTTGGCCTGAGCGATATCCAGGCCGAGGCGATCCTGGAGCTGAAACTGCGCCATCTGGCGAAGCTCGAGGAGATGAAGATCCGCGGCGAGCAGGACGAGCTCAGCCAGGAGCGCGACCAGCTGGAGAAGACGCTGGACTCCGAGCGCCGCCTGCGCACCCTGGTCCGCCGCGAGATCGAGCAGGACGCGAAGGAGTATGGCGACGAGCGGCGCTCGCCGCTGGTCGAACGCGCGGCCGCGCAGGCGCTGGATGAATCGGCACTGGTGCCGACCGAGCCACTGACCATCGTGCTCTCGGAGAAGGGCTGGGCGCGGGCGGCCAAGGGCCACGATGTCGATCCCCGCGGGCTCAATTACAAGGCCGGGGATGCCTTCCAGGCGGCAGTCATCGGGCGCAGCAACCAGCCGGTGGCGTTCATCGACTCCACCGGTCGCACCTACACCATTGCGGCCCACACGCTGCCGTCGGCGCGCGGCCAGGGCGAGCCGCTTTCCGGCCGGGTGCACCCGCCGGAGGGGGCGCGTTTTATCGGCCTGGCCACCGGGGCGGAGGAAGACCGCTGGCTGCTGGGCTCGGATCACGGCTACGGCTTCATTGCCAAGCTGGGTGACCTGCTCGGCCGGCAGAAGGCAGGCAAGAACGTGCTGAGCGTACCGGCTGGCGCGGCCGTGCTGCAGCCGGCGCCGGTGCGCAACCCGCACGAGGATCACATCGCGGTGGTTACGACCCGCGGCTATCTGCTGGTGTTTCCGGCCGCGGGGCTGCCGGAACTGGCGCGCGGCAAGGGCAACAAGCTGATCGGCATCCCGTCCGCGGCGCTCAAGGATGGCTCCGAGCGGGTGCTCGGGGTGGCTGTGCTGGCGCCGCAGGACACCCTGGTCGTGCATGCGGGCAAGCGCTTCAAGGCACTGGCCCCGGCGGAATGGGCCGAGTACGTTGGCGAGCGCGCGCGTCGCGGGCGTCAGCTCCCGCGCGGTTATCAGAACGCGGACAGCCTGGAGGTGCGCCCGGCCTGAACCCGCGCGTACCTGTGTGGTCTGTGAACGCGGCGGTGCTTGAATTTGGCCGCTGCGCCCCGACTATCGGTTCATCCCGTCGAGTTTATTAATTGGAGTACAGGAAAGCTTCATGAAACGTATNGTGCTGTTTCTGGCGACCAACTTCGCCATCCTGATCGTCCTTAGCATNACTCTGCGCATCCTTGGGGTCGAGAGCATCCTNGACGACCAGGGGGTCAATCTCGACCTGACCGCGTTGCTGATNTTCGCCGCCGTGTTTGGCTTNGGTGGTTCGTTCATCTCGCTGGCCATCTCCAAGTGGATGGCGAAGAAGACGATGAAGGTCCACGTGATCGACAAGCCNCGCAACGCCACCGAGCAGTGGCTGCTGGAGACGGTCACCCGTCAGGCCCGCGAGGCCGGAATCGGGATGCCGGAGGTCGGTATCTACGACTCGCCGGACCCGAACGCCTTCGCCACCGGCATGAGCAAGAACAATGCCCTGGTCGCGGTCAGCACCGGGTTGATGCAGAACATGGGGCAGGGCGAGGTCGAGGCCGTGCTGGGGCACGAGGTGGGCCACGTGGCCAATGGCGACATGGTGACCCTGGCGCTGATCCAGGGGGTGGTCAATACCTTCGTGATCTTCCTGTCGCGCGTGATCGGTCACTTTGTCGATCGCGTGATCTTCAAGAACGAGTCCGGTCACGGGCCGGCATTCTGGATCACCGCCATCGTGGCCGAGATCGTCCTCGCCATCCTGGCCTCCATCATCGTGTTCTGGTTCTCGCGTCAGCGCGAGTTCCGCGCCGACGAGGCGGGGGCTCGTTTTGCCAGCCGCGAGAAGATGATCGGGGCGCTGGAGTCGCTGGCGCGGGCCTCCGGTCGGCCGGTGGACATGCCGGACCAGATGGCCGCCTTTGGCATTCGCGGTGGCATGGCCCAGGGGCTGAAGAAGCTGTTCATGAGTCACCCGCCGATCGAACAGCGCATCGCGGCGCTGCGCGCCAACGGCTGACCGCAACCCTTTATGTGTACCAGGAGAGGGCCGCCCTTCGGGGCGGCCTTTTCCGTTTGCAGTGCCGGGGCGGCGGCCGGTCGGATCAGTAGTAGCGACCGCGTCCGGGTTCGCTGCCGGGGGCGGCGATGACGTCGTCGCCGACGAAGGGGTTGCTACGGCGCTCTTCGCCGAAGGTGGACTCGGGGCCATGGCCGGGGACAAAGCGGGTGTCGTCGCCCAGTGGCCAGAGCTTGCCGGTGATGGATTCCAGCAGCTCACGCCCGTTGCCGCGCGGAAAATCGCTGCGGCCGATCGCGCCGTGGAACAGGACGTCACCGACCAGGGCGAGCCGGCCCTCCGGATCGTGGAAGACCACGTGGCCCGGGGTGTGGCCGGGACAGTGCAGGACGTGGAGCGTGGCTTGCCCGAGCTCGATGGTGTCGCCATCGTCCAGCCACTGATCGGGCACCAGTGGCTGAACCTCGGAGAAGCCGAAGATCTGCGCCTGCGCCGGGAGTTGGTCCAGCCAGAAGGCATCGTCGCGGTGCGGGCCGATAATCGGCGCGCCGGTACGTTTGGCCAGTTCGGCGGCTGCGCCCACGTGGTCCAGGTGGCCATGGGTCAGCAGGATCTTTTCCAGGTGGACGCCCTGATCCCGCGCGATCCGTTCCAGGGCCGCGGCATCCGCGCCGGGATCGACCCAGGCCGCGGCCCCGGTGACGTCGCACCAGATCAGGGTGGCGTTCTGGGCAAGCGGGGTGACGGGGTGGCTCAGATGGCGAAGCATGGCAGTGGATCCGTGAACAATTTCGAATTTTGAAGGCTGGAGGCGCTGGATTGCACGCAGCGGGGAATAGAACTGGCGAGCGGGCGTCTTACGGGGTGTGCAGGTCTTCAAGGGTACGTGATATGACGATGCGGTGAATTTGCGAACCCCCTGCGCATTCACCGGTTGACAAGAATATCGTCATATTAGAAGATTTGCATACGCTAATCGCTGTCCCCCCTGTCAGCGGTTGGTGGACTCCTCCATCCTCCTTTGGTGGTTTTCTTGGCGCGGGCTTCGACCCGCGCTTTTTTTTGCCNGCAATTCGCGTCATGCCGGCCNNCGTGTCTACCATGGTGGCCTTCGACGACGCTGCGAATCGCCCTTTATGACTCGACGCCTGAACAGTCTGCGCACCGCGGTGTTGTCGTTCGTGCTGCTGCCCCTGTTGCTGCTGATGGCCGCGGTGGTGGCGCTGGGTCTGCACGAATTTCAGACCCAGATGGAAAACCGGATGCAGGAAGACATCGAGCTGGTGGCGCGCTCCATCCGCCTGCCTGTGGCCGGTGCGATGCTGCAGGACGACGCGGCCGGTGTGCAGCAGTCGCTGGACTCCCTGTTCCAGATCGAGGAGGTGTTCGGGGTCTATGTCTACGATGCCGACGGCCGGATGGTGGCGGCCAGTGGCCCGCCCAGTCCGACCCTGCAGCGCCGTGGCGAGGCGCAGGTCATCAGCGAAACCGGGAGCCTCGGGGCTTTCGGCGAACATCAGGGGCGCGAGACCTTTTCGTTCTTTCTTCCGTTGTCCGATCCGGCCGGTCGCATCGTGGGGCTGTTGCAGGTGACGCGCGACGTCACACCGTTCCGGGCCTTCGTCGCGCAGCTCCAGTGGCAGGGTGGGTTGCTGATGCTGGGGATTAGCGGGCTGTTTCTGCTGGTGGTGCTGTTCGGGTACCACCGGGCGGTGGGGCGGCATGTGTCTCGGTTGATGGCCGCGATGCGCGCGATTGGCGAGGGTCAGCGTGGATTGCGGGCGCCGGAACAGGGGCCGGCGGAGCTGCGCGGCCTGGCAGTCTCGATGAACCGCATGATGGAGCGTCGCGAGGCCTCGGAGGCCGAACTGGAGGCGCAACGCCTTGAGCAGGGGCGGCTGGAGGAGAAGCTGCGGCACTCGGAGAAGCTGGCGGCGATCGGCCAGCTGGCGGCCGGCGTGGCACACGAACTGGGGACGCCGCTCGGGATTATCGCCGGTCGCGTGCAGCGCGCCATCCGGCACCTGCCGGAGGCGGATCCGGCGCGCACCGAGATGGAGGCGCTGAAGGCCGAGCTGGAGCGGGTGGAGACCATCGTGCGCCAGCTGCTGGACTTTGCCCGGCGCAATCCGTTGCAGGAACGCTCGCTGGATCTCGCGCAGCTGGTTGGAGATCTGGTCGGGCGTGTGCGCGAGCGGCATGCCTCCGGCGGGGTGGAATTCCGGCTCGAAGGCCCCGAGTTGACCATCGCCGCGGACCGCCTGCGCTTGGGCCAGGCCCTGGAGAATCTGCTGGAGAATGCCGCGCAGGTCGCCGCCCGCGAGGTCCGGGTCCGCTGGTATGCCTCGTCCGACCGGGTCGAGCTGGTGGTGGCGGACGACGGCCCCACGGCCGGGCGAGGGATAGACGATGAGCAGGCCGAACGCCTGTTCGAGCCCTTCTTTACCACCAAGCCCACCGGCGAGGGGACCGGGCTCGGGCTGGCGGTGGCGCAGGTGGCGCTGGAGGACCACGGGGGTACGGTGATGCTGGATCGCAGTGTCGCGGGGGAGACCCGTTTTGTCGTGCATCTGCCGGTGGCCGCTGGCGCCCAGGAGGATTCGCTTCGATGAGCAGCAAGGCACAAGTCCCCGCAACGCCCCCGGAGTCGGTCCTGGTCGTGGAGGACGATCGCGGGCATCGCGAACTGCTGACCGAGGAGCTGACCGAGGCCGGCTACGCGGTTACGGCGGTTGCCAGTGCCGAGGATGCCGCGCGGGTGCTTGCGCAGCAGGCCTTCAGTCTGGTGGTGAGCGACCTGCGCCTGCCCGGCGCGGATGGCTTCCAGGTGCTCCAGGAGGCCCGCNCCCGGGTGCCGGCACCCGGGTTCATCATGCTCACGGGCTTCGGGACCATCGACCAGGCAGTGGCCGCGCTGAAGGCGGGGGCGGATGACTTCCTGACCAAGCCGGTGGATCTGGATCACCTGCGTCTGGCCGCCGACCGGGTGACCGAGGCGCGGCGTTTGAAGGACGAGGTGCGTCGCTATCGTGAGGTCCTTGCGCAGGCCGATGGCTTTCACGGCATGCAGGGCCGCAGTCCGGCCATGCTGCAGTTGTTCGACCTGATTCGGCGGATCGCGGCCGCCGACGGCAGTGTCCTGATCACCGGCGAGTCCGGTACCGGCAAGGAACTGGTGGCGCGCGCGCTCCATGCGGAAAGCGAGCGGGCCCGTGGTCCGTTCGTGGCGATTAACTGCGCGGGCATCCCCGAGGCCCTGCTGGAGTCGGAGTTGCTGGGGCACGTGGCGGGTGCGTTCAGCGGGGCCAAGGGGGCTCGGCGCGGCCTGTTTACCGAGGCCGACGGCGGCACCCTGTTCCTGGACGAGATTGCCGAGATGCCGGTGGCCATGCAGAGCAAGCTGTTGCGTCTTCTGCAGGATGGTCGCGTGCGTCCGGTGGGCGCCAACGAGGAGATCGCGACCGATGTGCGTATCGTGGCGGCCACACATCAGGATCTGCAGACGCATATTGCCGACGGTCGTTTCCGTGAGGATCTCTACTATCGCCTGGAGACCTTTCGTATCGAGATCCCGCCGCTGCGCGAGCGTGGCGATGACATCGAACGCCTGGCCCTGCAGTTCCTGCGTCAGCAGGCCCTGGCCCGCGACCTGCCCGAGCGTCGCCTGAGCCCGGAGGCCCTGCGCGCGCTGGTGCGGTATCCGTTCCCGGGGAACGTCCGCGAACTCGCGAGTCTGATGGAGCGTGCCGCCACCCTGGCGGCCGGCGAGGTCATCGAGACCCGTGATCTGCCGGAGCGCGTATTCGAGGCGCCCGCCGAGGATCCCGGCGGAACGACGGGCGACCGGGCGGAGGGGGCGACGCCGGTACCGGGGATGGGCGACGACGGCCAGTGGCCGACCCTGGAGGAGCGCGAGCGCGACTACATTCGTCGGGTGCTGGAGCATGTGGACGGCAACAAGCAACGCGCTGCGCGGATCCTCGGCATCGGCCGCAAGACGCTGTACCGCAAACTCGGGGAATCCGACCCATCGTGACATCCTGACCCGGGTCGACCTGACCCATGTGTCATTCTGACCCGGTTTACCGTTGGGGCGTTCCCCGGCCCTTTCGGGATGATGAGAGCATAAGTCGCTGTTTCAAAGTGTTTTGTTTGTCTTTTTCCAATCTTGGCACGATGCCTGCTCCTCCTGGGACAGCAATCGAGGAATCGGAACCGCAGTGATGGACCATTCCTCCTCACACGGTTGCAACGAAATCGGGCGGGCGGACGATCGACCTTGAGTCGTCGCCGGCTTCGCCCCGAGATCCGAACGATCCAAAGGAAAAGGAGCAACATGATGAATATGCGCAAGACGATGCTCGCGATGGCCCTGACCTCCCTGTTTGCCGTGGGTGGAGCCGCCTCTGCCCAGTACGGCGGTGCCGAAGGTGGTGCCGGTGGGGGCGACATGGGCGGTGCCCAGGGCGGCCAGCCGCCGGCCCAGGAAGGCGGTGCCGGTGGCGGTGCTCAGGGCGGCCAGCCGCCTCAGGGTGGTGCCCAGGGTGGCGCGGCCCAGGGCGGTGCCCCGATGCAGGAAGCCCCCGAGGTGGATCTGAGCGAAGAAGACATCGACACTTTCGTAACCGCCTTCGTTGCGGTGCAGGAAGTGCGCGAAGACTTCGCCGACCGCCTGCAGAGTGCCGAGGACGAAACCGAGGCCCAGTCCATGCAGCAGGAAGCACAGGACGAAATGGTCAACGCGGTTGAAGACTCGGGCATGAGCGTCGAGGAATACAACGAAGTGGCCATGGCCCTGCAGAACGACCCCGAGTTGATGCAGGAAGTCCAGGAGCGCGCTGAAGCCCAGCTGTAACGGGCAGCGCAAAACCGCCCCGGGCATTGCGCCCGGGGGGTTGCAGGGGCCGGCCTTCGGGTCGGCCCCTTGTTTGTGTCCGGGGCATGCACGCGAATGTTCGGCACATTGATCCGTGATTCCCCCGAGGGCGGACGCCTTCGCGTCTCGGGAATTGTCCCTGTAGCTTGAATTGGGCAGAGGGAAGCGTTATTCTTGCGCGCTTTCTGAATCGCCCCGACCTCGGAGCATCGAACATCATGAGTACCATTAGCGCCAAGCCGGCCGAAGTCGAACGCGACTGGTTTCTCGTCGACGCCGACGGCAAGACCCTCGGTCGACTCGCCACGGAAATCGCACATCGCCTGCGCGGGAAGCACAAGCCCGTGTACACGCCGCATGTCGATACCGGCGACTACATCGTCGTGATCAACGCGGAGAAGATCCGCGTCTCCGGCAACAAGGCCATGGACAAGAAGTACTTCCACCATTCCGGTTACCCGGGTGGCATCAAGGAAGCCAACTTCACCCAGATGATCGAGCGTCATCCGGAGAAGGTGCTGGAGCTTGCCGTCAAGGGCATGCTGCCGCGCAACCCGCTTGGCCGGGCCATGTTCAAGAAGCTCAAGGTCTACGCCGGTACCGAACACCGGCACACGGCCCAGCAGCCGCAGCCGCTCGAAGTCTGAGCCGCCAGAATCAGCAAGGGAATCGATCCGAATGGCTATCAATCAGTATTACGGCACCGGCCGCCGCAAGACCGCCTCGGCGCGCGTCTTCCTGCGTCCCGGCACGGGCAACATCACGGTTAACGAGAAGCCGCTGGACGACTTCTTCGGCCGCAAGACCTCGCGCATGGTGGTACGCCAGCCGCTGGAGGCGACCGAGTCGACCGGCAACTTCGACGTGATCGCGACCGTTGAAGGCGGTGGCGGCAACGGCCAGGCCGGCGCGATCCGTCTGGGCATTGCCCGCGCCCTGGTGCAGTACAACGAAGACATGCGCCCGTCGCTGCGTCGTGGTGGTCACCTGACCCGCGATGCCCGCGAGGTGGAGCGCAAGAAGATCGGCCTGCGCAAGGCCCGTCGTGCAACCCAGTACTCGAAGCGCTAAAATTCGCGTCGAGTTTCGGGCTGCACCCGACCCGGTTTACTGGGGGATCGTCTAGCGGTAGGACTGCGGACTCTGACTCCGCCAACCCAGGTTCGAATCCTGGTCCCCCAGCCATTCATGGAAGAAGGCCCCCTTGTGGGGCCTTTTTTCATGAATGGCTGGAAGATTTCAGGATGAGAACCTGCAAGGTTCGACGGTGAGGCGTAGCCGACCCGAACAGCGCCGTATGCGGCGCTGGCCCGAAGGGCGAGGCGCATAGCGCCGAGTAATCCTGGTCCCCCAGCCATTCATGGAAGAAGGCCCCCTCGTGGGGCCCTTTTCTATGTTTGTTTGAGCGTGTCCAGGGTTCGAACCTGGAAGGTTCGGCGAAGCGCAGCGAAGCACTGCGCGCGCGCAGCCGCCGAATCATCCTGGTCCTCCAGCCATGGCAACGATTCGGGCCAGAACGTTTCGGCACCGCCCCGCTGATTTGTGGACGCCGACCCTGCTTCCGGTCTCCCTGCCTTTAAATGGCCAGCCACCGCCGACCTTGGCGACCGGTCCCCGGTAGCCACAAGCGCCCGGACCCCGGCATCCCGTCAACCCCGCTCCCGACTCCGCTACAATCCCTCGGCAGTGATCGGGAAATGCAGGGAATTCTCCCGCCCTTTTTCCGTCCAATTCCGCAGAACCCGGCCGCACTGGGTCGGATCGATCAAAATGCCAGAGAAGAGAGGATTGACCATGTCGGTACCCGAGAATCCCTACGAGCCGGTCAGCGTGGATGTGACAGCCCACGAGGTCGAAGGTCTGGACACCTGGTACATGATCGGGATCTCCGGTATTCCGGATCCCGACAACGAGGGGCATACCTCGAATGCGGGGTTCGTCGTGACCGACGAGGGCGTGGTGGTATATGACGCCCTGGGGACGCCGCCACTTGGCTTCGAGATGATTCGCCGGATCCGCGAGGTGACCGACCAGCCGATCAAGTACGTGATTGCTGGTCATTATCACGCGGATCACATCTATGGCCTGCAGGCGTTCGCGGACCACACCGATGCCAAGATCATCGGGCAGGCGCGCGCGAGAGACTATCTGGGAGGCGCCGGTGCGGTGGCGCGGCTCGAGCAGCGCCGGGGCGTGCTGGCCCCATGGGTGGACGAGGACACCCAGATCATTCCGCCGGACGAATTCTTCGAGGACGAGTACACCATCCGTCTCGGCGGGAAGACCTTCCGGTGCGTGCACGCGGGGCCCGCACACTCGCCGGACGACATCATCATGGTGGTGGAGGAGACCGGCGTGGTGTTCGCCGGCGACATCGTGTTCGATGGCCGGATCCCGTTTCTGGGCGACGATGCGCTGGATTCGGAGAACTGGGTCAAGCGCCTGGAAGAGTTGATGGAGATGGACCTGAAGTTCCTGATTCCGGGGCATGGCGAGGCGACCGATCAGGCGGCCCGGGCGGTCAGGTTCACCCGCGACTACCTGGTTAAGCTGCGCGAGCACATGGCCGTGGCGGTCGAGAACATGGATTCCTTCGACGAGGCCTACTCCGCGATGGACTGGAGTGACTACGAAGACCTGCCGGCCTTCGAACAGACCAACCGCAGCAACGCCAACGCGGTCTATCTGGAGATGGAAGAGAAGCTCTTTTGAGCTCGGCCGCAGGGGAAGCCCGGTCGGTGCGTGCGTTGCGGGTCCTTGATGTATCCCTGAATCCCACAAGCGAAAGGAATGATCGCCAATGACGCTGAATATTGAACCGGGCCTGCTCATGGCCATCCTGTCCCTGGTGGCGGGCATCCTGATCCTGATCCGGCCCCGCCTGCTGAACTACATCGTCGCGATCTATCTGATTGTTATCGGGGTGCTGGGCCTGCTGGCGTATTTCTAGGGAGATGCTCAAGGGGCCCCAGCGCGGATGTGTGAATCGATCAGCGCCGCCCTGGCGACGTAAAGGTCCCCGTCACCGATAGTTTGGTGCCCAAAAGCATGGACCAACAGTGCGACTTCGTGCGCAGGGCGTGCGGACCCGTTACTCTTTGGCCACATTCTGATCGGGGGGCTACGCCTCAATGACCGCCGAACGCGTCCGAGAAATACCCTATAACTACACCTCATTCTCCGACCGCGAAATCGTTATCCGTTTCCTGGGTTCCGATACCTGGGACCTCCTCAATGAGTTGCGTGGGGAGCGTCGGACGGGTGTGTCTGCGCGCATGCTGTTCGAGGTTCTGGGCGACATGTGGGTGGTCACCCGAAACCCGTACATCCAGGATGATCTGCTGGAGGACAAGAAGCGCCGCAAGGCGCTGATTGATGCCATGCAGCATCGTCTGGGCCAGATCACGGCCCGGGCCGACGGCAACGAGAAGGCGCTCAAGCTGGGCCAGCGCGCGCAGGCGGCAGTGTCTGCCTTTGCGCAGGAGTTCACCGATACCGCCGCGCTGCGCGATCAGGTGCGCAAGCGCATGAAGGCCCTGACGCACAAGGACAACATCCAGTTCGGCGGCCTGGCGCGGGTCTCCCACGTGACCGATGCGACCGACTGGCGTGTGGAGCTCCCGTTCGTGGTGCTCACCCCGGATTCCGAGGAAGAGATGGGCCCGCTGGTCGCGGCCTGCATCGAGCTCGGCCTGACGGTGATCCCGCGTGGCGGTGGCACCGGCTACACCGGTAGTGCCGTCCCGCTGTCCAAGCGCTCGGCGGTCATCAACACCGAGAAGCTGGAAGGCCTGGGCGAGGTCGAGCGCCGACCCCTGCCGGGCGTGGAGCGTGACGTCCCGGTGGTGCGCGTGGAGGCCGGTGTGGTCACCAAGCGCGTCTCCGAGCTGGCCGATCGCAACGGTCTAGTGTTCGCGGTGGATCCGACCTCGCAGGACGCCTCCACCATCGGCGGCAACGTCGCGATGAACGCTGGCGGCAAGAAGGCCGTGCTGTGGGGTACCGCGCTGGACAACCTGGCCGCCTGGACCATGGTGACCCCCGAGGCGGAGTGGATGTATGTCGAGCGCCTCAACCACAACCTCGGCAAGATCCACGACGCCGAGATCGTGCGCTTCCGTGTGAGCCGCTATCAGCCGGACGGCAAGACCCCGAAGGGCGAGCCCGAGATCCTGGAGATGCCGGGACAGAGCTTCCGCAAGCTGGGGCTGGGCAAGGACGTGACCGACAAGACCCTGATGGGCGTGCCGGGTATCCAGAAGGAAGGCTGCGACGGTCTGATTACGTCGGCCGAGTTCATCCTGCACCGGATGCCGGACAACATCCGCACCGTGTGCCTGGAGTTCTACGGGACCGATCTGCACCAGGCCGTGCCGGCGATCGTCGAGATCAAGGATGCGGTGGACGCCGAGGACGAAGTCCTGCTGGCGGGTCTGGAGCATCTCGACGAGCGCTACGTGCGCGCGGTGAAGTACACCCCGAAGGGCGCCCGTGGTGACCTGCCGAAGATGGTCCTGGTCGCCGACATTGTCTCCGACAACGAGGATGCCCTGGGCAAGCTGGCGGCCAGGATGGTGCGCGCGGCGAACGCCCGCAATGGCGAGGGTTTCGTTGCGGTCAGCCCCGAGGCGCGCAAGCGCTTCTGGGCGGATCGCGCCCGCACCGCGGCGATTGCTCACCACACCAACGCGTTCAAGATCAACGAGGACGTGGTGATCCCGCTGGAGCGCCTGGCGGAGTACACCGAGGGGATCGAGACCCTGAACGTGCGCGAGTCGCTGACGAACAAGCTCCGGATGGTCGACGAGATGCAGGAGTGCATGCGCGGTGACCATCCGGAGCTGCGCGAGTTGCTGGACGACACCGGTGGCGAGGGCCAGCAGTGGTTCGAGGCCAAGCGCGAGCGTGCGGTGGAGGTCCTGGAGACGGTGAAGAAGCGCTGGGAGGCAATCTCGGACAACTTCTTCACCCAGGCCTCGGAATGTGACGAGCTGCTGGACGAGCCCGCTCGTGCGGATTTGCGCGACCATGACAAGCTCATCAATGTGCTGCTGCGGCGCAGCCTGCGCATCTCCTACCGCGCCGAGGTCGAGCGCCCGCTGTTCGAGATCTTTGGCGGGCACCAGCTGGAGCCGGTGCGCAAGCGGCTGACCGCGATCCACGACCGGGTACTGACCAGCCGCCTGTTTATCGCCCTGCACATGCACGCGGGCGATGGCAACGTGCACACCAACATCCCGGTCAATTCCAATGACTACCAGATGATGCACCAGGCCGAGCGCCTGGTGGATGAAGTGATGCGCCTGGCACGCGAGCTCAATGGGGTGATCTCCGGCGAGCACGGGATCGGGCTGACCAAGATGCAGTATCTGGAGCCCGAACGCATCGAGTCGTTCGCGAAGTACAAGAAGGACGTCGACCCGAATGGCGTGTTCAACGCCGGCAAGCTGCTGGTGGGCTCCGGGTTGTCCAATGCCTATACGCCGTCGCTGCGCCTGGTCAAGCAGGAGGCGTTGATCCTTGAACAAAGCGAGCTGGGCGATCTCAACGACGAGATCAAGGACTGCCTGCGTTGCGGCAAGTGCAAGCCGGTGTGCAACACGCACGTCCCGCGCGCCAATCTGCTGTACTCGCCGCGCAACAAGATCCTGGCGACCGGGTTGATCGTCGAGGCGTTCCTCTACGAGGAGCAGACCCGGCGCGGGCTGTCGCTGAATCACTTCGAGGAGATGAACGACGTCGCGGATCACTGCACGATCTGCCACAAGTGCCTGAATCCGTGCCCGGTCGACATCGACTTTGGCGACGTGACCATGCACATGCGTTCGATCCTGAACAAGAAGGGCAAGCGCAAGGCGACGCCGGCGACGATGATGTCCATGGCCTTCCTCAACGCGAAGGACCCGGCCACCATCAAGGGTATCCGCAAGGGTGCGATCCAGATGGGCTATGCCGCCCAGCGCCTGGGGCATTTCGCATTCAAGAAGTTGAACCTGACCGGGGAGGGCAAGACCCCGCGCTCGACCACCGGCAAGGCACCGATGCACGAGCAGGTCGTGCACTTCGTGAAAAAGCCGATGCCCGCCGGGTTGCCGAGCCAGACCACCCGCCAGATGCTGGGGCTGGAGGATTCGCGCTACGTGCCGATCCTGCGCGACCCGGTGAAGACCGATCTGGATTCGGATGCGGTGTTCTACTTTCCCGGGTGCGGTTCCGAGCGCCTGTTCAGCCAGGTGGGCCTGGCTACGCTCGCCATGCTCTACGACGTCGGCGCGCAGACCGTGCTGCCGCCGGGCTACCTGTGCTGCGGGTATCCGCAGAATGCCGGTGGCGATTTCGAGAAGGGCCAGCAGATCAGTACCGAGAACCGGGTACTGTTCCATCGCCTCGCGACCACGCTCAACTACCTCGACATCAAGACCGTCGTGGTGTCCTGTGGCACCTGCATGGATCAGCTCCTGAAATACGAGTTCGAGCGGATCTTCCCGGGTTGCCGGTTGCTGGACATCCACGAGTACCTGATGGAGAAGGGCGTCCATCTCGAGGGGCTCGAGGGCGTGCAGTACATGTACCACGATCCCTGCCATTCGCCGATGAAGTCGCACAAGCCGACCGACGTCGCGGCCAAGCTGCTGGGTCAGGAGGTCCTGCAGTCCGACCGTTGCTGTGGCGAGGCCGGGACCTTTGCGATCAGCCGTCCGGATATCGCCACCCAGGTGCGCTTCCGCAAGCAGGAAGAGCTGCACAAGGGCATCAAGGAGCTGACCGGAGAGGAGAAGGCGAAGGACGGCAACGTGAAGATGCTGACCTCCTGCCCGGCTTGCCAGCAGGGCCTGGAGCGCTATCGCGAGGATACCGGGATGGATACCGACTACATCGTGGTGGAGATGGCCAACCGTCTGATGGGCGATGGCTGGCAGAAGGCCTTCATCGAACGGGCCCGCGAGGGTGGGATCGAGAAGGTCCTGCTGTAGGGCTTGGAGCCGGCACAAGCGGGTGCTGCACATGGCCCGCCCGGGTTGGCTACAATCGGGGGCACCGGGCGGTCGCGACGGAATAAAGGATCGTCACGTCGCGTCGCCCCATCGGGCGTACGCAATGCCCGTCAAGGCCGCGGCAGTGTATGCGGCATGTCCACCCGTCCATGCAAGGGAGTTCGCATGACCTTTCGCTCTTTGAGTCCCCGTCTCGCCGTCATGGCCCTTTGTTTCGGGCTGGCGGCGGCCCCCGTCGTGGCCAGTGCCCAGGCCTTTGTCGAATTCCCCGGCCGCAGTCTTTACGAGCGATTCGGCGTGGATGCCGTGGACCTGTTCGATCTGCGGGGCCAGTTGTCGCGCTCCACGGTGATCGATGTCCGCCCGCGTCTGGAATACGACATCCTGCACATCGAGGGGGCCCATCATGTACCGCTGGGCGCCCCGGATTTTGAGGATCAGGTACGGGCCCTGGAAGAGCAGCATGGCGGGCCCCTGGTGTTCTACTGCAACGGGCGCGAGAGCTACATGTCCTATCGCGCTGCCGCGCGGGCCAACGCGGCCGGGCTCGGCCCGACCCAGGCCTATGACGCCGGTGTCGCGGACTGGGCAGACCGCTACCCGGGGCTGGCCATGCTCCGCGGCGAGCCGATCGAGGACCCCGAGACCCAACTCATCACGGACGAGGCCTTCGAGGCGCGGTTGCTGGATGCCGACACCTTCGCCCGTCGTGTTCGCAACGACGACAATGCGGTGGTGCTGGACGTGCGCGGCAACGAGGAGCGTGACGAGATCTCGCTGTTTGCCGGGCGCGAGATGTCGGCCCCGTTGGAGAACATCGATACGCTTAACCGCATCCTCGGCCAGGCCAACAGGGATGGTGATGCGCTGTTGATCTTCGACCAGAACGGTCAGCAGGTGCGCTGGTTGCAGTATCACCTGGAGGAACGCGGCATCGAGAACTACCACTTCCTGGAAGGCGGCCTGCAGCAGTTCTACGACGAGGTGATGACGCGCTGATTGTCCGTCTCACCGCTTGCCCACGTTAAAAAGGCCGGGATCGTATGATCCCGGCCTTTTTTTGGAGCGGTATCAGCGACGAAACAGCGCCAGGAGGATCGTGATCCCCACGCTGACGATGATCATCGTGGTGAGCGGGAAGTAGAAGCGGGCGTTCTCGCGTTCGATCACGATGTCACCCGGGAGCCGGCCCCAGGGGATTTTTCCGAGCCACGGCCACAGCAGACCGATCAGGACGATCAGCCCGCCGATGATGATCAGCCATTTGCCCGTCGCGTTCACCGTGGCGGACTCGATCCGCTTAACCGGCGGTCATCTCCTCGACGCCCGAGGCGGAGCCCACCAGCATGACATCCGCCGAACGGCGGGCGAACAGTCCGTTGGTCACGACGCCGGCGATATGGTCCAGCTCGGATTCGAGCTCAACCGGGTTCATGATGCGCAGGTTGTGCACGTCGAGAATCACGTTGCCGTTGTCGGTCTTGAAGCCCTCGCGCAGTTCCGGGTTGCCGCCCAGCTTCGACAGGGCGCGGGCCACGTGGCTGCGCGCCATCGGGATGACCTCGATCGGTAGCGGGAAGGCGCCGAGATAATCGACGACCTTGGTCTCGTCGACCACGCAGACGAAGGTCTTCGACGCCGCCGCGACGATCTTTTCGCGGGTCAGCGCGCCGCCGCCGCCCTTGGTCAGGTGCAGATGCCGGGTCGCCTCGTCGGCCCCGTCGACGTAGATCGGCAGCGGACCGGCGGAGTTCAGGTCCAGTACCTCGATACCGTGGCCGCGCAGGCGCTCGGCGCTGGCCTCGCTGGAGGCCACGGCGCCATCGATCTTGCCCTTGATGCCGGCCAGGGCGTCAATAAAGTAGTTCGCGGTGGAACCGGTGCCCACACCCACGATCCAGCCGCTCTCGATCCGTTCCAGCGCCGCCTCGGCGACCGCCTTTTTCATTTCGTCCTGATTCATCACCGTCTCCCGAATATTCTGTCCGTAACCCATTGAGGATACCGACTGCTCCGTCCCCGGGACAAGCGGAAGCGTTAAGGCCTCGCATGCTATCGTTTGGGCCATGAAATTCCCCTATCTCGAGAAGATCCTGACGGCACGCGTCTACGATGTCGCGCGCGAGACGCCACTGGACCCGATGCCGAATCTGTCGGAGCGCCTTGGCTCCACGTTGTGGCTGAAGCGCGAAGATCTGCAGCCGGTCTTCTCGTTCAAGCTGCGCGGCGCCTACAACAAGATCGCCCAGTTGACCCCGGAACAGCGCGCAAAGGGCGTGGTGGCCGCCTCCGCCGGCAACCATGCGCAGGGCGTTGCGCTGGGGGCCAGTCACCTCGGCATCAAGGCCGTGATCGTAATGCCGGTGACCACGCCGTCGATCAAGATCGACGCGGTGCGCCGGTTCGGTGGCAAGGCTGTGCTGCACGGCGACTCCTTCGACGAGGCGGCCGCCCACGCCCGCGAACTGGAACAGAAACACGGCTACACCTTCATCCATCCGTTCGACGATCCCGACGTGATCGCCGGGCAGGGCACGGTGGCGATGGAGCTATTGCGCCAGCACCCGGGTCATCTGGACGCGGTGTTCGTGTGCATCGGGGGGGGCGGACTGGCGGCCGGCATGGCCGCCTACATCAAGCGCCTGCGTCCGGAGATCAAGGTCATCGGCGTGGAGCCGGACGATGCGCCCTCGATGTACAAGGCGCTGCAACAGAACCGCCGGGTCACCCTCAAGCAGGTCGGGATCTTTGCCGACGGTGCGGCTGTGCGTCAGGTCGGCAAGGAGACCTTCCGTCTGTGCCGCGACCTGATTGACGAGGTCCTCCTCGTGGACACCGACTCCATTTGCGCGGCCATCAAGGACATCTTCGATGACACCCGCGTGGTGGCCGAGCCGGCCGGGGCCCTCGCGGTGGCCGGGATGAAGCAGTACATCCAGCGCGAGGGCCTGCAGGGCGCGAACCTGGCGGCGGTACTCAGCGGGGCCAATATCAACTTCGATCGCTTGCGCCACGTGGCCGAGCGCGCCGAGATCGGCGAGCATCGCGAGGCCCTGTTTGCGGTCACCATCCCCGAGCGTCCGGGTAGCTTTCGTCAGTTCTGTCAGGCCATCGGTAAGCGCGGGGTCACCGAATTCAACTACCGCTACGCGGATGACGAGAAGGCCCAGGTCTTTGCCGGTATCAAACTGGAAGGGGGCGACGCCGAGCGCCAGGAAATCCTGGCGGCCCTGGAGGAGGCGGGTTACGACGTTCTGGACATGACCGAGAACGAGGTGGCCAAGCTCCACCTCCGGCACATGGTCGGCGGCCACGGTGGCGAGGTCCGCAACGAACGGATCTACCGCTTCGAGTTCCCGGAGCGCCCCGGCGCGCTGCTGAATTTCCTGACGCACATGGGCCAGACATGGAACATCAGCCTGTTCCACTATCGCAACCATGGTGCCGCCTATGGCCGCGTGCTGGTCGGCATGCAGATCCCCGCCGAGGATCGGGCGCGGTTCCGCGAGTTTCTGAAGGAGGTCGGGTATCCATGGCACGAGGAGACCGGGAATCCGGCCTACTCCCTCTTCCTGCGCTGACCGCGCGTTTCCTTAGGGGGTGGCATGTTCTAGGCGGGCCCTGGGCCGTCCTCCGGTGTTTACGTGCCTTCGTCCGGCCGCCTGCCAGGCGCTCTTTCGCGAGCGCACCGCGAGGTACTTTCTTGCTTGCCCAAGAAAGTACCCAAAGAAGGGCCCCAGGATTCCGCCCGGGAACCTCGCTCCGGACGCGCTGGGCCGGCGGCGCTGAACTCGCTACGCTGCGCTTCGCTCAGACATCCAGCGCCTTCTCCCGGCCCATCACGCC
>SL_7KL_010_BRINEDRAFT_10000283_pt1 | contig 23529 bp, 25 predicted proteins | sample SodLak_010_BRINE_FD_10663 | JGI IMG/M metagenome (IMG submission 10663)
ATGGTGACCGTTGCCCGTAATGCTGGGATTGAGGTTGCATCTGGTGATGTAATTGCGATCGTTGGCTACGATGTCCATGTGTCTCCAAATTGGATAGAGGGGATCACAGCTGGACTTGAAAACGCATCGGTTGTAACTGGGCCAGTACAGAAATCCGATTCTGAAGAACCGTCACCAGTTGAGCAGCGAACGATCGCTGGGCGAAGTGTGACATATGTTCAAACCGATAACGTTGCTTTTGAAGCGGATACACTCACCGGGCTTGATGGCTATGATGAGTATCTTGCAACAGGGGGATCGCGTGACATTTCACATCGGCTTGCTGGGATGAGCGAACCAGTTGCATACGAGCCATCAATGTGCGTAACACGGATTAACTCAGACGGCCACGACCGAGATTGGGGCTGGAAGTATCGAGCACTTGCGTATCGGCTCGTTAAAAACTACGGCATCCGACCAACGGTTTGTCGGCGAACTCTGTCTCACGCAACGAGTGATAGCATTGCTGCAGCGAAAGATGTTGCCAGAGGAGAGGGTAAACCATCAGCATGGTTTGGGACTGGGAGAGACGTTGTGGTTGGTATGACAACTGGATTTTCAGATGGGCTTGTGGCACGGGCGCGCGATCGATCGCCGTCCCGAAACCCACATGGAATCTCGAAACGCGCAGACAGAGCCGTTGCACGATACGATTGGCGGAACATGACTAATCAAGAGTGAACGACAGCTATCCTCCACCGGGTGCAAGCCCAGGGATTACCCTCGACGGATTTTTATTAAATACTCGATTCATTGCGTCTTCAGGAACATCCAACGTAAGAATCTCCATGACTGCAACGTTTTGGTGAGTTTCAGGGGCACCACTTGCAAAGAGAATCCGATCGGGATGCTCAATCAGTCCACGTTTTAGAATATCTCGATACCGCACGAACCAGGTGTCGAGATGGAGTGAATCAAACTCACCAAGCAGATCAATTGACTGTTCCATCCGGGAGCGATCAAGCGGAAACCCGCCAAATCCAGTTATAATCACAGGGTATGAGGTTGGTAAGAGTGCGTCTACGATCGCGCTTGGCGGGCATCCTGGGCGTGCATATGCCAACACAGGTGCGCGAACAGTTGACAACGTTTCAAGCACCGCTTGAGTTGGAACACCATCATATACGGGATCAAGGACAAAGCCATGAAACCGGTCATCGTATGCGTACTGCTCAACATCAGCCGGTTTTGTGTGGTGGTCTTTTTTTGTTGTGATGGTGTTTCGGAGAATTGAGGCAGTCCCCGTACGAGGATAACGAGGTCCACTGAGGCGAGCAAATGCAAGAAACGGGCGATCGACACTCAAGCGAGCAACGGCATTGTTTGCACGAAGATAGCCTTTGTCTCGAGGCTGTGGACTGGGAGAGACTACCGATCGAACAACGCCCGCCTGATGGCACTCTCGTTCCAGCCGTTCGGGCGTCACATCACGACCATGTATCTCGACGGCGACTGCATCCGCATCAAGATGTGCATGCACATCGACAATACGGAAGCCGTGCTCCAGTTCTAACATTACTGATAGGTCGAGAGACACATATAAAATAGTTTAATTAATGCAGTCGCAAGGCATGCGAACTGTTGTCTCACCGCCCTCTGGCGTTTTTTGTTATAAAATTTAGAAAGCTATATATAGAACCGCAAACCATGATTGTGTGAGGTTATTCATTATGGCATCACGAATGCAGCAACCACTGTTCATCCTCTCAGAGGGAAGCCAACGAACACGCGGGCAGGCCGCCCAAGACTCGAACATTCGAGCAGGGAAGGCCGTCGCGAATTCGGTTCGGACCACGCTTGGCCCGCGCGGGATGGACAAAATGCTCGTTGACTCTTCCGGCGATGTGGTGATCACAAACGACGGAGCAACCATCCTCAACAAGATGGATATCGAGCATCCGGCCGCACAGATGATCGTTGAAGTTTCGGAGACCCAAGAGATCGAAGTTGGCGACGGGACAACAACCGCAGCAGTGCTCTCCGGTGAACTCCTCGCGAAAGCAGAGGATCTTCTTGAGCAAGATCTTCATCCGACAGTCATTGTTGAAGGCTATCACGAGGCAGCACGTCTCGCACAAGAGGCAATTGAAAACGAAGTGCTTGATATCGATCTTGAAGATGATATTCTCGAACAGGTCGCAGAATCAAGCATGACCGGAAAAGGAACCGGTGATGTGACTGCAGATGTGCTTGCAAGACAGGTCGTCTCCGCAGTCCGTCAAGTCGCTGTCGACGATGTCAACCGTGAAGACATCCACATCCACACCCGAACCGGTGCATCCTCAAGCGCGACGGAGCTTGTGGAGGGCGTTATTGTTGACAAAGCACCAGTCAACGACAACATGCCACGATCGGTTCAGGATGCAACCGTTGCGATCCTCGATGCAAAGCTCGACGTTCGAAAAGGCGAAGTTGACACGGAGTACAACATCACCTCCGTTGACCAACTCAACGCAGCGATCGAGGCGGAAGAAGGTGAACTCCGTGGCTACGCAGAGTCACTGAAAGAAGCAGGCGTTGACGTACTCTTCTGCACGAAAAAGATCGAGGATCGCGTTGCAGGATACCTTGCAGATCACGGCATTCTGGCATTCAAGAGCGTCAAATCCAAGGACGCCAAATCGCTTGCAAAAGCAACCGGTGCAAAACGCCTCGGCACGCTCAAAGATCTCGATGAGTCAGATATCGGCAGCGCAGACTCGATCGATGTTCGAAAGTTCGGCGACGACGAGCTTACCTTCATTGAAGGTGGCACTGACGCAAAGAATGTAACGCTGTTCGTTCGTGGTGGAACAGAGCACGTTGTTGATGAGCTCGAACGCGCACTGAACGATGCGATCGATGTTGTCATCGCTGCACTCGATAAAGGCGGCGTTGTCCCTGGTGCAGGTGCAACAGAGATTGCGATCGCAGACCATGTCCGCGGCCACGCAGCAAGTGTCGAAGGACGAAAACAGCTCGCAATTGAAGCATTCGCTGATGCGGTTGATGCGCTTCCTCGGACTCTTGCAGAGAACACCGGCATGGATTCCATCGACGCACTGGTCGATCTTCGCGCGATGCACGATGCAGAAGGTATTGCAGGAATCATCTCAAGCGGTCGAAGCGGAGAGATCGGTAACCCGATCGAGGCAGGCATTCTTGACCCTGCTGCAGTGAAACGCGAAGCCGTCGAATCAGCCACCGAGGCGTCCACGATGATTCTCCGAATCGACGACGTCATCGCAGCAGAATAACCACCTCGCACAGACACTCTTTTTTTGTACACCGTACCCTGAGCAACAGCACGCTCAAAACGTTGGCAGTCGCCAATCATACCGAACCGCAAGCATTCGAAGGCCAAAGACGAACAGTGCAGAGCCAATTGCGGCGCTCGTTGGTGTAAAGCCGGCAACAACAGCGACCCAGCAGAGACCACCACCGATGACTGCAGGTGTCGCATAAAAATCTTCTCGAAGCACGACCGGAACCCGAGTCAAAAGCAGATCGCAGAGGCTGCCGCCACCAACGCCAGTGAGCGTTGCAAGAACAACAACACCAAAAACGGTGAGCTCTGCAGCAATCCCAACAAGCGCCCCTGTTGCAGCAAATGCTGCAAGCCCGATTGCATCAGCAGTGAGCAACGCTGGATGATCAATAAGTGCACCCTCAACCGAGCGGCTCAACACAACCGCAATAAAAACGCCACAAAGCACGATTGAAACATCGGTCATAGACGTGAGTGCAGCAGGGATCTCACCAACAAGTGTGTCTCTAATAATGCCACCACCAAGCGCAGTTAATACGCCAAGGACAACGATGCCAAACAGATCTAGGCCAGCATCCTTTCCTTTGAGTGCGCCGACGGCAGCGAATGCAAACAGGCCAATCCAGTTCATCAAAATAAATACGTCAAACATTGGTGTCACGTCGGTAACTGTAGACAGCACTGTACTCACAGATCGAGGATTTCAAACGACACAGTCTCACCAACCGACACAGCAAAATACACATCTCCACGACCGTGATTAACATCACACTCGACATAGCCGTGGCTTCCAACCGTCACAAGCGGCTCACCGGTCGGAACTGAGGCAAACGTATCTACGATCGGCACACGGTGTCCATTTACGAGACAGTCAGTGTAGTTGGCGAGTTTCTCACCCGGTACGTTCGTAATCACGTTTCCAAAATCATCAACGACGAGAACCGTCGCATTGATTTCTGTTCCATCGCCGGAGAGCGTCGGCGTTGGAAAGGTGATGTCGATCGGATCATCGATCGGCTTCAGACACTCAATCTCCGCAAGGTCACCAACACCGTATTCGTGAACGAGCGCAGCCATGGGGGCGAAGACATCGCGCCCATGGAATGTCATTGAATCAGCCGTGACATCCGTGATCTCAAACGCCTCGATCGGCTTCTCGTTCACGACACGGGCTGGTGGAAGCAGGACGCCGTTATCTGGGCCAACAAATGCATGCTCACCCGATCGGACAACAATCGCACGTCGGTCAGTACCAACGCCAGGATCAACAACAATGAGATGCACTGCAGGTGGGAACTCAGAGAGCGCAAACTGAAGCCAAAATGCGGCCGCACGCGGGTTTTGTCGGGGGAGGTCATGCGCAATATCAACGAGATCTGCATCTGTGTGTGACAAGAGCACACCTTTCATTGCTGCAGGATATACCGCGCCAAAGTCCGAAGCAAGCGTAATCATCTATCAAAATTCGTTGCTGTCAGTGTCGCTCACGTGTTGAATCCGTTCAACACCCCCAATTTCAGCAATAACGTCAATAACAGGGTCTGGAACGAGCGATCGCCAGTCTTTGTCCGCGATCATCCGATCGCGGAGCTCGGTTCCCTCAAGCACTTCTCGACGGAACATGGGTGATTGACGGACTTCCACGCCAGCCTCTTTAAAAAGCTGAATGACAAGCGGATTGTTTGAAAATGCAACATCGAATGCAGGAGACATGCTTTGGACATGACTTACCCACACGGAGTTTCGATCAAGGTCTTCGATCGGGACAACGTACGTCGGAATGTCGAACTCTGCCACCGATTTTGTAACCATCATCACCCGCTCACCAGCAGTAAATGGATTTCGAGGTGAGTGGGAGTCACCGGCACTTCCAATTCCCAACACCAGTTCGTCTACTTGACCGGCAATCTCTTCAACCATATGGTGGTGACCATTGTGATACGGCTGAAATCGGCCGATATAGAAGCCCCGCATTACATGTACGGTTCCACAGGCGTATTTATAAACACGACGGCTTGCGTTGGAATTGTAAAACCGGCAGTATATGACGTATAACACGGGAATAGTGCGGAGTTTCCTCATCAGCCAAGGGGAGAAAGTATATCAGTCGACAGACCTTCACTTTAGGTAGCGAAAAGATTCTATGAGTAACCACATGGACAACGACGATAGTCCTTCTTCCGAGGAAGGAACCCCTGAGTCGTCGGACGTCACCGACGATTCACCCTCTGAGGGTCGCCCAGCGGAGCGCTCACCTACTAACCAAGCACGCAATGGCGATCAGACAGAGTCATCTGAATCTGGATCTGAATCAACAGAGTACACTGAGACTGATGACGAGCTGTTCGATGTGAATGGCTCGAAATCGTCTACAGACCCATCTGCAGAGTCCACCGACGATGCCAGTACAGAAGACGAACCACCATCGATTGAAGAGCTTGGCAGCGAAGTAAAAGTCGATGCTGAGATCGCAGATGAGATCGATGAAGATGATCTTCTTGGTGGGTTGTTGATTGACTCAACTGCAGAGATAGAGATTCCTGAACGGCTTGTTGATCAAGTGATTGGACAAGAGCATGCCCGCGATGTCATCATCAAAGCGGCAAAACAGCGCCGCCACGTGATGATGATCGGTTCACCGGGGACCGGAAAGTCGATGCTCTCGAAGGCAATGACAGAGCTGCTCCCAAAAGAGGAGCTGCAAGATGTACTTGTCTACCACAATCCAGATGATGGAAACAAGCCAAAGATCAGAACCGTTCCTGCAGGGAAGGGTGAACAGATTGTTGATGCCCACAAAGAGGAAGCCCGAAAACGCAACCAGATGCGTACCTTCCTTATGTGGATCATCATTGCAGTGGTGCTTGGATATGCACTCATCATTGCAGGACAGATCCTCCTTGGGATCCTTGCAGCAGGTATTGTGTACCTTGCGTTCCGCTATGCCTCCCGTGGCAGCGATGCAATGGTGCCAAACCTCCTCGTGAACAACGCGGACACCAAATCTGCACCGTTCCGTGATGCAACCGGTGCTCACGCTGGTGCACTCCTTGGTGATGTTCGTCACGACCCATTCCAGTCGGGTGGAATGGAGACACCAAGCCACGATCGTGTTCGAGCCTGGTGCAATCCACAAAGCGAACAAAGGTGTGCTGTTCATTGACGAGATCAACACGCTCGATATTCGCAGCCAGCAGCATCTCATGACTGCCATTCAGGAGGGTGAATTCGCAATTACCGGACAAAGCGAGCGCTCCTCCGGTGCAATGGTGCAGACGGAGCCAGTCCCAACTGACTTCATCATGATCGCAGCAGGAAACCTCGATGCGATGGAGAACATGCACCCTGCGCTTCGAAGCCGTATCAAAGGATACGGGTATGAGGTCTACATGGATGATACAATCGAAGATACCCCTGAGATGCGTCGTAAGTACGCACGCTTCGTTGCGCAAGAGGTTGGAAACGATGGTCGATTGCCGGAGTTTGAGGCAACAGCGATCGAAGAGGTCATTTTGGAGGCAAAACGTCGTGCAGGCCGGAAGGGTCATCTGACGCTTCACTTCCGTAACCTTGGTGGGCTGGTGCGTGTCGCAGGTGACATCGCCCGCGGAGAGGGTGCAGAACACACGACAAGAGAGCACGTCCTGAAAGCAAAACGTCGTTCGCGATCGATCGAACAACAGCTTGCAGACGAGTTCATCGAGCGCCGGAAAGATTACGAGCTCCAAGTCTCGGATGGCTACGAAGTCGGCCGTGTCAACGGACTTGCCGTCATGGGCGAAGACTCAGGTATCATGCTGCCAGTTATGGCAGAGGTGACGCCGTCACAAGGACCAGGGAAAGTGATTGCAACGGGACAGCTCAAGGAGATGGCCGAAGAGTCCGTCCAGAACGTCTCCGCAATTATCAAGAAGTTCTCCGATCAGAACTTAGCCGAAAAAGACGTTCACATCCAGTTTGTCCAAGCAGGTCAACAGGGTGTCGACGGTGACTCCGCATCGATCACCGTCGCAACAGCAGTGATCTCTGCACTTGAAGACGTGGGCGTTCGTCAGTCGCTCGCAATGACAGGGTCGCTCTCGGTTCGAGGTGATGTCCTCCCGGTCGGTGGCGTCACCCACAAGATCGAGGCTGCAGCGAAAGCAGGCTGTGATACGGTAATTATTCCGAAAGGCGAATGAGCAAGATGTGATGATCGAAGACGAGTACGAGGAGATGGTTGACATCATTCCAGTCAGTCACATCAGCGAAGTGCTCGATATCGCACTTGAGAGTGAGGGTGACAAGGATTCGCTTGTTGCTCGCCTCAAGAGTATCACCGGATCGGCACTGGATAAACAGACGGTTGCTGGGCCACAGAGCCCAAGCCCACAGTAACGTCGTATGCCAGCGTGGACGGCTTTTGCTGCCGTCTCGCTGTCAGTGTTACTCGTATTATTGTTATTGGCGCGTGCATCAGAATCTGCAGTCACAACCAAACAGTCATCAGCGGAGCATCCAACGATTGCAGCCCATGAACACGATCAGTCACCGTATTCAACCACTGATGTAGAATCAGACTCGGATATGAACCAGCCACACGCTGATGGTGGCGAGTCAGCTGTAGCAACGGACAACGGACGACTCGGACAGCAGACTGAACAGGGTGTTTCCACCGGGTTACTGTTGGCTAACGTCGCATTCTCACAAGGGCTCTTTGCAGGAATACTCATCATTGCACTCTGGCTCACAAATGTGCCGGTATCGGCGATCGGCGCAGATCTGACAGTAACCACCGCGGATGCGGTTGGGCTCGGTGTTGTGACTGGTCTTGTACTTTATATTCTCAATGAACTTGGAGCAAGCCATGCAAAACAGTGGGGGCTAACTGGATCGGAGGCGCTACGTGGAGCACTCACACCTGATGGTGTTGCAGGATGGCTTGTCCTCCTGTTCGTTGTGCTCCCGATTATAGCAGGGTTTGAAGAGCTCTTGTTCCGGGGCATTCTTATTGGCGCGTTACACGTTGGATTCGATGTTCCGTTATGGCTGCTTGCGATCGGTTCATCGGTTGCTTTCGGCGTTGGTCATGGCGCGCAGGGTCGAGTTGGAATGGTCGTCACAGGAACCCTGGGACTCGTGCTTGCATGGCTATTTATTGTCACAAACAGCCTGTTTGCCGTGATTATCGCACACTACATTGTGAACGCCCTTGAGTTCGTTATTCACGAAGGTATTGGCTGGGAGCCATTTGAAACAGAGCCGTAAACGAAATGGCGCTACTCACGGCGACGAAGTGCAGCAGCCACCGCAGGTGGTGTTGCGCCCTGTCCATCACGAACGCGATGATCTGGAATGACGTACGGAACAGGATTTGCCCGGAGTGCATCCTGTACCGTCCGATGAACACCGTCTGCGGACGGATCAAGTCCTGCAAACTGCGCAAGCCGATCGGTCGTGATAGTGCGCCCTGCTGGAACGTCTCGAAGCGTTTCAAGCACGCCTCGCTGTTCAGTCGGGATTGTAAGTGCAACCGGAATCGTGCCCAATTGTTCACTCTCACCGGAGAGTGCAGTTTCAATGATATCAAGAAATTCATGCGTCGACGCCGCATCAGCAGGAACCGTCGTCGGAAACGAGACGCTGATTAGCTGACTGCCTGCAACGCCGATCTGAAGTACTCGATCGAGATCTTCGATCGGTCGTGCGTAAATGCCCGCATCGTCCATACACCACCTTGACCACTCACGGGGCTTGAACCTTCCACCTCGGACGTAAGTGTTTTGTACAAATGAGTTCATTAGTGTACACTAATGAACGATACTGTAGCGTCGCTTGCACCTGCGGTGCAAGATATACTCACATCTGCGGAGCAGCGGCCTGGCGGGGCCGAACCGCTCTCTGTCAGGGCTCGCTCGCTGGATGACGCGTTCGAGGCTGTCCGATCGGATGGACGGATCCCAGTTATTGCAGAAGTAAAGCCGACTAGCCCGACGACAGAGGGAACAAATGAAGATGATCCGGTCACACTTGCGAAGTCGATGGTTGCGGGTGGTGCGGCAGCGCTCTCTGTGCTCACTGAGCCGGATCATTTTGGCGGATCGATAGAAAATCTCGAGCGGATCCGCGCGGCAGTCGATGTCCCGGTGCTTCGAAAGGATTTCATCCTCCGTGAGGACCAGCTCGATCTGGTGGAATCGGATGTTATCCTGTTGATTGCCCGATTCCTCGGTGATGACCTCGAATCGCTTGTGGCGGAAGCAGAGTCTCGCGGCTTCCAGCCGCTTGTTGAAGTGCATACCGCAGCTGAGCTTGAAGCAGCACTCACCGCAGGAGCAACGCTGATCGGCGTTAATAACCGTGATCTCGGCCAACTCGTTGTTGATCTAGAAACATTCGAATCGATCGCACCAGACGTACCGGATACGGTAACACTGATTGCCGAAAGCGGGATTACAACGCCGAAAGATGCAACCCGAATGGTTTCTGCCGGTGCTGATGGATTATTGATTGGAACTGCGATTATGGACGGCGATCCCGAAACAAATACGCGAGCGTTTACGACTGCACCACAAACACTAGATAATGAGCACTGATAACACAGGAAAGTTTGGCGACTACGGAGGACAGTACGTTCCAGAGGCACTGATGCCAGCGATCCAAGAGCTGGAAGATGCCTACGAGCGATATGTACTGCAGAATGAAGACGGGTTTATGGATGAGTTCCGCTCCCGATTAGCTGACTTCGGTGGTCGGCCGACACCGTTGCAGCGGGCCGATCGGCTTTCGGAACGCTACGATCTTGAACTGTATCTCAAACGCGAGGATCTCCTACACGGGGGTGCACACAAGCTTAATAATGCGCTCGGACAGGTGCTGCTTGCCAAATATATGGGAAAAGAGCGCATTATTGCAGAAACCGGCGCTGGACAGCATGGAACCGCGACTGCGATGGCTGCAGCGCATTTGGACATGCCATGTACGATCTACATGGGAGAGCGCGACATCAACCGACAGCGGCCGAACGTATTTCGGATGAAGCTTAACGGGTCCGACGTAAAGCCGGTAACCACCGGCCGTGGTACCCTCAAAGAAGCAATTTCAGAGACGATGCGTGACTGGGCGACAACCGTAGAGACAACCCATTATGTGATCGGTTCTGTCGTTGGCCCACACCCATTCCCAGTGATGGTCCGTGATTTCCAAGCCGTAATCTCTGAGGAAGCACGACAACAGACGATCGAAAAGACAGGGGGCCTTCCCGATGTGGTGGTTGCCTGTGCTGGTGGTGGCTCGAACACCATGGGTTCGTTTGCGGAATTCGTTGGGGATGAATCAGTCGAACTCCACGCTGTTGAGGCAGGTGGGTCGTCATTAACCGTCGATGAGGACGCAGGGGTTGCACCAAACTCTGCATCGCTCTCAACCGGAAACGAGGGTGTGCTTCACGGTGCCCGAACGAAACTGCTACAAGACACCTCCGGGCAAATTATGGAATCTCACAGCATCTCATCCGGACTTGATTACGCTGGTGTTGGTCCCGAACTCGCATATTTGGTCGATACCGAACGGGTGAAACCGGTTACTGTGGGCGATGAGCCTGCGTTAGAAGGATTCCACCGTCTGTCACAAACGGAAGGAATTATCCCCGCCCTCGAAACTGCACACGCATTTGGGTATCTCGAGGAACACCATGAATCATTGGACGGGACCGTTATTGTCAACGTTTCAGGGCGCGGTGACAAAGATCTTGAGACCGTTATTGAAGAAACCGCAGCACGAGAGATACGTAATGCACCAGATATGTCGATGTTTGCAGGAGGTGGGATGTAATGGCTGCCAACCGATCACAAAATAGCGACCTTGCATCCGCATTCGAAGATGGAGCTGCATACATTCCGTATCTTGCGGTTGGTGACCCAACCTTCGAGAAGTCGAAAGCATATGTTGAGGCGCTTGCCCGTGGCGGTGCAGATGTCATCGAACTTGGCCTCCCGTTCTCAGAACCGATCGCAGAAGGTTCAACAATCCAGAACGCAATTGTACGGGCACTAGACGGAGGAATGACCCCCGATCGGTTCTTCGAGTTTGTTGAATCGATCGACGTAGATGTGCCAGTGGTCTGTATGACGTACTACAATCTCATCTATCAGTATGGCCGAAACCACGGTGGAGAGCCAGGGCCCGAGGGATTCGTTAAGAAGGCTGCTGACGTTGGTATCTCCGGATTTGTTGTGCCCGATCTCCCTGCAGAGGAGGCGGATCCGCTACGTGATGCCTGTGATAAATACGGGTTGGATCTCATTTTTATTGTCGCACCAACTACTGAAGGCGATCGACTCAGCGAAATGATGGAGCGTGTCTCCGGATACGTCTACGTTCAGGCCCGGCTCGGGACGACTGGTGCAAAAACAGACGTGTCTGATCAGACGACAACAAGCCTCGGTCGGCTCAACAGCTATAGTATCCCGAAAGCAGTTGGATTCGGCATCTCGACTGGTGAACACGCAGAACGGATTATTGCTAACGGTGCAGATGGGATCATCGTTGGTTCTGCACTTGTCGATATTATTGCGTCGGGTGTCGAAAACGAAGAGTCAACTGCGGCTGTCGCCGATCGGCTCCAGTCGCTTTCGGAGGAGCTCAAAGCAGGTGCAGCGCGCGGATATGAGAAACGGCAACTGAAGTCGAAACAGCACTGACCGAGCCACATTCGCAAGGTACATAAAAACAACTGACAGAGATTCACATACTACAAATGACCGCAGGACACCTCGCACGACTCACACGGATTTCCACAAACGACCGATACCTCATTGTCCCGATGGATCACGGGATTACAATGGGTGCAGTAACCGGCCTGAAAGATATCGAATCAACGATTGATGCCGTTACGCGTGGGGGCGCAGATGCAGTCCTCACACAAAAAGGGATCGCGCCACGCGTACATCCGAATAAAAATGATGCAGGCTACATTGTCCATGTTAATGCATCGACGACAATCGGCCCGGACGAAAATGATAAGCGGATGACAAGCACTGTGAAAGAAGCGATCAAAGCCGGCGCAGACGCCGTATCGCTTCATATTAACGTGGGTTCAAACTACGAGCCGAAACAGATCGAGGATCTTGCAACACTCACCGCAGAAGCCGGGGACTATGGTATTCCAGTGCTTGCAATGGCATATGCCCGTGGGCCGGGAATTGACGGTGATGAGCCCGAAAAGCTCGGGCATGCAGTTCGTCTCGCTGAAGAGCTTGGTTCAGACGTCGTGAAAACAGGGTACAGCGGCGATGGTGAGAGCTTCACACACGTCTGTGAGTCGACTCGGCTTCCAGTCGTGATCGCAGGCGGCTCAAAAGGGACTGACGAAGAGACGGTTCGAATGGTTCGGGGCGCAATGGATGGTGGTGCAGCAGGTGTCTCGATGGGCCGATCAATTTTCCAACATGATGATCCGGAAGCGATCACCCGCGCAGTGTCCGCGGTTGTTCACGATGATCAAACTGTCGAAGATGCGCTTCACGCTGCGGGACTGACGATCGAAGCCTGAACCGCACGCTCGTTTTGCGTTCCTGCACTGAGACGCGTCTTGTTCTCATCGGAAACGTTGTCGAAGTCAACACGTTCAAGCCGACGGACTCTGACCACTGTGTAATGACACGAACTGTTTGGCTCAAAGCCGACAACAGCGTTGGTGAGTGGGAAACACGGAAACGACGGATTACAACCGCGATCGAAGCGGGTGTTGATTGGGTACTTGTTGACGAGGCGGATGTCGGCCGCGTTCGAGAGCTTGGCGATATCAACGTTGCTGCATTCCGATCGGATGCCGACCTCGTCGATACGATTGAGGCTGAGGAGGCTGTTGCAGACGCCTACTTTGTCGGCAAAGATGGCGAAGGCGACGGGACGGTTGATCTTCCTGCTGATTTCTCCGGCTCTGCTGATCTCTCAACGCTTCGGAGAACGGATAATCGTGCACAGGGTGCATACATCCGAATCTTCAATCAAGACTACGAGTCATTCGCTGAGGAAGCTGCATACGACGCGGAGTATACAATGGTGATTGGAGAAGATTGGACGATCATCCCGCTTGAAAACCTCATTGCCCGCATCGGAGATGAGACGCATCTTATTGCGGGAGTCACAACTGCGGAAGAGGCCAAGACTGCGTTTGAAACGCTTGAGCTTGGGGCCGATGGTGTATTACTCGACTCCGACAACCCTGATGAGATTCGATCGACAGTCGAAGTTCGTGACGCAAGCGAGCGTGAGACCCTTGACCTCCAGTACGCAACGGTAACGAAAGTCGAGCGAACTGGGATGGCCGATCGCGTCTGTGTCGATACGGCAAGCCTCATGGACCACAGTGAGGGGATGCTTGTTGGTTCGATGGGACGCGGGCTGTTCTTTGTTCACGCTGAAACCGCAGAGTCGCCGTACGTTGCCTCACGACCGTTCCGTGTCAACGCAGGTGCTGTGCATGCATACGCCCGTACGCCAGATGGTGGTACGACCTATCTCTCGGAACTCCAGAGCGGAGATGAAGTACAACTTATCAATACGGATGGCAAGACACGAGAGGCAGTCGTTGGACGGGTGAAGATCGAAAAGCGGCCGATGTTCCGTATTCAAGCGGAGGTAGAGACCGCCGATGGAGTTGATCGAATCGAAACGCTACTACAGAACGCAGAGACGATCAAGGTACCAACAAAAGCAGGACGGAAAGCGGTTACCGATCTTGAAGAAGGTGATGAACTTCTCGTCTACTACGAAGCAGTTGCTCGTCACTTCGGTGAAGCAGTCGAAGAGAGTATTATCGAAAAATAACAGTCCGATCGGGTTGATTACTTTTCGAGTTCGTTTTGCGATGTTGGTTTTTCCTCTTCCGGTGGTCGTTCAAATTCGATCGTACACCATGGACAGAAGTCAAGTTCCGGATCGACTTCTTTGCGACAGTTCGGACAGTTTGGTGCAGCCTGTACGTCCTCACCCGCTTCTTCTCGTGCAAGTTCTTCTTTCTGTTCACGCCCAAGCGAAATTGCGAGGAAAAACGCATCCAACACGCTAAGGGTGATAATAACGAGCAGTGGAATTGTAACCTCAATTGGGACCGCAGCAGGATCAGTAACCTCGATCGCCGCGGGATCCTCAACATAGTAGAAGATGAGTGCTACTGCAGAGCCAATGCCAAGCAAAAACCATACGATCGATCGTCGCCACTGACGGAGATACGCATGACCCACACCTGCAAGTCCAAGATAGCCCGGGATTGCAGCAACGATGAGCGTGATGAGTGCTTTACGTCGTGTATCGTCCATTAGTGGTTAGTTAGTGGAGGCCTATGTTAAAGCCCTGTTTGTCCAGTCAGTATCTCATGCTGTCCGAGTAAGCTCAGTAACAATCTCTCTGAGCGTTCGGAGATCGTACTGTCCTGGTGCTGTCGCGTTCTTTGGATCGACCGGTGCATAGCCAATTCGAGACCCATACAACGGCGCAACGGCTCGTGTGTGCCGTCCTGGTTCTCCCATGCCCATCGTTGCGACGGTCAGTCCATTCTGGGTCGCGGTGTGCGTTGCGGTCAACAGTGCAAGCGCATCCGATCGATCGTGTGCAACGGTCGCAAGCTTTCCAACATCACCTTCTGTCGCGGCAACTTCCAGCAGTTCGTTCAATTGTGCTATCGGTGGTGTCGTTTCAAAATCGTGTACTGATGCGACAACCGTGACATCTTGGTTACGAGCGGCTTCTCTGAGTGACACTGCCCGATCGTGTGCTGCTGCATCAACCGTTCCGGTAAGCGCACCCAGCTCGATATCAACTGCCGCAACACTGTCGTAGTCGATCGCAGACGCAAGCTCATCAAACCGATCGGCTTCCGATGTCGCATCACCACCCTCCCATGTTGGNCGATTTGTCACGAGAATCGGGAGCGACCCANCATAGACATCGAGAGCAGCAAGCGGGTCGTCTGCAAGATCCAACCGGAACTCGATCGCGTCCGCATCCGATCGAGCCGCGGGCTCTTCGGAGAGATCTGCAGTGCTTGCAGTAAGCACAAAGCTCTCAAATGAAAGTTCAGCCATACCAAATCTGTCTTTCGAAAATATAAGAGCGTTCGCTCTTTTACAACCGACCCCCGGATTACGCGAGGATTTCTTCTTCAGCTTCGAGCAGTTCGTGGTATCGGTTGCGGATCGTCACTTCCGAAATGTCTGCAACCTCGGACACTGCTGCCTGCGTGGTTTTTTCGTTCGTCAAAAGTGCTGCTGCGTACACTGCGGCTGCCGCGAGACCGACTGGTGACTTCCCGCTGTGAACGCCTTGTTCTTTTGCATTCTTCAAAAGCTGTTTTGCTCGCATCTCGGACTCCTCGCTGAGGTCGAGTGAGGATGCAAATCGAGGAACGTACTGTTCTGGGTCGGCCGGACGAACCTCAAGGGAGAGCTCACGAACCACATAGCGGTAGGTTCGTGCAATTTCGCTTTTTTCGACACGGGACACATCTGCAATCTCGTCGAGCGATCGTGGCACACCAGCCATTCGGGCTGCTGCGTACACACACGAGGTTGAAACACCCTCGATCGATCGGCCAGGAAGAAGATCTTCCTCGAGCGCACGGCGGTAGATTACGGATGCAGTCTCTCGAACGTTATCCGGGAGGCCGAGTGCGGAAGACATCCGATCGATCTCACCGAGCGCCTGTTTGAGATTCCGCTCTTTTGAGTCACGGGTACGGAAGCGTTCGTTCCATTTGCGGAGGCGCTGCATTTTCTGGCGCTGACGTGCACCGAGCGATCGCCCGTATGCATCTTTGTTCCGCCAGTCGATATTCGTTGAGAGCCCTTTGTCGTGCATTGTGTTCGTGGTTGGTGCACCAACACGGCTCTTTTGATCCTTTTCGCGGGCGTCGAATGCTCGCCACTCCGGACCACGGTCAACGGAGTCCTCAGTGATGACAAGACCACAGTCGGAACAGACCGTCTCACCGTGTCCTTCGTCGGTGATAACATGGCCGCTACATTCTGGGCACTGGAGCCCTTCTGACTCTTTTTCGGTTTCCTGTTCGTTCTCTTGCGTGCGCGTCGTCCGTCGCTGTCTGGTGGTTGTAAACGTGTTATCGCTCATGTGTAAGTTGGTGCTCACGGGGAGCGCGGTAAAACCCGAGAGGCAATCCTTGGACAGAAGACGGAAGGGTACTATTTAATTCCGTTGGTGTTACTTCGTCAGATGCCCGAATTCTGCATAATTAACAGGATATTATCCAACCCAAATGGCGGTATTATATACCACACGGCATACTGAACTATTTACTTTTGTCTCACTGAATACGTACAATGACCCCGGATTCGATCGTCTCACTCGCTCCGAGCACCACTGCAACGATCGACGCGCTTGGGTATGCAGATCGACTTGTTGGTGTGACAGCCCACTGTTCGGTGGATGCACCGGTTGTTGGCGGATGGCTAAATCCGGAGTACGATCGGATTGAAGCACTGAATCCGGACTACATCTGCACGAGCGATAGCCTGCAACAAGAGATTCGAGATGAGTTCTGTGACCAAGGATACACGGTGATCCACACCGAACCTGCTCGGCTTGAGGATGTTCTTGAGAGTTTTGCGACGGTAGGGGAAACGATCGGTGAGCCGGAGGCGGGGAGACAGTTAGAACGCAGCGCACGGGAGCGGCTTGCCGTAATTGACTCTGAAACCGACGATACTGATCGGCCAGTCGTGTACTGTGAGGAATGGTCCGACCCACCAATGGCTGCTGGCAACTGGGTTCCGGATGCAGTTGTTGCCGCAGGTGGTACGTACCCATTTGTTGACCCTGGTGACCGATCAACTGAGGTAACCCAAACGGAGGTAGAAAGCGCAGCCCCCGAACACGCGGTGTTGCACATCTGTGGATTTGGAGAGCGCGTAACCGCAGATCGGATTACCGATCGACCGTGGAACATTGATCCAACGGTGCACATTTTCGATGATTCACTGTTGAACCAACCAAGTCCACGGCTCATTGACGGGATCGAAACGCTTGCAACGATCTTGCGGTCGGCGTAGCGCAGTTCCGGCAGAGATATGGGTATAAAACCATCTTAATAGAGTAATGCACGTTGCGGTTGGAAGCCTCAACCCAGTCAAAAAGGCCGCGGTTGAACAGGCGTTTTCAAGCGAGTATGACGAATTGGGAAGCGAACTGATAGTTGAGCCAGTCGATGTCGATTCTGGTGTCTCAGAGCAGCCGATCGGCCATACAGTAACAAAAACGGGTGCGATAACACGAGCAAAGCAAGCACATGTGGAAACGACCGCAGGGCTCGGCGTTGGTCTTGAAGGCGGCGTTGCACGGTATGGAGATGATGAACAGCTCTATCTGATCATGTGGGCCGCAGTCACTGATGGTGAGCAGGTTGGAACCGCAACTGGTCCAAGTATGGAGCTCCCGAAATCAATCGCACAGCAGGTTACACAAGGTCAAGAACTGGGACCGGTTATGGATGCAACCCTCGGCACAACAGATATTGCGACCGCACAAGGGGCAGCAGGCGTATTTACGAACGGACGTGTCGACCGAACTGATGCACTCGCAACGGCGGTTGCCGGTGCACTCGGCCCGTTTGTGTGTTCACTCTATGAGTAGGCAACCGGGAGCTATTCCGCCGTTGCATCTGCATCGATCTCAGCCGCAGCCATCTCCTGTGATTCTTCAACAGCAGTCGTTAACGAAACGTTAAGCGAAATCATCGAAATAACGCCGCCGACGAGTGTCACGATATTTTTCACCGCGTGGTCGACGATCGCAGCACCTAATGCAGTTGCAGCGCCGATCGGTGTGAGCCCAACAACAAGGAGCGTAAATGCCCCTTCATAGAGGCCAATACCACCCGGAGAGAGCGGAAGCACTTTTGCAAGATTGCCAACGCTTACTGCAAAGAAACAGACCGAAAGGAGTTGGATCGTTGAGAGTCCAACCCCAAACGCTGCGAGCACGATCGCAGCCACAAGCACGTCAATCACCCAAATCAAAACACTTGTTGCCCCGATCAAGCTAAATGCTCGCCGTGTCCCGGCTGCTCGTTGGAGATCACCAATAAATCGTTCAAGAATGCTCGCAACGTACTCTCCATAAGAATCGTTTGAAACGCGGGTTATAAATGTGCGAACACGGTTGGTATCTGATCGTGCTGAGAGCACAATTGCGGTAACTGCTGCAATTGCCGCCATGCCAACACCGGATGCGACAATCACTGCAGTTCGGCCGCTCTGTGCACCGGTTTCGGGATCTGCACCGAACGCGGATGCAACCTCGCCACCTTGTCCAGTTGCTGCATAGCCAATCAATACAATGCCAGCTAATCCGGTGATCGTCAATAGATCAAAGACGCGTTCCGCTGCAAGTGACGCAAATCCGGATGGATATGGGATCCCACGGCGCATTTTGACGATGTATGCACGCACTGCATCGCCTGCCCGTGCCGGGAAGACAAGGTTTCCAGTTTGACTGATGAAGACCGCACCAGTGAGAAACCCAACGCGCTCGTTGAAGCCAAGCTGTGAGAGAATATCACGATATCTGAGACCACGGATCGGCCACGAAAACAGGTACAACAGCGCCGCAATTCCGACAAGCGTGAGATCGGCTCGTCCCATCTCCGCGATAACGTCACTCGGATCAAGGTAGAGCGTCATGAGTCCGACCGCAATAAGCGTAAGCAGTAGCCCTGCAGCGATCGTTACACGCTGGGTGATTCGTGGCTGGATCGACAGCTGCCAAAACAACCGAATGATCTGGCTGCCCATCCCGAAGATATCACGAACTAAATCAACTTTTGTGTCCCCTTTCGGTGTCCACTGAACAGGGAACTCAGAAACACGGTATCCGCGCCGCTGTGCCCGGACAAGGAGTTCAGTATCCCAAAACCAGTGTCGATCTTCGATCTCTTCATGGAGGTCGTTGAACGCCTCGCGGGAGATGGCTTTAAAACCGCACTGATGATCTTTGATCGACGATCGAAGCAGGGTTCGAACAAGGAGGTTGAATCCACGGCTTGGAACACCTCGCTTTGCCGGACGATCGGCCCTGTGTCCACGCATCCACCGGGACCCAGTCGCAACATCGTACTTGCCGGATTGAATGCGCGTAACAAGTTCCTCAAGGTGGGACATATCCGTCGCCAAATCCGTATCAAAATAGACGAGCACATCGCCTGTTGCGGCTTCAAACGCTCGTTCTAATGCACCGCCTCGTCCAAGCCGCTCATCGCTATGAAAATGATGGACTCGATCGTCCTCAGTAGCCATCCGAGTCGCAATTTCGGGGGTCCGGTCGTCACACCCATCTTCGGCAATAATCACTTCAAATGCGCCGGGAGATAAAAACGACTGCAAGGTTTCAAGCGTTGTTGTGACGGTGTGTTCGATCGTTTGTTCCTCATTGTACGCAGGGAGAACAACGCTAACCGACCGACTCACCACCCCTTTGTCCATACAGGAGATTTCACCACGGGAGCGATAAGTACCTTCTGGAGTCACTGTCTGTGAAGGGCAGATCTGTTAGACAACTGTACCCGATTCAAGAACTTCACCCCATACAGAATCATTGCTAGCGCCTAAAAACGATAGACTGCGGCGTGTTAGCCCGCTCTACCAAATAGGGTATTTATGTAGGCCCCCTTTACAGAGATATGAGCACCACAACCACCCCTCAATCCGATATGACCGCAGGCCTTTCAGAGAAACAGCGTCAGATCTACCACTACCTGCGTGAAAATGTTGATACCCAAACATATTTTAAATCCCGTCTCATTGCTCAAGAGCTTGGACTGAGTGCAAAAGAGGTTGGTGCAAACATTCGTGCTGTATGTGATGCTGAAACTGAACTCTCGATCGAAAAGTGGGGCTACTCGTCCGGAACAACGTGGATGGTAACTGCCTAAAACGCAGCTCGGACGACTGTCAAAGATACCAACTCCGCGGATCTATATGGAACAATGTTTAATTGAACCGGTTTATAGAACTATATAGAACATAGAATAAAAGATTTTGCGGCTNTAGGTATGTATAATACATAGTATACAGAGCGCAACCCAGTATCTCATACAGGGCTATATACCTCATAGCAGCGTATTTTACTGATATTATCGGACGTATAGGTGATGGTAAACCCAGATCGATCGCGACGGAAGTTTATTCTCGCCGGTGGTGCCTTGGAACTGCAGCGTTCGCAGGCTGTCTTGGAGATGATGATAGCGACGGGAACGGTCAAGCAGGTGCTGGTCTTGGTGGTAACGGTGGCAATGGGAGCAGTGATACTGGAAACGGTGGCTCAACTGATTCGATGCTTACCGATCAGTTTGATCCGGACAACCCTGACTGGATGAACAACAACTACTATGGCGGTGCAGTTATCGAGCAGGACTACGTTCGCGGGCGTCTCGCCGATCTTGAAGCGATGGGTGACCGTGGCCAAACCGAGGCCGCACACGGAATTGAGCCACAAGAGCTTCCAGACGATGAAGATGAGTGGATCGACCCAGATACGCTCGTCTACGCTGAACTCCCACGAGAGGACAGTGAAGCAGCATACGCAGAGCAGTTGGAGCCGATGATTGAGAAGTTGGAAGCAGAGACGGGTAAAGACGTCCAGTTCCAAACGATCGACAGCTATGCAGCAGTCGTCGAAGCAATGCGGTCGGAGCGAATCCATATCGCAAACTTTGCGACTGGGAATACGCCGTTTGGTGTTAACCTCGCAGGAATGGTTCCGCTTGCGATGGGTGTTGATGGTGGAGAATTCGGCTACAGGCTGTTTGCAATCACACGTGCGGATCATGAGATCTCAAGCGTCGAAGAATTCAAAGACGATGATGGGTACCGGATTGCGCACACCGAAGCAAGCTCAAACTCAGGGCATCAAGCACCGTCAGCGCTCTTTGACGAATTTTTCGATATAACCTACGAAGAAAACTACAATCCGGAATTCTCGGGGGGTCACGAACAGAGCGGCCGTGGTGTTGCGTTCGGCGACTTTGACGGTGGGCCAATTTGTAGTACCTGTTTGGATAATACTGTCGAGGCTGTGGACGATATTGAGTGGGATGATTATAAGATCCTCTGGGCATCTGACCCATTCCCACCAGGACCGATCGGTTACCGATACAACCTCCACCCTGACATCGTCGAAGGTGCACGAGAAACGTGGCTAAACACAAATTGGGAAGGAACATCGTACGGCGACGAGGCTGGATATCCGGAGTATGTTGAAGTGGACTACGTGAATCATTGGCATGAGATCATGATCATCCAGCGATTCAACGATGTCCAGTACGACCAAGAGAATCTCTAGACCACTGTACCCTAATTTTATAAACAGATGCTGGAAGTTACCAACTTACGAAAGGTGTACCCGACTGGTGATGAAGCGCTGAAAGGCATTACCACGACGGTTGACGGCAACGAAATTGTCTCAATGATTGGCCCCAGTGGGGCTGGAAAATCGACATTCATCCGGTGTATCAATCGACTTACCGAGCCAACCGAAGGAGAAGTCACACTTGACGGACAGGAGTTGACACGGCTTTCAAAAACGGACCTACGGAAGGTTCGGCGCGATATTGGCATGGTATTTCAGGAGTATAATTTGGTTGAGCGTCTCTCAGTGATGGAGAATGTGCTCTCTGGCCGATTAGGATACGTCTCAAACTGGGCTGCGTTTAGACGAAACTTCCCACAGGAAGATGTAGAGAGAGCATTTGAAATTTTAGAGACCGTCGGTTTGGGAGGTATGGAGAATAAACGGGCCGATGAACTCTCTGGCGGACAGCGTCAGCGAGTTGGTATTGCTCGAGCAGTTATTCAAGAGCCAAAGATCTTGTTGGCCGACGAACCGACGAGCAGTCTTGATCCGGATACATCCCACGCGGTAATGGATCTCCTTACCGATATTGCTGAAACCGAAAATATCCCGGTGCTAATTAATATTCATGAAGTGCCACTGGCCGTTGAGTATGCCGATCGGATACTTGGCCTTCATAACGGCGAGTTGGTCTTCGATGGAAAAACGACCGCCCTCGATGACCATGCAAAAGATGTGATCTATCGTGGTGCCGTGCCGGAGACCGCAACGCAAGTCGGTGCGACAACACGGTCCGAGACTAGAGCAACCGACTCAACCACGGCCACAGCCACCCCAAGTACGCCACACCGTGCAGCGACAGGTGAAGACTAACATGGCAACAGAACAGACGCCAGTGACAGCATGGCAACGTCCAACGGTATTCTATAATCACACCGTCAAGTGGATTGTCTATATTCTCACGACGCTTTTTGTCCTCTGGTCGCTCGTAAGCCTTCTTGCAGGTGTCTCTCCACAACGAATTGTTGACGGAATGGGATTTGGTGCCTCGTTAGTAAGTTCGATGGTCCCACCGGAGACCGAAGCAACTGCGGTCAATCGGGTGATTGATTTAGTTCTCGAAAGCATCGCCATGGCGATGATTGCAACCGTAACTGGAATTCTCATTTCGATACCGGTTGCGTTTGGAGCAGCAGGCAATCTCATGCCACGCTCTGTGTATGCACTTAATCGAGGGATTATCAGCGTCTCACGTGCTGTTGATGGGCTTATTGTTGCAATTATCGCAGTCAAAGCAGTTGGAATTGGACCCCTTGCCGGCATCATCGCAATTTCGTTCAAAACGGTCGGCTTCTTCTCAAAACTGCTTGCAGAGGATATCGAGGATGTTGACATGGGTGCAATGGAGGCGATCGAAGCAACCGGCGCATCCAAACTCCAAAGCGTGCTGTACGGCATTGTCCCACAAGTTGTCCCTCGGTTTATCGGCTTAACCGTCTACCGTTGGGATATTAACCTCCGTGCTTCTGCAATCGTTGGAATTGTCGGTGCAGGTGGTATTGGTACACTGCTTTTACAAGCGTTCTCTCGGTACGAATACAACTACGTTGCCACAATTTTGCTGGCAATCATTCTTGTTGTCTTAGCCGGTGAGCTGTTCAGCGCATACGTTCGAAAACGGGTGCAATAATGTCGATAGAAACACAAAAATCATGGAAACGGTTCGATCGAAGAGCAACACTCACCCGATATCTCATCGGACTCATTTCATTGGCTGTTGTCGTCGCCTCGTGGCGGTACCTCGCAATGGACCTGCAGTATTTTGCTTCTGCACCAGCAGAGATTGCGGATCTGTTCGAACGAAGCTATCCGCCTGCATGGTCAACAGCCCCTGGTATTGT
>SL_7KL_010_BRINEDRAFT_10000284_pt1 | contig 23521 bp, 18 predicted proteins | sample SodLak_010_BRINE_FD_10663 | JGI IMG/M metagenome (IMG submission 10663)
AAAAGGAAGAAAAGAAAAAAAGAAAGAACAATAAAAAAAATAAAAAAGGTAAACAAAATGATAAAGATAATGATGTTTCAGAAGAAAGCACATCTATTAATTGTAATGATCATCCTAATCTATTAAAAGCATGTCAAGATAAATGGAAAGGATATATATCATATGATACATTAAAAAAACTTAATGATATACCTGAAAAACTTAATAAAAAAATACTACCTTCTCTAAAAAATATTTCACAAAATGATGACAATATAATAATAAATCCTTCAGACAGAAAAGATGATGATTCTGCATTTTTAAGTATGGATCGAATACAAGAAAAACCAAATATTTATTCTCGTTTAAATGTGATACGTGATTTTTCTAAAGTAAAAGAAGGTGAAGATATAGATATGTCCAATATAAATACATCTAAAATGGAAAATATCATCAAAAAGATGGATATGATAAATTATGTTTTATTCGAATTAAAAAAGTATTCTCCCGATTTATACATGAAATTAGAAAAAAGATTTTATAACCGATAATTTTTCTTTTATGAATGTAAGTAAAACAATTTAAAAAAATCAAGAGATAATGATAACTACAAAGCATGTTACCGTTTTAATTGTCATTGCGCTTTTCATTGTAATTGGACTCATTTTATTTCGTGAAAATGGAAAAACCGAAACTTTTGTATGTTCGTCAAAAGATTATGAACCACGATTATGTGTAATTGATTTATTTGATAGACATCTTAAACGTAATCCAACACCTCGTGAAATAACCAGGTATAGTGAATTAAAAGATAAAAGTTCTATTCAAGAAAGAATGAAAAAAGATTTTCCTGATGATTTTGAAGATGAAGTTGTAGAAAAACCACCACCTCCTAAAGAAAGTCCGCTAGATAAACTAAAGAATGATATTAAAATAGGTCAAAAAAGACAAAGCGATCCTGAAGGATATAAAAAAGAAAAAGAAAAAGAAGAAAAGGAAAAAAAAGAAAAGGAAAAAAAGGAAAAAAAAGAAAAAGAAGAAAAGGAAAAATTAGGAAAAAATGAGAAAAATGATGATATAGAAGATGAATCAGATGATGAGTCTGATGATGAAGAAACAGATGATGAGACTGATAATGAAGAAACACCTAATAAAAAAGAAGTTTTAAAAAATACTGATATGAAAGATAAATCTTCTAAACCATTAGAAAAAATGAATAACCCATCACAAAATAAACAAAATATTCAAAATAAAGATAATATTGTTGTATCTACAAAGTATTTACGTGATATGCAAAAACATTTGTCCTTGACAATTCAAACAATGGATACTATGATAATGAATGCAAAATAAAATAAAAAGGTTTATTACATTATATTGTGTAGAATATATATAAAAAATCTATAAAGAAAAAAATAATATTTCATATTTTCCTAAAATAAAAATGGCAAATGAAATAATGACAAAATTTTATACAGATATCAATTCCTTTATTTCAAAATCAGGCAAATATATCGACAAATTATCTAAAAAAACGGAAGAAAAACCAGATGATCCTGATGATTATATGCCTTTCAAACACATGGTTATTATAGAAGAAATGTTAACAAGAGATCCAACTTTATCTGGACAATTAATCAATTTATATCATAGAATTCGTCCAATAAAAGATGAAGAAAGGAAAAAAGGATTGATAAAATCTTATTCATCAATTTTATCTGAGAATTATCAATAAATTTTTATTCTGTAAATGTAATAATAAGTGATATAATATAATGGGATTAGACTTTGCTCCTCTTAAAATTTTAGAACCTAAAAAGACAAAAAATACAAAAAATACTAAAAAAAATACTAAAAAAAATGAAGAACAATCTGACATTTTATGTGAGCTTTCTCATTTAAGGGATGGAATGAAAAATTATCAAGCTATCATCGATTCTTATTTAGAAGATGGTGTTCGACCAGAAAAAAATGATGAACATAACTTTAGAATGCAAAATCCAGAAACAGGATGGAATGGTAATTGGCTTTCTAATACGAATACAAAACGCAAAGAATCACAAGATGTTGACACATATAATCTTGGATTTTCTGAAATGGATAGGACCAAAATGGACAATGATGGACCCGTTTCTGCAGTTTTAGATGATGAGGATTTTGTAAATAATTTGTATGATTATAATGATTTACGTGAAAATAAAGCATCCAGTCTTTTTGCAAATGATAAACCAATAGACTTTAACCAGCAAAGAATGTTTTTTCATTATGATGATTATGATCGATATAAATACCAAAATATGTCAGGAAGTGATATGGGATCACATAAACAAAGACTTTTAAACGGAAAAAGTCTATTTTTAGAAGATGAAGAAGATTTAGATAATCCTTATTATAATCTTACACAAGACCAAAAAACAAATGATAATGATGAAGAAGATAAACTAAGTGATATTATAGGAGAAAAAGAAGATGATTTGGATTTACATGAAAATTCGTGGTATGCACCGAATAAATCAGGACATTCTACAAAAGCAAATGATGGTAGCTATATATCTTCTGAAAATGAAGATATCATATCTGAAGAAAATAATTTTAATCTTGAAAGACAACAAAACTATAATAATTATCTCAAAGAATCTAAACAAAATTCAATCAAAGAAATAATAATATTTATTTTTTCAGGAATATTTATTATATTCATTCTTGAGCAAATCTTTAGGTTAGGAATGACTTATTCTGAAAAATAGTTTTCTTTTTTCTAATTATTCTATTATTTATTTTTGATTTTTTATTTTTTTTCATATGTCACAAAAAAAATTGAATGGTCATAGTGAATTGAAAACAAAATCATACAAAATTAGGACATTCATATAAGAATGGCACCAAAAAAAAGACAAATATCCAAAGAATCTATTGAAAATATTGATGAAACAAATTTATCACCATACACTATTTATATCCTTGCTAATGTTGATATTACTTTATATTCCCCATCTGATGAAACAATTGCTGTAAATTTTGAATCTGCTAATCGACCTTTGAATTCTATGTACACTTATATTATTCCTGAAGAAAAATTACCTGATGAACTTAAGAAAAAAATATATGAAATGAAAGTAAAAGAATATGAGTCAACAGATAGTTTTGTTCATGCTAATGATGATACTATAGGAAGTATTTGTGAACTTTTTGAAGACTATATCGAACACAAAAAAAACTTCAAGGAAACAGAAGAAGATTCAGAAAAATACGAAATGTCACCTAATCTGATAAAAGATCATATGAATGGAATAAAAGATCTTATAAAAATATTAATTCAGAATTCAGATATGACTTGGGGAATGTTGTATAATAAATTTGGTAAAAGCAATGATGAAAGCGATGATGAAAGCGATGATGAAAGTGATGATGAAAGCGATCAAGATGACAAATCAAATGATGAAAAATGTGAAAAAGATATTTCTCAAAACTCTAAAAAATCAAAGAAAAATATTGAAATATTCGATTATGTAAAAAAAAAATTAAGTGAACGACTAAAAATAAGCTCTATAATCGATGAAATGTCAAACTATTTAGATGAAAATGTTGTCAATATTCCAAAAAACAAGATTGAATTATGTATTATAAATATTGAAAGATACAACGTTCAACTTTCTGAATAAATAAACATATATTATGATAAATCAAGAACAAATTTATTATTATTTTTAAGCTCCGATATAGGTTTTACCATTTTTTTCTTTCCTCTGGGTTTAGGAACATATTTTTTTTTTATTTCTTGAGTATTCATTTGGCGTAAACTATCCAAATAAGATGTTTCTGTAATATTAGGTGAATTATTTTCATTAATTTGATTATCTTGTTTTTTAAATTCATTTTCATTTGTATCATTTTCTCTAATTTCTTCATTATTTTCTTGTTTCGAAATGCTGTTTTCTAAGCTGTTTTCTAAGCTATTTCTTATTGAATTATCTATTATTTTTTCATTATTATTATTGTCTTCTTTTATTATTCCTTTATTTTGATTATTTGTATTATTTGTCAGATGAGATAAAGAATCTAAAGATTTATTTTTATCAACATTTAAATCATTTTCTTTGATAATATCATTTGATTTTATTTGTTTATTTATAGGCATAATTTTTGTAAAAAAAGGATTATTACTTTCATGATTTTGTTCTCTCTCTTTTTTTGGAGAAGTTGTTCGCTGTCTATTTATAACAGGATGTCTGGTTAGTGTTTTAAAATTATTATTTGTAATGTTTCGAGACTCAATTTGATTGGAAAATACATCTAAATCATTCCATTGTTGAATTTGTGACAGTTTATGGGGAGACAAATAAGATGTTTGAAGATAGTTGTTAATGTTTGATTGAGTATGTTGATTATGTTCAGTATTTTGAGGAATAGATGAAAACATATTTTGATAAAGAGTCATATTGTTATGATTTTGATTTTGATTTTGTTGTAGAAATTGTAAATGTTGATGCTTGATTTGAATACTATTTAATACCTCCAATAATTTATTATTTATTTTTTCATCTTCATTTTCTTCTAATCGCCAAACAATATATATTGTCCTTGGAAAATAATAGGATACTTGATATTCTTGTTCTTGTAATTTTCGCAAAATATAAACTATACATTCGTTAATATCATATAATGGATGACCTATTAGAAATTCAGGAACTTCGAATATACAATGTGTACAATTCATGTCAGCACTCTGAGAAATAGACCTAAAACAAAGTTCCAATACTTTATTGAAATGATGAACTTGTGCATTCTTTTTTTCTTGAATACTTCTACTTACTTCGTGAGCATTTCTAATAGCTGAATCTTTTCCTAATTTGATTTTATCTAAAGCTTGTTGACGCTGATTTTTTTTATGTTGAGCAGGTGAAAGCATCTCAACAAAATATACAAAATACTTATAATCGAAAAGGATATTATCTATCTAAATAAATACACGCTATAATTATTCCAAAAAAACATTCAAAAATATCAGAACAAAGAATAGATTTAAAACTTGAATAATTATCATGTACACAAATTTAGTCTTATCTGGAGGTGCCATTAAAGGATTTTATTTTATTGGAGTAATTCAATATCTTGAAAGTCAAAACCTAATGTCATATTTCAAAACCTTTGTTGGATCATCTGCTGGTTCTATGATATGTTTTCTTATTTCTTTAGGATATTCTAGCAAAGAAATTTATGAACATTGTATGCTTCTTCTTCAAGAGTATATACATCATAATATAGATTTTGATAACTTTATCAATATTAATGATTTACTCGGTATAGATGATTGTCATATTATCATGAATTATATGAAAAAATGTTTGCAACAAAAATTAAACGTAAATGATATTGATTTTTTAACACTATCAAAAAAAACTGGATATAACCTAGTTATTTGTGCATCTAATATCTCACAAAGAAAATCAACATTTTTCTGTGTAGATGAAACACCCAATATAAGTGTTTTAAATGCATTACAAGCAAGTATTACTATACCATTTATATTTACACCTGTTATTATTAATAATGAAATTTATGTTGATGCTGGGATTTATAATAATTTTCCCATCGATTTTATCAAAAATTTCATCTTGAAAGATACTTTAGGAGTTCGTATTTTAAGTAAAGAATATAGTCCAAATAAACCTTTAAATTTATTCACTTATACACGTCTCATAATTGATACAATGCTTGATAGAATAAATAGTAAAGATCATTTATTAGAAAAAATACAATTAATTGACATAGATAGTCGTGAAGAAGATATTTTTGATTTTGATTTTGAATCGATGAAATTGGAATTTGATTTCAAAAAAGCAAATACGTATATTAAAGATGCATACAATACAACAAAAATGATATTAGAAACAGCAAAAAGTATCGAAAAAAACGAACAGGATTTAAATGATAAAAATACAGACATACATTTAAAAAATACACAAAACTTACAATTAGATTCGTTTACAGAGATAATACATCAAGGAAAATATGAATGTGATAAACGATTAAATACATCAAAATTTAAAAAAACAAATTATAATTGGGTCCAACAAGAACCTATTTTACAAGAATTTGGTATAAAATTCAACGATAGATTGTTGTCTATTTTTGATTTTGATGAAGAAAAATTACAAAATAATGGATAATAATCTACAAAGATGTTTCCAAAAATTTCATAAAATTATCTGCTGGTGTCTTTCCCACATTTTTCTTAACAAAATCAGATCCTTTATATACCAAAACAGTTGGGAATCCATCAACATATTGCATATACTTTTCTGTGCTTAATTGTGCTCTTTCTATTTTCATAATATCGATATGATAAGATGATGTATATTTATCCATAAATTTACGTGTAACTGAATCAAATGTACCTTCAAATTGTATACAATGAGGACATGTTTTACTAAAAGCATATACTATTGTAAGTTGAGGTTTATTCGTATAATTTTCTTGTCTATGAACAATACTTTTAATATCTAAAATGTACTTGATTATAAATATAACAACTACAAAAACAAGTGCCGCAATAATCCAATACCATAAAGAATTATTTTTAATTCCTGATTTTTTGGCCATTTTTTAGAATGGTGAATATAGTCTTTTATCTAAAAAGTGAAAATAAATTGTCGTCTATTACATTTTATTTGTGTTTTTTCTATACACTGAATACATTCTAAAAATACTTTTTGTCCTATGAAAAAAAAACAATCAATATCATAATCATTTAATATTTCCCAAAATTCATTTGAATTAAACTCTTTTTTTGTACAAACAAATAATTTATTTGGCATTATATCCAATGATTCTTTTTTTGTTGAACTTGGAAATATACAAGGATACGATTTGGATTCTAATTCATCAACAATGTAAGCTAACTCTAATGATGTTTCACATACAACAATCGATGAATTAATATTCATTGATTCATATACATTATCAATTTGATCAATACATTCCATCATTTTATGCTATTGATATTTATGACTTTCTATATTAATATAAACAAAATTTTATATGATAAATATTCGTATAAAAAAATTTCCAAAATTATTTTATTCGATAGTATAGTATTGTGATTAATTTTAATTGTTCATGAATACATTTTATTCTAATAAATATACCCCATATTTTGATAATTTATCAGCATCTAATTCATTTCATGCTTTAGCATCCCTTGATGATATAACAGATATAGAATCTGAATGTTCAGAATCTTCTCAAGAATTATCTGAAATAAAAGAAAATATTACAGAAACACCAGTAAATAAAGCTTTAGATGACTCAAGCAATTTTCATGAATATCAAGAAAATATACCGAATGTTTCAAGAGTAAATGAAAAAGAGAATATGGATAATGATTTTTTAATTGGTCAAGAAAATGCTTATCAAATTTTATATGATGACTTTATCAAAAGATCCAATAATATAGATACAGAATCTATTTCGTGGAAAAAAATTAAAGGAAAAATAGATGAAATTCTAAGTCAACATAGTTGTTTTGATAGTGAAAAAAATAAAATTTCATTTGAAGAATTTCATCGTAAAAGATGTGCAATGTTAACACAATCTAACCCACCGAATATTACTCATACAATTTATCCAGCAAATTCAAATCAATTGCGATCTCATTCTAGAAAAGTAGATAATAATTCAAATACATTTAGAGGAAATCACTTTTTAAGAAATTCAAAACATCAAAACAACTCATATTCAAAATCCAATTTCTCATCATCACATAAACAATCCAGATATAGTCATTATCATAGTTCCCTTCAAGTAAGAAAAAAAATAGGAGGAAATGACAATGAGTATGAAAGACACATCCTTTCTCTTCTTAATAAGGTTACTGAACAAAATTTCACAAAGATGAAACAAAGCATTTTGGATATGTGTAAAAATGAAAATATAACACAAATAATTGTTATACAAATTCTTCGTAAAGCTCACAAAGATTACTCATTTATTCATCTATATATGAAACTTTTATTAGCAGTTTCTGACATATATCCTCATGTTACTGAAAATGCATCTATCATATTAATGGATAATTTTACGTTATCTCTTCCACTTGTATTATATGAAATTACAAAGAATATCAATGGTGAAAACAATCTTTCTTTGTTTATTAAAGCTAAAAAAGATCTTTATGATCTAAATAAATGTATTTGCTCTTTGATTTCTTACGGTTTTGTAAAAATGAATCCACTTCTTTATTTAGAAAATATTAAACGAATATTTGATCAAATATTAAAACAAAGTGATTATGAAATTTATGATATCTTTATTCATTTCATTTTTGATTTCTTTACTATTCATTCATCAAGTAAAATAAAAATGGAATCTAGACCTATGATAAATGGATTATTCGACCAAAAAAATGAAAGTATTTGTAGTAAACGTACAGATTTTAAATGGCAAGATCTTCTCAAATTTTTTGTTTTTTAAATAAATCGAAACATTCAAAAAAAATTATATTATATTATGATCTCATAAAATATAAAATAATGGTGGATATTCTATCTTTTTTACAAACACATCTCTCTCAGAATAGTTCTTTTTTAGGATTAAGCGTTATTCTTATAAATATAGGGTCACGATATATTGTATCAGATTTTACCCCTTTACAACAATATATTTTATCATTATTTTGGGTAAAAGTCATCGTATTTTTTTGTATGTGTTTCTTGACAACACGTAATGTGAAAACATCATTTGTTCTTACAATATCATTTTTTATTATTATATATGGTCTTCTAAATGAAAAAAGTAAATACAATATTATTCCACCTTTTTTATTGCAAAAAATAGAAGAGCATATGAAAAACCAAATAGAAAATCAAAAAACACAAAAAATACAAGAGTTTCAAAAACAATATCATCAACAAAATGATAATATAGAAGAAATATTCAAAGATGAACTTATATGAAAACGAATCGCTAAAAATATCATAATATTATCCATATAAATAGAAAGTATAAAACATGAGTCCGTTGACATCTGTTTCTACTACACAAGGATTAAGACAATACATGGAAGATACTGTTTTGATCGAGAACATCATTAAAAATAATACTAAAATTGATATGATGTGTGTATTTGATGGTCATGGAGGTTCAGAAGTATCAGATTTCTGCAAAAAAGAATTTAAAAATATTTTTCAACAATTTTATAATAAAGAACCTGAATTCGATATTGCAATACGTCAAACATATAAGCATTTAGATCTCAAATGTTCACAATTTAAACAAACTTGTGGATCGACTGCAATCACTGTTTTTCGAAAAAATAATGAATTGTGGATTGCTAATTGTGGTGATTCTGAAGCTATGGTAAAATTGGTCAATGGAAAATCATACAAAGTGAGTCAATGTCATAAAGTAGAAAATGAAAAAAATCGTTTAATTGAAGAAGGAGCGATGATTACTTATGATGATGGATGCGCAAGAATAAATCAAATGCTAAATGTTGCAAGATCATTTGGAGATTATCATTTAAAAAAATATGTCATTTCTATGCCTTATATTAAGTGTATTCGATTAGATAAAATAAAAGTTGATTATCTCATTATTGCGTCTGATGGATTATGGGATGTCTATGATACAAATACATTATCCAAAGAAATTGATGTATTACGTGAGATTTGTTTATCTAATGGAAAAAATATAAAAGAGGCAACTGATATTATAAGCTATGAAATTGTCAAAAGATCTATTTTGAAAGGATCAACTGATAATATATCTGTTGTTTTGTATATTTTATAATCTTTTTTATTTCTGGTTTATTAATTTATTTTTCTGTTTTGTATACATTTTTACAAAATAAAAGAATACAAAAATAAAAAAACATTTACAAATAAATGAAATATTTTTGGAAAATTATTACACACAGCATTCTATCTTCGATTTCAATATTTCTTATTACTTTTGGAAATGTCAAAGAAAATCATCAACTTACTTATATGGATATTTTGTGTAATGATAAAAATACTTGTTCTCATCAATACAATTATAATAGTGATTGTTGTTCATCACATTCTTATCAAAATGCTTATCATGTATTAAGTTTAATAGGTAGTCTTATTCTTTTAGGTCAAATATATCATACTGTACGTTTTACATTTTATAATTTTGTATGTTTGAATATATTCGATTTATCTTTTCTATTCCGTTCTTATATCGTAAATGCATCATTTATTACCCCGTATATAGGAAGTATATATGCATATCATTATTTACAATATAATGTATTTTTTTGTTCAACAAATTCAATGTTTTGTAAAAATCAACCTTTAATTTATGACACAATACACAATATATATTTGAGTTTAGTTTTATTATTATGTATATACTTGTTTTGTCAAATTTCTTGTATTGGACTCTTTTTTTATCTTTTTTTTACAAAAAGATTGAAAAAATGGAATGAAATTTGTCGTTTAGAAAAAATATTACATGCAATCAAATTTGAATATGATTCAGACAAATATCATATAAATGCTATCAAAATGCGTCATATCAAAAATTTTGTAGAAAAATGGAAAAATATAGAAGATGATGAAATAGAAGACTCTAATCATGAAAGAGCTCGTCATATATTTTATAACATCAAGAAAAATACAAAACTAAATGATGAAAATAATGATTCCTATTCCACAAATCTCAATAAACCAAAAACTACTTTTATTTCAATCGAAAATATGCATCATTTAAATCGTCCTGATTGTTCATCTTCATCACAAAATGATATAGAAATTATTTGTAAAAAAGAAGAAGAAAAAGAAGAAGAAAAAAAAAAAGAAAAAGAAAAAGAAAAAGAAAAAGAAAAAGAAAAAGAAAAAGAAAAAGAAAATAGAACAATTCATAAAAATGACGTTGATACATGTTCTTCAGATTCTAAATCATCCTATATATCACGTTTATCACCTATAAAAAAAGAACATTTTAGACAATTATCTTTTTCACAAAAAGAAACACATCCAGAATATGTTAATCAAAAAGAGATTTGGGATTTTTTGACGAATTTTTCCCAAAAAAAAGAAGTAACAATCGAAAGTATAGAAGATGTTTGTTATAATTTGTTTTTTCTTAGAAAAGAATTCGCCAATGCTATTTACACAGACTTGTTTATAATGGATTCTTTTTTCAAATACTCAATATCACTTTTATATCCTGCTGGATTTATAGGAATTACACGAATATTTGGATATGAAAATTCATTCGGAGAAGGTGTTGATTTATTCAAGACTTATCTGATAGGAGCAAGTTTACTCATTTCTAAATTTACAGATGCATTAAATTTTCTTTTCTTAATGATTACAGAAAGACCATTCAACTTAGGTGATATCATCCAAATAGATGGAACTACATACAAAATAAACCATTTTAACTTTTTATTATCTTATTTGAATGGTCCTCATTGCATTATAATACCAAATAGTAAGCTTGTTTCAGGAAAAGTAATAAATATGTCACGTGAAAACATTAGCGATTCATTAAAAATACATTTTCCTATTAATACAAGCAATACAAAAGTCAATGCTGAAATTTTTTATCAATATTTTGATCATTATAATAAATTATATCCACGTGATATTTTAGAAAAAAGTGTAAAATGTGGATGGACAGGAAATAATGATACAAATAATGTAAAAATTATGTATTGTAGTTGGAGATACAAATTCAAAATTTATAATCGATCTAGATATACAAAAACAAAAACACGTTTATGTAATTTTATTATATCACAATGTAGTGAAATTTTATCCGAACATGCCATGAAAATACATTTTGCAAATGGCGGAGCATATAATGATTGTGTATCATCATATGATGAAAAAATTATACGCAATATAGAATAGAGTAAGAGGGACATTGATAGAAAATTGGGAATATAAATTAGATTATAAAATAATAAATGCATTTTGTAAAGGTATTTCACCTCATCCAATCGATATAATAAACTAATATCTTACCCAATTTCCTTCCATGAATAATAAAGATATTGTATTATATGGTGAAATATTATAATGCTCTCTATTTTCTTTATTTGTTTCTTTATTTGCTTCTTTATTTGTTTCTTCATTTTTTACATGAATTTTAGCATTATATGGACTTTTATTATATAAAACTTTAATTATACCATTATCGACATGTGAAGATCTTCCTTCTAATATATAAGGCGATAAATTTAAAGTTTCAAATTTTAAAATAAAGGCACTATTTCTTACAGTATATGGTAAAATCTTTTTTCTATTATCATGTTCTCTTCCTTGAACATCATAATATAATGGACTTCCTTTTTTATACACCCCACTTATATAGAAATGATGATTATTATCTTGAGATAAAAGAAAAGATTCTATATTACCATCAGGATTTTCTAGTCTTATCGACCAATCGACTATCCCATTTTCTTTTATTTTTACCAAAAAACTTCCATTATCTTCCAATAAAGTATCATAATTTATTTCTTTATCACTCATTATACCTCCTTCTTTCGTTCCATGATAAAAAATAACATCATTTGGTGATATTCCTACAACATATGCATCATTATTATTATCAAATGTGATATCATTAAACATACATGAATGATCAGTACGTGTAGCCCATATAAGTGTTCCATCGTTTTTATATTTTAACAAAAATCCATTTGTTTCTCCTCCTATTGTTGGAGGAAATGATGCTGATGATGTGATTTCACCTGGAGTATTTTTGGTTCCTTCTTTTACATTTAAAACAGTACTAGAATCATGATTTCCTCCAAAATATACATTTCCTTTATTATCTACTTTGAGTAATCTTTCATGATTTTCATCCCGTGTACCAAAAAATCTTGTTCCCCACATATATTTACCCATTTTATCATACTTTATCAAAAATAGATAATGTGAAAAAATATCTGATTTCTCAAATTTTCGTCCTGTATTTGTTCCACCAGATGATCCTAATTCCCTTATCATTATTTCTTTATTAGAATATATACCACCTGACCAATATACTTCATTTTCTGATGATATTGCTATATTATATTTTATACGTGTAGATCCATATGGTATATGTGTTGATCTTAAAATAGAACCATTTTCTGGAGATAAAACAGCTAAAAAGCATGCAATATCATCTGTCGGAACAACTTCATAATCATCTTTAATAGCTTTATGTCCAATTCCTGTTAACCAGATTTTATCATCATTAGAAACATTTATATCGCTTAAATCTAACACTTGATTATTTTTATCATTATTCACAATTTCAAACGATATTTTCCATTTTATATCACCAGATAAACAATCCAATTTCACAACAAATACACCTTTCTTAGAAAGGAAAAAAGATGATGCATCAGGACCTGAATTTCTTCCATTCCTTAAATTACCTTTGTTACCATTTTTTCCACAAATATAAACAAATTTATTATCAGGAGATAATGCCATTGATCTTGCAAAATCAGGATGATCACTGTCAAATGTTGTAAACCAAAGTACATCACCTGATGCAGAATATTTTACCATAAAAATAGCAGATTCACGTGTAGGAGGTAGATATGACTTTATACTATGATCATCTTCATACAACTTTACTTTTTTAAATGAATTATACGAACCAAAAACATATTTATTATTTTCTTTATCAAACAATACATTTGTTATTTCTAATCTTTCTGTAGGAATAAATGGTATTCCTTTTATAAATGATAAACCATTCATATTTTCTGATTCAGATATATCATTCTTGATGACAGTTACCATTTTATCTACATTAATGTTTGGAGTTACAGCTGTTTCATAGGAAAAAACTAAAGGAAAACGATAAAGCTCATTATTTTGAAAAATACGTCCTGTTAAATTTATATCTCCATCTAAATCAAACTTTTTTATAGGTTGACTAACCCCTAAACCTAAACGTTCTGTTTGTCTATCATAAATCATATCTGATGCTTGTAATAATCCATTTTCACCATTTCCAATGATAATTTTTTTAGGAATAAAATGATCTCTTCCTGTACCACCTTTTATAACTGTTACAGCTTTATCAGCTATTTTATCTGTAGATATAGCACCATCTTTCACATTTTTTTCATGTACAGATCCCAAATTTAAATGTTGCGTATCTATTGTACGATCTTTAATATGACGACCATCTATACTTTTAATTCCATATTTAGATTCCTCGATTGTTGCATTCGATAAAGAACGACTTGTTAATGAACCAGGTTTAATATCAGAATCAGTAATTGTATCATTCTTTATATTGAATGATTCGATTGTATTTAGAGCTATTTTAGAAGATGATATTGTATTATCTACCAATTTATCATTTTGTATAGATAAATCTTGTATTTTATTCCCGTTTATTTCTCCTTTTTTAAATGCTGAGTCTGGAATAGATTCTGATGCATATTTAAAACGTGTAATTGCTCCATCTTTAATTTTATGAGATGTAACATGTCCATCTTTAATTTTATCAGAAGTCACACTTTCATCCGCTAAAACATCAGTTATTACACTTTCTTTTTCATAATTTTCACTTTTTATCGTTTCTTTTTTTATTTTTTCAGATGTCACAGCTCTATCCCTAAGTTCATTAGTAGTAATCGCTCCACATGCTAATGCATCACTTTTTAATCCTCTGTAAGCTATTTTTTCATGTGTTATAGATGTATTTGAAAGTGCAGCAGTTGTTATTGCGGCATCTTTTATTTTTTCTTTTGTAATTGAACTGTCCTTTATTTTAGATGTTGTTACATTTTGATCCAAAATGTTTTGAGTTTCAATAACATTATTTGTCAAATGTCTTGGTAAAATACAAAGATCACTTAAATGGATTGAAAGAATAGCATTATCATCAATTTTAGAAGAAATAATAGATCCATCTTTGATTTTTTCTATTGTAACTGCATCATTAGCAAGTTTCGCAGTAGTCACAGATTTCTGATCTAATGCATTTGTTCTCACTGCAAAATCGTTAAATTTAGTATGTGTAATTGTTCCATCAGCTATTTTATTTGATGTAATTTGTTGATCTTTTAGGACATTTCCATGTAATGATCCTTCTAAAATATGTTCATTGCTTAATGCTTGTTTTGAAATTTTAGATCCATTTATAGCACCATCTTTAATAATACTAGATAAAATAGCATCTTCAGCAAACTTTTCAGTTGTAATAGCTCCATTTTTTATTTTATCAGAAGTCACACTATTTTGAGCTAGTTTTTGTGATGTTATACTTAAATCATTAATATGTCTTGTTTTAATAGAATGATCTGAAAAATGTCTTTCTTCAAGAGTTTGTGAAACAAGTTTTTCACCTTTTATACTATCATTTGTAATATGTGCATTAATTATAGAATCATTTTGAATATTTTGCATAGACACTGATTGATAAGAAAGTTTATCATTTGTAATGCTCTCATTTTTTATCAAAGGTGTTGTAATCGAATTATTTGCAATATGATGTGTTTTAATTGCATTATTATCGATATGTATCCCTAAAACATTTCTATCCTTTATTTTACTTGAAATTATAGCATTATCTTCAATTTTTGATGATGTAACATTAGAATCCATTATCTTTGTTGTTATTACAGAAGAGTTGTCTAATTTAGAAGAGGTAACACTTTGATCAATTAATTTAGATGATGAAACAGCATTATTTGCTAAATTAATTGTAGTTATTGTTTCAGGTGCAATATTGTTACCTACAATACTTCTTGTTTCTATTTTTTCTGAATTTATAGAGTTTTTTGCAATCTTGTTTTTTGTCACAGATTCATTTGATAATGCATTTGTATTTATACTCAAAGGAACAAACTTTTCTTCTGTTATTATATTATTGCTCAAATGAATCGTTTGAATTGATAAATCTGCAATATTATTTTTCTTCACAGATTTTGGGGCTAATTTTTCATGTGTAACACATTGTGCCGACAATGACACAGTATTAATACCATCTATAGCTATTATATCGCCAGATACACTTCCCACTTGAAGTTTACTTCTTCCTATACCTCTATCCTTAATTTTATCTTCAAAAACAGCATCATTCATTAACTTATCATGATTAATGGTATTATTTGCAATATGTTCTCTTCTTATTACACCTGGTGCAAATATTGAAGGATTATTTAATCCTTGTATTTCTATTTTAGAACTATCTATAGAAACAGGAGCATATTTCTCATTTGTTATAGAAGCATTTGATAAATTTCCCGTTTTAATACCAAAATTTTCTATTTGATCTGAACCAATTTGATTATGTTTTATATGACGTTTTTCTATAACTTGATTACTTATAGAAGTACCTTTAATTGATTGTGGTTGAAATTTTAAATGAGATATACTAGCATCTTCTAAAACTCGATTATCTACACTATTATCAGATAATACACGATTATTTACAGATTTATCTCCCAAATGTTCATTTGAAATAGAAAACGGAATGTATTTATTTGTACTTATAGATTGATTCATTATATTTATTCCTTTTACTGATGCTGGAGCAAGTTTTTCATGTGTTATAGATTCATTTGCATAATTGATAGTTTTAATTCCATTTTCTTCTATTTGTTTCGATCCTACTGAGTTTAAATCCAATTTTGTTTTTGTTACAGATTGATTACTTAAATGATCCGTTATTATAGATTCATTTTTGATATGTCGTGTAATAATACTTGTATTTTGTAATTTAGATGCAGATATGGCATTATCATCTATAAATTGTTCTTTAATAAGTGCATTAGATAAATGCCTTGTTATAATATTTGACGAAAGAATATTATTTGAACTTATGATGTTATCTTGAAGATGTCTTTTAGTTATAGATTTATCTTGTATACATCGTTCATTAATAATATCATCATTTAAATTGATATTTTCTATTGTTCTATTTGCAATATTTTTTGCTAAAATTGTTTCATTTTTAATTTCATTAAAAGTTAATGATTTTTCTTTAATATGGGAAGCATCTAAGGTTTTCTCTACTACATTATCTCCCATGACAATTCTTTTTTCAAGATGTCTATTTTTTATCGTATTATCTGCTATAAGAGAAGAAGTAATAGAATCATTTGATATATGTTGTGTAGAAATATTACTCAATGCTATTTTATCAGAAGTAATTGATTCTGTTTGTAAATTTTCAGTTTTAACTGAAGATATTGCCAATTTACCTTCTGGAATAGATAAATCAGCGACATTTGTGGCTAAAGATATATTTGATGCTATTTTATCAGCTGTAATTGACCCTTCTTTTAAGTGAAAAGTATCTATGTTAGCCTCTTTTATTTTATCACTCGTAATCGATTCATCTTTTATATGATGTGTATCGATCTGATCATTCTTTATTTTTGATGATATAATAGCATTATCTTCCAAAAATGATGTTGAAATTATATTATTTACAAGTTTTTCCCTGGTTATATTACTTTGAGCAATCTTGTCTTCAGTTACACTATGAAATATCAATTTATCAGTAGAAATAGAATCAGAACTAATATTTTCTTCTTTTATTTCATTTGGTTTGATTTTATCTGATGTAATAGATGCATCTTTTAAATGATGAGTATCTATAGAATTATCTGCTATTTTGATACCAGTAACAGAATGAGATTTTAATTTATCTTCACTAATAATATCATCTTGTAAAATAGCATTTGTAATAGAATTATTTTGATATTTAGAAGTAGAAATTGATGCATCTGCTATTTTTTCTTCTGTAATATTCTCATTCTTTATATGAAAATCATGAATCGATTCCACATCTATTTTATCTTTTGTAACAGCAAAATCAGATATATGTTCTGTTTCTATCGCATATCTTTCTAAATGTTCTGAATCGATATTAGATAATGCAATTTTGCTAGATGTAATTGCTCTATCATTTATATTCACAGTATTTATTGCACCAATATCTATATGTTGTGTTAAAATTGATTCATTCGCATATTTAGAAGATGTAATAGATGCATTAGATAGGGTATTCGTGGTTAATGACTCTTCTTTAATAAGATTTGCATCAATTGAACCAGGATTTAATATAGGTTGATAGAAATTACCATTTTTAAAAATTTCCCCATTTATATGTAAATCTTGCTTGATTTCGACTTTATCTGTATCGACGAGTAATTGTTCATTTTCTTCAACACCTAAAATAATTTGTTTAGTGAAATCTTTTCCAAAAACCAATAGATCATTTTTATAAGATGATGGAAATATATGACCATTATATTTTGATAGTCCTATATATGCCGATTTATTTGACATTTTATGATGGATATACTCAAAGAAACCTCTGTTTTCTATATATTTGGAAAAGAAAACATCGAAAAAAATAGTCATAAAATTATCAATATATAGCATACACTCCTATAAAACATAAAAAACATAAAAAATTATTTTGTTTCAAAAATTATTTTTTTAGGTCCGAATTCATAGTTATTTCCTTCTGCATCTAGTATTGGCATAGATTCCGTACGTTTTTCTTCTAATGCTGATATTAAACCTTTTCCTATCATAATTACTACACCTCTTAGTGTACTTTTTTTCTTCGTACTTGAGTTGATACCAAATCTAAGTTTGAGTATGAATTTATCCTTTTCATTATATTCTATAGCTGGATCGACAGATAAACTCCAAGTAACATCATTAATTGTGTGTTCAGGAACATTATAAGGAAATGAATCAGGGAAAGTTGTATCTTTTACAAAAAGGGATTGCGAAACATAATCTTTAAATCTATCAGATTTAACAAATTCTTTAAATTCATCTTTTATACTATTTGATACATCAGAAACTTGTTCTCCTTTCAAATATAGAAAACCTTTCACAATAACGTCTATTTCTTTATCATTAACACACTCTTGAATAGGTCCATTAATCTGAAAAATTAATGGATATCCATTGACATCATGAGTTGATTGTACTCCGCTTGTACTTATAAATTGCCCCATTTTTATATTATATGAAGAAAATAATCGTAAAAACAAGATTACAAAATTACAAAAGTTGAAAGATAGTTTACATGAAAAATTTTTGAAGATGAGGAACACAAACAAAACGAATAAAATCCCATATAAGAATATTATTTTTATTCAACTCATGAAAAGGAAAAAGTTTAATATCAATTGTTTCTTTATTTTTCACAGGTGCATTTAGATATTTATATTGAATTAATGGAAAATGATCACATGGAAACTCATATAAAAACACATGATAATGAGATAATACACGTAAACCCCTTTTTATATCATCTTGTAAAATTTCTTGAGGTCTATACCATGTTTTGAATGAAAAATATTGGACATTATTTGGTAGATCTAAAACCCCATTTGTTTCTTCAGATAATTCGCGTTTTGCACACAAAAATGGATCTTCATTCATTTTACATCCACCCGACATAAGTGTCCAATCATTCGAAGGAGTATCTTTCAACAAAAGAAGATGTAATTCTGGATTCATACATTGTAATTGACTATAAACCCAAGTGTAAGGAACAACTAATACTTTTTTACGAATTACTATTTTCAATTGTGATTTTATTGGTCTAATTATATCTACTTTATTCTTTACAAACTTATTTTGTTCGATAGCTTTTGTTTCTACACACATTTCTTATTCTAAAACTAAAAACTAGTATCAATTTATATTTATTGTCTTCTTTATATTCTAAAAGATGTTCTATACAAATCGATTTCAAAATCAAAAATAAATTAAAAAATAAAAAATAATAGCGATGATTCACGATTCACATTTTTCCAATTTTTTCTACAAGATCGTTTATATGAATAAAATTGTTTATCTTTTCCAAACATTTACGTAGTCTTTCCAAACGAAAAGCATATTTTTGTGTAATTCTATTTATATCATAAATATTTGTATTGTTTTGTCCTATATTTACGACAATTTGATAAATATCACAAAGAGAAGAAAACATAATATTTACCTCTTCATATAAAAATTGATATCGATGAGAATAAAAGTAAGTCAAAGAATTTGAAGGAAATCCTAATAAGTCTATATCTGATTCATCATCCCAAACTATATCAAAATCTAAAACAATTCTTTTTTCATTTAATGTTGCATGTGAGAAAATTTGATATTCCTTAGAATTATATATTTCATCACCATTGCAAGTATTTATTTTTTTTACAAACGACCAAAAATATTCACTTACATTGATTTCATTATCTCGTATATTCATTACTTTTTTTGTTTATGATATTGTTTTTATCTTTATGATATTTGATAATATCAAAGTATTTTATATGATTTGAATTTCAAATTTTTCTTTTTTCATTATATAAAAAAAATTGAAAAATAATCGATATAAAGGATAAAATAAGTATTCTCATGCAAAAAAAAACACCTGAGTTTTGCTATGTAATAAGGAAAAAATATTTACCAGTTTATTTTACGGTAAATAAAAGTTTTACAGGAAGGAAATGCTTGATGACTTTCAAAAATCCAAAAAAAGCAACAGAAATGAAAAATATGATGATTGATATGAATAATTTCATTAATATTCAATCCAAATACAAAAAACCTACTCATCCATTGATTGTTGAATCCATATGCTTTGATACACTAGAATATTTGTGTAAAACCTCAGGAATGGATATTCTTCTGTATGGTGATAAAATAGATGATTTTACAACTTTCTTATCCTTTCCTGAAGAAAAAGAATCTGATAATCTATACAATAATGACATACAGCATATTATCAATGATGCACGAAATTATTTGGATGACTTGTACTATATGTAGTTATTTTTCTTTTTTTCTTTTTTTCTTTTTTTCTTTTTCCTATGATTGTACACCCATTATGGATGAATCGTTTAGTATATGTTCGATATTTGTAGTGATAGTTTTGTCTTACGGAATTTGTGGCCTTGTTTTTCCGATTGATTCAGCCGTAGGTTGATCAGGTTTATTATTAATCTTTTTGTATTATATTATTTTTTCCAAATATTATGTAAAAAATTGATTCTTTATATTTGTCTTATATTCCACACTTTATTAAAACAATTACAATTTTTAATGAATGACTTTTATTAAGGACATTAAAGTCATTTTTAACGATAAAATAATATTAATTTTACGTAATAAAAATTTTGTAAATGATAATAACAACAATAAAAATCAAAAACAAATATTAGAAATAGGAATTGTTCAGCATGTTTATGAACCTGTAAAAAATCAAAAAAATGTTGAAGCAGATGTTCTGTTCTTCAAAAAAGACAATCCTTTATTAGAAAAAATAGTATTGGAAGAAAAATGTTTTGTTAAAACTTTTCCAGATGTACACATTAAATGCCTTTTTTTAGAAAAAGATTTGGTAGATTTACCAAATGAATTGAAAAAATTCAAAAATTGGATAGAAAATGTTACCACAAAAAAACAAAATCCATCAATATCTATTCTTCCAAAAAAAGTAGATAAACAACAACAAAAAAAGACTGAACAGAAAAAAAAGGAAAAGCAAACAAGCGAAAAAAATGAGAAAAAAATAAATAAAGAAGTTGAAAGGGTTGATAATGATAATGATAATGATAATGATAATGATAATGATGCTGATTCTGACAGTAATGAAGAAAATTCATTACAGAATACTCCTAAAAAATCTAAAGTCGATCAGACTGTTCATTCTTTACAAAATGAAGTTGAATTATTAAAATCTCAATTAAAACTTCATCAATTGAGTATGTCCTTAGATCAACAAAAGAGTATGGTCAATACATTATCTATGGATCCTGTTGATCCTGTAAATGAAAGAAACAATATAAAATATGGATATTTCCCATTTAGTGATATGGATTATTATAGAAATGAAGATAATGATGAAATTAAAAAATATTTTGAACCAAACAAGTTTGTAAGTGTAAATGGATTAAGACCTATAGAAAAAAATACACTTTTATCAAACTCTTCAAAAAATACCAAACAATCACAAAAATTAAAAACAACAAAAAAACCGTTGAAAGTAAAACAAGCAGTAAGTCAAAAATATACCGATTATAAAACGATTAAATTGTGTTGTTTATACAAATGTATTAAATATCCTTGCAAGAGCAAAATGAGTGTAAAAATCCCTCTCAAGGAACAAGATGAAAATATGGATGAAGAATCTTTACTTATCAAGAATAAAAATAAAAAAGGAAAAAGCAATAATCTAGAGGTAAAAAAAGAAAAAAAGGAAAAAAAATATATTACCGATCCTGCAAAGTTTGTCCATATAGAACATTTTGCATCCCCTATTTTCAGAAATATGAGTTCTTCTGAAGCATACAACAAATTACAGGAAAAAGCTTTATGTCGTTTGTGTAAAGAAGGATATGGTGAAAATGAATTTTATATTTCTATAGAAAGTAGATGTACAATCTGCAATTTCTGTAAAAAGAAATGTGATCCTTGTCGAGATGCTACTGCTAATGGAAACGTAAAAATTTGTCCCAAATGTATATCAGAACCTTTGAAAGACAAGATTCGATATGCATTAGACATATTAAATTATATGTTTAGAATGTACAAATTTAGCTTCTCTACTGAAAAAACCTTTTTATTCGAAAAAAAATATATGTTTGGAGATTATGTTATAAGATTTGAAAAAGATGGTTACACAGGTTTGATTATTGTAGAATGTGATGAAAGAAAGCATAAAAATTATGATGCTGATACAGAAAAAGAAAAAATCATTAAGCAATCTATATGTTTGCTTAAAGACAATGCCAAAGGAAATAGTGGAAGATTAGATAAAAAAGTTAAACTGCTTTTTATCCGTTTCAATCCAGATTCACCTTTCAAAGCTGCTATAAGAAATGAAAACGGAAGAATTGTTTATGAAACGCTAGGAATCCTCGATACAGCAAGAATTGTAATATTAAGACAATGGATAATTTGGTACATTGTCAATATAAATCAAGTAAGAAATTTCTTTACTATGTATCTCTTTTATGATGAAAATACGAAAGAAAAAAAATATCCTGCAGAAAATCACTTCAAATGTTTTATACACGATGCTCCAAAACCACCTCCTACCACAGATTGGCTATATTGCACTGATATTAGTGAAAGCTTTACGCCACATCAGGTACGTTTATACAATAAAAAAAAGCATGCCATAAAAACAACATATAGTGTTAATAAAAACGAAGAATTGGATTACATAATATTTTGCAATCGTAAAGATATCGATTATATTTATGATCATTGGAGAATTGACTCACAAAATATCGATCCAAGTCACAGATATCCTCTTCTTATTCGGAACGGATTAGAAAAAGAGAAAATCATCGTTGAATAGATTAATTATGGTAGAATGCAAAACCGCATTTGAGACACCAAATACCAAAAAATTTGAAAGAACTTAAACGAAAGTGGTTTTCGTCATTCTATAAAAATGCACCCAGAAAAATATTTTAAACTACTCGATCTTTTTGTTGATATACAATCAATAAAAACGAAAAATCAGAGCAAAGCTAGATAAAGGTAAAAAATTGCAAAAAGTGCAAAAATTGCAAAAA
>SL_7KL_010_BRINEDRAFT_10000285_pt1 | contig 23505 bp, 23 predicted proteins | sample SodLak_010_BRINE_FD_10663 | JGI IMG/M metagenome (IMG submission 10663)
ATTGTAAGAATTCCTTGATCGAGTGATGTTAAAATGTATCCCATATAATCTGGAGTGGTTTGTGTATTGTTAAAATCGGTTCAAGCAGTAGAAGGGGTATAAATTACCAGTTATAAAACGGTAGTGATCTTCGTTGCTGATTTGTTGGCTCAGCCATGAAAAACTGCTGGCTGACTTGCCGGTTATACTCAGAAACAGTAAAAGGCGTGAAGGTGTGAGTACTTTCCAGATCGTTTTTATTTGCTATAAAAGATCTGCTTAACACGAGAGAAAATTTAGTGATTTTATTATCAAAAACTGGAAGTAGTTGCCGGTTGGTTCTATCGGCAGTTGAAAGAGGGGAAAACTTAAATTGCGGTGATGAATCCAAAAACATCTCAGGTGTCAGCATTGTGGAACTCTGAATGGAGGTATCTTCAGGTGCATTTATCAAGCTTTTGAGCTGTCCAAAAGCAGTACCGATAGCAAGAAATAGAGTAAAAACGATTGTAAGGCTTAAAGTTCTCATGATCAGATGCATTTAAAGTGTTCAAATGGCTGATGGCACTCATTGCAGTAGTACTGCGATTTACATGCTGTAGATCCAAATTCACTCTGCAGTTTGGTATCCATTGAGTCGCAGTAGGGGCAAGGTACTATTTTTTGTGAACTTTTTAACGAGGTGAGAAAGTCTGAATCATCCCCGGTTTTTTCGGGCGGTGCGATACCGTACTTTTTGAGCTTCTTTTTGGCGTGCTCGGTCATCCAGTCTGTGGTCCAGCTCTCTTTGAAATCTGTAACTACTTTAAATGACTCAATACCTTTCTCAGTCAATTTTTCATGTATCGCATTCTCTATAGCATTCATTGCCGGGCAGCCGGAGTAGGTTGGGGTAATTTTTACAATAATCTGACCTGCATCAAACTCTACATTACGTACAATACCCATTTCAACCACATTGAGTACAGGTATTTCCGGATCGATCACCTCTTCGAGGTACGACCAGATCTCTTCTTTCGATATGGCTTGATCTGTTTTCAATGTCTTGGTATTAAGTATTGAGTATTAGGTAGTGATTCATGTTGGAAATTTTGTAAGGGCTTTCTCGATTTAGGTTCCTATAGATGAAACCTTAATATAAATGAGATAAATATGCATAATTTTAAAGAGCTTCACGTTTGGCAAAGATCAGTTGAATTGGCAACTGAAATTTATCAGCTAACTACTACCTATCCTAAAAATGAGATATATGGCCTCACATCACAGATCCGCAGATGTTCAGTTTCAATAAGTTCAAATATCGCCGAAGGTGCCGGCAGATCGGGTAAAAAAGAATTCAGATATTTTTTGGATATTGCTTATGGATCATCCTTTGAACTAGAAACTCAGCTCATCATATCAAATAATCTAGGCTATTGTGATCAAGCAAAGTTTGAAATTCTCAATGAAAAAATTGTAGAAATTCAAAAGATGCTCTACAAACTCATAAAAAGTATCAAGTAAAAAATTGGAACCTGATACTTAATACCCAATACTTACTACTCAGTATCTACTTCCACTCCGCATCCGGGTAGGATCGCCTCAAAAACTGCATTTCGGCTAATAGTCTTCCAAGATGTTCGGTGTGTCGTCCCTGCCGTGATCCTGAGAACATGTACTGCTCCATATCCGGCACGTTTATAGTCGCCTCTTCTAAAGTTTCAACGACCAGCTTCTCCCAATCTTTTCTGAAATCGGTGGTATCAACAAAAAGATTTTTTTCAATGGCCACCTGATCAGCCTCATCCAGGTCAAACATTTCACCTGAGTACATCCAGATTTCGTCGAAAGCTTCCTGAATTTTTTGATGACTCTCTTCTGTACCATCTCCCAGCCTCAGCACCCACTCACGGCTGTGGCGCAGATGGTATTTTATTTCTTTAAAGTGTTTTTGAAGCATTCCATTGAACTGTTCATCCTCAACGGTTTCAATCAACTTTTGATAGAGGAAATAGCTAAAGGCGCTGAATAAAAATATTCGGGCTATGGTAAATGCAAAATCTCCTCTTGGAAGCTCACAAAGTGCAATATTTTTAAAATCGATGTCATCACGAAAGTAGGCGTAATGATCTTCATCCTCTTTGCCTTCCAGTTCCGCTGCATAGGAATATAGAGCGGATGCATGTCCTATCATATCAAGAGCGATATTGGCCAGTGCAAGATCTTCTTCCAGTTCGGGTCCGTGACCGGCCCACTCAGAAATTCGGTGACCTAAAATCAGTCGATCATCTGCCAGACGAAGAAGCGTTTCTACCAGTGCTTCCTGTTGGGTTTTCGGTATTGTGTCGAATGTACTCATATTTTTCAGGTATCAGGTATCAGGTATCAGGTACAAAGACAAATAGTAAGTAAAGAGTTAAATGCCATGGTTGAAAGCATACTTTTTACTTGATATCAATACCTAATACTTATTATTTATTTTCGTTTTTTAACGGCTCGTGGAACGCTGTAGAACTGTGGATGACGATAGGGCTTGTCGTTTGCAGGATCAAAAAACGGCCCACGGTCTTCCGGGGAAGAGGCCACAATCTGGTCACTTGGTACAACCCAAAAAGCAATGCCTTCACTACGCCGCGCATAGGTATCCCGGGCGTTTTGGAGAGCCATTTCGGAATCAGGTGCGTGAACACTGCCTGCATGTTCAAAAGGTTTACCGTCTTTTGGTTGATAGAACACTTCCCATAAGGGCCATTCCGTATTTTCTGTAGAATTTTTTGTCATGTTATGAATAGTCTGTAGTTATGTATTCAGAAGAAAAAAGCCGATTACAATTTAGTGTCTATTTTCGGCTTACTTAATCAGAGAGCAGATCTCAGTAAATCAGGATGCTTTTTCATCCTGAAGCCGTTTCTTCCGGGCGTACTCTTTGGCAGCTTCCCGTACCCATTCACCCTCTTCATACGCTTTTCGGCGGGCTTTTATACGTTCCCGGTTCATTGGTCCGTCACCTTTTACAACGCTCCAGAATTCGTCCCAGGGGATGTCGCCAAATTCCCAGTGTCCGGTCTCTTCGTTGTAAGTCAGATCCGGATCTGGCAGTTCAATACCGATCGCTTCGGCCTCCATTACCATGCGGTCTACAAAGTGCTGCCGGAGTTCATCGTTGGTTTTGGTCTTCACGCCCCATTTAATGAGTTCGGCACTATTCGGAGAATCGGTATCGTGAGGGCCAAACATCATCAATGTTGCCCACCACCAGCGGTTTACCGCATCCTGGGCCATTTTCTGCTGCTCCGGAGTGCCATCAGCCATTTTGGCCAGCATTTCGTATCCCTGCTTTTTATGGAAACTCTCTTCCTTGCAAATTCTCACATTAGCGCGGGAGTAAGGACCGTATGATGATTTTGCCAGCATCGTTTGATTGACAATCGCGGCTCCGTCAACAAGCCAACCAATTACACAAATATCTGCATAGGTGAGGGTGGGGTAGTTGAAAATGCTTGAGTACTTGGCATTGCCGTAGAGATAATCCTCGATCAAATCCTGACGCGTTACAACCAGAGTTTCAGTACCGCTGTAGAGATAGAGTCCGTGGCCGGCTTCGTCCTGAACTTTGGCAAGCAATACCATTTTTCTTTTCAGAGAGGGCGCACGTGTAATCCAATTCCCTTCCGGCAACATACCGACAATTTCGGAATGCGCATGCTGGCTCATAATACGAATCAGCTGTTTCCGGTAACGTTCAGGCATCCAATCTTTAGGTTCGATCTTTTCGCCGTTGTCAATTCTCTGCTGAAATTGTTCAAGTTGTTCGGGAGTATCCATAAAAGCGCTTTTTTAATAATAAAACGTACTGTTTCGTTGAATTATGATAACGTTAATATAGCAAAATCAGTTCAAAGTGCAGGAGTGGTTTCATAAAAAAATCATCACCGGAGAATACAAGTTTTTTCAATTCTTTTGTTTATCTCTTGACATATTTGCTTTGATTAGATAGTGTAAGCAGATAGTCAATAAATCATCGCAGGAGGTTATCTATGAAGGAACGTAACAATCTTTCTATTGACCTGTTCACCAGTGTCCGGGATGATGTGGAGAAACGCCAGTACATCATTTTGGGCGAACTTCAGAAAATCTCGGAAGAATTTCAGTTCTACAAAATCTATCCCCACCTGAGTCAACTGATTGAACTTCGTAAGATTTTGAAGGATGTACTCACGCGACTTGCAGATCTGCGTTCAAAATTCCCAAAGCGTATCAGCAAAATTGACTGGATAAATCGCACCATTGAGCATGAAGTGATTTTTACCAGTGGCACCGATATTACAGCAGTGGAAGATCTGATTGAGTGGGCACTCCCTCACATTGAGCATGTAATAGAAGAGGGGATTGCCATTCATGAATTTGTGGAGAGTGAGCTTACTGTGGAGCAGGTTGGGATTTTGCCTAATTATCGTGATGAGGGCTACCTGTTTGTACCCGATAATCAGAAAAAGTCACTCAATCTTTTTCGGTTTGAGGTTTCCATTTTTCAAAGCGCAGATGATCAATACAGAACACTGAAAACGCGGTATTTGAAACATTTGGAACAGGGTCGGGTCAGACTATCGCCGGGGTCAATTAAGCTGGAATTGATACGAGAAGAGGGCGAACTGCCCAATCCCGCCACATATGCGTTTGAAACAGATCTCGAATTTCCGTTCAATCATACCATTTTTCCGGTTGCCAAACGTCGGCTGATGCACATCCTGAGTGATGAAGAGAGACAGTAATCTACCTTCCGGTTTTTATTATTGCCAGCGTGCATCTTGAAATGCACACCAATTTACCCGACTCAGTTTCGATACGTGTTTCCCAAACCTGTGTTTGAGCTCCGCGATGAATCGGTTTTGCAATCCCGATCACTTTTTGTCCCAATCGGACCGCTTTGATATGGTTTGCGTTGATTTCGAGACCGACAGCAGTTTTTGACTTATCGGTTAAATTAAGCCAAGCGCCAACAGAGGCAAGCGTTTCAGCCAGTGCCACGGATGCACCTCCATGTAAAATACCGAATGGCTGCACGGTATTTTCGTTTACTGGCATCTCTGCGATCATTTCACTCCGGCTCAGCTTTTTAAACCGGATACCTAAAGCGTGGCCCATATTTTTCTGATCCCGGTTCAGCATTTGATCGGCTCTGTCCCGGATAGCATCTTCAATCTCAATGTCTGGTCTGTTCATTATGCGAATCAGGTGGTCTGAAGTTTGTTAGTTGCGATGATATTTCTTGATAAATACGGTTTTTATACAAAAGCTTCTAAATAATTTATGGATCAGATTTTTAAAAGTCGTTTGAAAGTGTAAATTAATAGGGTAACAGTGTTAACCTCCTTTTTTAGCCATTAAAACAAGGTTTTAAAATGAAATATTCCCCAACTACATTACCTTCGCTCCTGTATAAAGGACTTGAAAAATATTCTGACGAACGTTTTTCGGCAACAAAGCGCAACGGCTCCTGGATCGAAACATCTAAAGAAGATTTTGTTCAGAAAGTTCGAAATTTTGCAATGGGACTTTATGAGTTGGGTGTAAGGCCGGGTGACAAAGTATCGATACACTCTGAAAATAGCACAGAATGGTTGATTTGTGATTTGGCCATACTATCCATTGGAGCGGCGAATGTGCCTATCTATCCCACACAGCCCGGCGAACAGATTAAGTATATACTTGAAAATTCTGAGGCTAAAGTACACATTGTATCGAACGATGAGATGTTTGCAGAGACCAAATCACTCATTAAGTCTGTTGAGACTGTTAAAGCTGTTATCACACTAAAGCCATCAAAACATAAAAAGCTGAAACTTTTTGATGCGATTTTAAAATCGGGTGAAGAGTTTGCTAAGGAAAATTCAGATCTGTTCGATGAGTTAAAAAACAACATTGATCCCGACGATGTAGCCACAATAATTTACACATCAGGTACTACCGGCGTACCCAAAGGTGTAATGTTGACGCACAACAATGTGGCTTCAAATGTTCAGTACTCATTAGATCGTTTACCTTTCGAAGAGGAGCGCTTTCAGGGGGAGAGGGTACTTTCATATCTGCCGTTGTCTCATGTATTTGAGAGAATGATTGACTACATGTACGTTTCGATGGGCTGTGAAATTTTCTTCATCGAGAATATTGATGAAATAAAAGACGACTTCTTATATGTGAAGCCGTTCTTTTTTGCAACGGTTCCAAGATTGCTCGAAAAGGTTCAAACCGGTGTAAAGGTGAGGGGACAGGAGTTCTCAGGTTTGAAGAAGAACCTCTATTACTGGGCGATATATCGAACTGAGGAATATGATCCTGAGAATCCACCATCCGGGTTGGAAGCCGTTAAACATAAGATCGCGGACAAGTTGATTTACAGCAAAATCAGAGAACTTTTTGGTGGAAAATTAGCCGGTGTTGTAAGTGGTGGTGCTGCACTCTCTCCTGATGTATTTCGATTTATGAATGCGATTGGAATTATCTGTGTGCAGGGTTACGGATTAACGGAAACCTCACCGGTTATCAGTGTTCAAACACCCGGTAGAATGCGAATAGGTACATCAGGCAAGCCGCTGGAAGATGTAGAAGTGAAAATTGCTGATGATAAAGAGATTTTGGTTCGCGGGCCTAACGTGATGAAAGGCTATTACAAAATGCCGGATCAGACAAAAGAAGTACTGGACGATGATGGGTGGTTCAAAACCGGCGATGTTGGAAAAATTGATGATGACGGTTTTCTCTACATCACAGACCGGAAAAAATCGATGTTTAAGTTATCTACAGGAAAATACGTTGCACCGCAAAATGTGGAGAATCAGATTTCCGGTTCAGGTTTTATCGAACAGATTGTAGTGATCGGTTACCAGCGTAAATTCTGTTCCGCACTGATTGTGCCGGCTTATGATAACGTCCTGAAACGCCTAAAGCGTGACGGATATGAGCCTGATAAGCCATATTCAAAAGATGAAAAGATACTCGAACTGATCCAGCAGGAGGTAGATAAAGCCAATAAATCACTCTCACCATGGGAGCAGGTAAAGAAGTTTGTACTTCTCGAAGAGCCTTTAAGCATTGAAAGCGGTGAGCTTACACCAACAATGAAAGTGAAGAGGCCGGTGATCAAAGAGAAATATGAAAAAGAGATTGAAGGAATGTACCAGGAAGAGTAGTCGTGAGTCTTGAGACCTGAGTCTTGAGTAGAAAGTATTGAGTATCGAGAAGGGTGAGAACACTCCCCTCCTTTCCAAGGAGGGGCCGGGGGTGGTTGGGAAAAGGTTGAAATAAATGACATGAGTGTTTTGAGTAATAATCAAATAAATCGGAAAAGATTTTCAGATAATTATTAAAAATCGTTGAACCACCCCTATATCCCCTCCTTGGGAAGGAGGGGACTTTAGTCCATCGCATCAAGTGAAATTTAGAACTAAAAAAACAGAAAGAAATGCCAGCCAAAAAATTCAACATCCAAAACGTTGTAATTCTCGGTTCCGGTGTGATGGGGAGTCAGATCGCCGCGCACTGTGTAAATGCCGGATTGAAGGTGAAACTTCTTGATCTGAAATCGGATGATCCGAAAAGGCCGAACAAGACAGCGGAAGATAGTATTCAAAAACTTACTAAAATGAACCCCGCGCCGCTTGGAGATCCCGAATGGGTGGAGCGGATCACACCGGGAAATTTTGAGGATAACCTCGAATGGGCCTCCGATGCCGACTGGATCTGCGAGGTGATTGTGGAGCGGATGGACATCAAAAAGGATATGATGGCGAAGCTGGGAAAGGTGCGAAAGCCGGGGACGATTGTCAGCTCAAACACATCCGGTTTGCCAATCTCAGAGATCAGCGAGGAGGTCTCGGATGAGTTTAAGGCTCATTTCCTCGGCACACACTTCTTCAACCCACCACGCTACATGAAGCTTCTGGAGATCATCCCGACCGAAAGCACGGATGATGCGGTGACGGAATACATGACCGGGTTCTGTGAAAAAATTCTCGGCAAGGGGACAGTTCTCTGTAAGGATACACCCAACTTTATTGCGAATAGAATTGGTGTATTTTCGATGGCATCGATGATGTCGTGGTTTTTTGATGGGAAATTTCGTGCTGAGGAGATCGACTTTCTGACCGGTACTTTAACAGGCTACTCCAAAGCTGCCACATTTCGAACCGCCGACATGGCCGGACTGGATGTGCTGAATCACGTGGCCGAAAATCTCTATCCGGCCGTGCCGGATGATGAGCGTCGTGAAGCATTTAAACTGCCTGAAGAGTTTAAGAAGATGGTGGAAAAAGGCGCTCACGGTAACAAGAAAGGGCATGGGTTTTATAAAAAAGTAAAAGGGGAAAAAGGAAACGAATACCACGTGGTAGATCCTGACTCATTGGAATATGAGCCGCAACAGGATGTTTCATTTGAATCGGCCGAGAAAGCCAAAAAAGAATTTAAAACATCCGGTGAGCGGTTGAAGTTTTTGGTGAACCGTGATGATAAAGCCGGAAAATTTCTGTGGGAAATACACTGTGATCTGCTGCTCTATTCAGCCAATCGGATTCCTGAGATTACAGAATCTGTTGAGTCCATTGATCGCGCTATGAAGTGGGGATTCAATTGGGAACTCGGACCATTTCAGCGATGGGATGCGATAGGAGTTGAAGAATCTGTTAAACGAATGGAGAAGGAGGGACGAGAAGTTCCTGAGCCTGTGAAGAAAATGCTGGAGAGCGGCCGGAAATCATTTTATAAAGATGACGGAACCGTTTATAACCTGGCGTCCGGTAAAATCGAAGAACTAACGCCGCCTGCAGAGGGCGCAGTGACTGTTGCTTCTCTTAAGCGGGATAAAAAGGAAGTTTGGAGCAACCAAAGTGCCGGATTGTATGACATGGGTGATGGTGTTGCACTCTTTGAATTTCGCACCAAACAGCAGACACTTGGATTTGAACTGGTGACGTCAGTAGATAAAGTCGCAGAAATTGTGATGGATCAGTTTGATGCATTGGTGATTGGTCACGACCACGAGAATTTTAGTTATGGAGCTAATCTTGGCGAAGCCGGACAAGCGCTGCAAAGTGGAGATTTTGGAAAAGTGAAGGAGGCTGTGGAGAATTTCCAGCGGGTGGCTGTTGGATTGCGATATCAACCGTTTCCTGTGATTGGAGCTGTGTCAGGACGTTGTTTTGGAGGCGGCGTGGAGTTTATGATGCACTGTGATAAAGTGGTGGCCCACCACGAGCTCTATTGCGGACTGGTGGAGCTGGGCGTGGGGCTGATCCCTGCCGGCGGAGGTACGAAGGAGCTTTTACTTCGAGCTATGAACAAGGTGAATGAAGATGAGGAAGCTGATCCGCTTCCATATCTGAAAGATGCCTTCAAAACGATTGGGATGGCGAAAGTCTCCGACGGTGCTCCAAAGGCAAGAAAACTGGGCTACCTGCGCGACATTGATATGATTGTGATGCACCGCGACTTACTGCTGGCCACAGCCAAAAAGCAGGCTCGCGCCATGGCGGATGCCGGATATCGTCCACCGGCAGAGCCGAAAATCAAACTGCTTGGCCAGACCGGAAAAAGTGTATTAGATGTAACTCTTTATATCATGACTGAAGCAAAGTGGGCCTCACCCTACGATAAAGTACTGGCCGGCAAAGTGGCCGAGATCATGACAGGCGGCGACCTCAGCGAAGCCCAGGAAGTACCCGAATCGTATTTACTGAAACTGGAACGTGAAGCGATATTAGAATGCTTCCAGGATGATCGGACACATAAGAGGATGGAGCATATGTTGAAGACGGGGAAACCTTTGAGGAATTAGTCTTTTTATAGTCTTGAGTCCTGAGTAGCAAGTATCGAGTAGTGAGATGTGAGAATGGCAAAAACACTCCCCTCCTTCGCAAGGAGGGGCCGGGGTGGTTGGAATTCTTCGCCCTGGAGACGAATTATGATGTCTTGAATTGTAACGTGCTTAAACCACCCCTAAATCCCCTCCTTGGAAAGGAGGGGACTTTTGAATCCCAAACATTTTAAAATATTAAAACCATGAATACCGAAAATGAAATCGTCATAGTCGCAGCAAAACGAACCGCATGCGGAAAGGCAAACAAAGGATCACTCCGCTTTACCCGCCCCGATTCATTGATGGGGGAGATCATTAAAGATCTTCTGAAGGAGGCGTCCGCCGTAAAACCGGAGATGGTTGAGGATGTAATTGTAGGTTGTGCGTTTCCCGAGGGATCGCAGGGGATGAATGTGGCGCGACAGGCGGTGTTCCTGGGCGGGCTGCCCGATTCAGTTCCCGGCATGACCATCAATCGATTCTGCTCTTCAGGCCTGCAGACCATTGCCATGGCAGCAGAGCGGATTATGAGCGGAGGTGCGGAAATTATGATCGCAGGCGGGGTGGAGAGTATGAGCCAGGTGCCGATGGGCGGTGTGTCGTTTCAGCCTAATCCGGAGCTGACGAAGGAGCGTCCTGAGGTTTACATCAACATGGGGCTGACAGCGGAGAATGTGGCGGACAAATACGGTGTGAGCCGTGAAGATCAGGATCAATTTGCACTTGAGAGCCATCAGAAAGCGATCAAGGCGTGGGAAGAGAGATATTTTGAGGAGCAGATTACGCCTATCGATGTAATCCACAAATATGTTACTGCAGACGGTGATGTTGCTGAGGAAAAATTCACCTTTAAAAAGGATGAAGGTCCGCGAAAAGATACCAATCTGGAAGCGCTCGGCGGGCTGCGGGCCGTGTTCAAAACAGGAGGATCGGTCACGGCCGGAAACTCCTCACAAATGAACGACGCGGCCGCCGGTGTGCTGATGATGAGCCGAAAAAAAGCTGAGGAACTTGGGCTGAAACCGATTGCAAAATATCACGGATTTGCCGTGGGTGGCGTGGCACCGGAAATCATGGGCATCGGTCCTGTAGAGGCGATTCCGAAAGTGCTGAAACAAACAGGGCTGAATCTGAAAGATATTGACCTTATTGAATTAAATGAAGCCTTTGCTGCTCAATCACTGGCGGTGATTCGAGAAACCGGCCTCGATCCCGAAAAAGTAAACATCAACGGCGGGGCGATCGCGATGGGGCACCCGCTGGGTTGCACCGGTGCCAAACTCACCACACAGATACTCCACGACCTCCACCGCCTTGACAAGCAGTTCGGGATGATAACGATGTGCATCGGCGGGGGTATGGGCGCTGCGGGGATTTTTGAGAGGGTTTAGTTGTGAGTCTTGAGAAGGGTATGAAACCTCCCCTCCTTGAGAAGGAGGGGCCGGGGGAGGTTGGACAACGATATTAAAATTTGATTGGATATTTAAATTAGATAGCTAACAAATTGAATGAATATAAAGAACGCAACTTAGTACCGTGAACCACCCCTAAATCCCCTCCTTGAGAAGGAGGGGACTTTTGCACCAGCCCAAAAATTTATTTCAAACCATTTAAACCAAATTTCATGTTCAAAGAAGACACTTTAAAAGACGAAGTAATCCTCATCACCGGCGGTGGAAGTGGATTGGGACTATCAATGGCTACAAAGTTTGCAGAGCTGGGGGCGGATATTGCCATTTGCGGAAGGACTGAAAAGAAGCTGAAAAAAGCCGCAGAAACACTGAAAGAACACGGAACAGACGTGCGATACTATCCTTGTGATGTGCGTGATTATGACGTGGTGGGAGAGATGTTCGATTCCATCATAAAAGATTTTGGAAAACTTACCGGGCTGGTGAATAATGCCGCGGGTAATTTTTTGAGTGCTTCAGAAGATCTGTCACCCGGCGGGTTTAAAGCCATCGTGGATATCGTACTTCACGGAAGTTTCAACTGCACACACCATTTTGGCAACTACCTGATCGACAATAAGAAGAAGGGTAATATTTTGAACATTGTCACTACCTACGCCGAGGATGCGGGATCGGCATTCGTACTGCCATCAGCCTGTGGAAAAGCGGGAGTGTTGGCCATGACTCGCTCTCTTGCCTATGAGTGGGGAACTTATGGAATTCGTGTGAATGCTATTGCACCGGGGCCATTTCCAACTGAGGGTGCGTGGACTCGACTCTTTCCCAACAAGAAATTTGAGAAAAAATATCTCGAAAAAATTCCGGCCGGACGCTATGGAGAGCATGAAGAGTTAGCTAATCTTGCTGCATTTATAATGAGCAATATGGCTGAATATATGACCGGCGAAACGGTGACGATTGATGGCGGAGAAAAACTTTCGGGAGGACAGTTTAACTTTATTGATTCGGTGATGTCGAGAGGGAAGCTGAAAATGGCGTTTAAAATGCTGAAGAAAATGAAGTAGTTCCGGACAACATCAGACTACATTTTTCGAATTTGTTCATTAACTCTATCAACGATTTTTGCTGTTTGGAGCGCATCGTAAGCGTTGAATAGTGTGTCTCGTTTAAGCTGGATAGATTTAATGAACTGCAAAACTGAAATTTCTGCGGTCGATTTCGGGTCAAATTTCTTTGTATCCACTTTAAGATTCCCAAAATCATTGACTTTGTATAGATGGACCAGTTGATGAATGGCATCGCAATCTATGGCGATATTTTCATCTGAGATCGTTCTTTGGTGGTGATTTGATCTGCTCAGAGAAGAAAATTGAATGGACGCAACAGAAGAGTCTTCATATCGAAGTGTTAAATTGAGTCCCAGTCTTACTTGATTGATCATTAAGGGTTTTGCCTCTATTCGGTGTACATTTCCTCCCAGCTCTTTTATGATCCAGGCAACTTCATCAATCCAGTGGTGGTCTATCTCAGTTTGATCTACAGCTCCGGATATAAATTCCACCTCCCTTTTTACTTGGATAAGGTTCGGCTTTTTGATCTTCTGTTTCATCCACAGCGATGCAGGAGACAGTGAAGGCCAGTGGCTGAATTGAACTCTGACATCAGCTTCCTGTGCAGAGTGATGGATTTTTTCCAGCTCTTTTTTATCCATAGAGAGATGGGAAACCAGGTAGGTGTGAATTCCAAGCTTGATGAGCTGTTCCATGGAGCTTAATTTTTGGTCGGTGTTATCCAGTAAAATTGCCGCATCAACACTGTTCCGTTCAGGAATGGATGATGTTATGACAACTTCTGTGATGACTGATAACTTTCTCAGGTGTTTTTCCCATGCAGAGGCACGGGCTGTTTCACCCAGAATGGCAATTTTCATAATTGACCGCTTTTCATTCAGGTTGTAAAAAGATGGTCAGCGGTAAGTTATAATCCAAAGGATTTTTTAATCCGGCATAATCAGAGCCAGTATAAAGTAAAACAGTACCATGGTTCCCACAGATGAGAAGACAAGAATTAGGAAGATAATTCGCACGATGGTTGAATCCCATCCCAGGTAGTCGGCAATACCACCGCATACACCTGCAATCATTTTATCGGTACGAGATTTTCTGAGCTTAGCCGGCATGATAGTAATCCTCTAAATGAATTTATTAGGGAGCTTTATGTTTTGGTACGTAATGATAGAGAAAGGGTTTCAAAAAATGCAGAAATAATTTTTTGAAATAATTGTGGATTATGTAGGTCTACGATTTTCCATTAAGTTTATTAAAATCATGGTGATCTGAAAAATACAGGGAGTGTGTATTTAACTTCCACAGGTAAACCATCCAATACTCCCGGAGAAAATTTCATGAGATTTACCGCTCGTATTACTTCACGATCTGCTTCATAACGGAGCGAATGGGTAACGGTAGGTTCTTTTACTTCCCCGAATCGAGTTACAATGAACTCTACTGTTACTTTTCCTTCGATACCATTTAATCCATCCGGATATCGGACCTCATCCATAAGGGCCTGTAGTCCGCCAATAAGTTGAGGCATTTTATCCCTGTCAGTTACGGAAACTGTTGGTTTTTCATAATCTGTAGCGTGATTTTGAAAATGCTCACTTCCCAGTGCCCATAAAACCCTGTTGTAGGAATGAGGGTCATTTTTAATTTCAGCCAGGATACTTCTCTCTTGTGAAGTTTCAATCTCTTCAATCGAAAGAATATCATCCCACTTATGGTTATTTAATCGAGACATTGCAACGGTATACTCCTCAGTGTCTGAACCTGAAAACCCACTTAGTTGTAAACTATAGTTTTCACTTTCTGAATTGGGTTCCTCGACAGAAACAGTGAGCTGATTCAGGTCGGTAACCGTTACTGTTTCTGAGGATGCACATGATATTAGTACAAACGGCATTACAAAAAAGACAATCAGAGTAGAAAGATGATCAGGTGAAAACATACATATAAATTTTGAAGATTTATCGATGCAGGTCAATATAGAAAAACCCAAATAATAAAAAAGCGGAACCCCGTGAAGGATTCCGCTTATGAAAAGAATCGGAAACCGACTCTTCAATCCGCACGCTATGGCTCAGCGTGTGATACTCAAGGATGCTTTTTCGTAACCGATGTAGGAGAAGATCAACTCATACTCACCTGAACCATCAACATCGATAGAAAAATTACCATCCATATCAGAAGATGAGCCTACATTGGATCCTGCCAGGGTGATATTTGCACCTGCCAGTGGCTGCCGTGTTTCTCCATCCAGTACCTTACCTGTAAGTTTTTCGTCATTATTTCGAACCTCTACAATCATTCTTTTCTCCATTGTAGCGGGCGCTTCAACTTCTGCAGAGCCGGTTTGACCCGAACCGGACTCGACTGACTCATCGTTTGTCAATCGGAAAGAGATGGGTAGTGAATACTGAACTGGTACCGGTCGTCCTCGCTGCATTCCCGGAGTGAACTTTGCCTGACTTACCACTCGAAGGGCCTCTTCATCAGCTCCACCGCCAATGCCACGAATGATTTGAGGATCTAAAACATCTCCATTTTCGTCCACGATAAACTGGACGAAAACACGTCCTTCAATTCCGGCACGCTGTGCCATTTCGGGATAACGGATTTGTTGCTGAAGTTCACCAAGACCGCCAATCAGCTCCGGCATCTCTTCGACAACTACGAAGAAGTCATCTTGTGAGCTGGACGAACTGTTTTGTGGTTTCAGCGATTCAGGATCTACGGTATTCATGCCCAGAACTCTTAACACTGTGTTATAAGATTCGGCATCAATCCTTGTATTTATTTGAATTACTCCATGCCTGGCACGATCTCCAAACTGACTTACCGCATCTTCACCCGGTACGGTTGTGATAGAGTAAATAGGGCCTTGAAGTGCTCTAAGCTTTTCAAGCGCGTCAGCATGTTTCTCTGTTTGGCCTTCTTCGCCATAAATAATAAGTATTTGATGGTAGCCTCGATCACCATTCCGGTCAGGAAGGGTCATTAGATCAAGCTCTTCTTCATCAAATATTTGCTGTGTCTGCATATCGGTGCAGGCCATGGCAAATGCTGTGGTTAAAAAGACAATTCCAAGCAGAAGCAGGCTCGACCACTTCGGAATCTGTTGAGTTTTGGTTTGTTGAGTAATCATTGTGATCCTCTTTTTTAGGTTAGATGATTCCTGAGCCATATTTACGGAAAGTTCTTTGTTGAGATTGGGCATCGGTATCAGTTCCAACAGAAGGGAGGCGTACTCCTTTCTGGATATCGATGTTTCACTCAAAACCATATTGTCGCACCTCATTTCACGATAGTCGATCAGCTCACGCTTAAGGATGTGAACCAGCGGATGGAACCAGAAGAACGCCTCGGTGATGATAACCATCAGGTGCGAGAAAAAGTCGTGCTGCGAAATGTGTGTAAGCTCATGGCGGATGGCCAGGTTCATTTTATCAGGCTGCTGCTTCAGGGATGCGGGAAGCAGAATGACCGGATTCCGGAAACCAAACGTAACCGGGATGATGTCTGAATCTAAAAAGGTGATCTGAACATTTTTACCGGTAGCCAGTGCCAGTCCAATATTATTCGCACTTAAATGTTCAAGCTCTTTGATCGGTTTGAATGAACAGCTGCTTCGCAATTTTTTTAGATTGTAGCTGTGCATAAAAATCCGGGAGATGAAGTAGATCATACCCAGTATAAACATTGTGAATAAAATTGCCTGGATCACTGATGTAAGCGGCAGTCCCGTGGATTCCTCCGGTATAAATGTCACATCAACAGGGCTGGAGAGCATTATCACTTTAAGCGTGGCTTCTGTTGCCGATGTAGAGATCCACTCGGCAATTCTATTTACGGCAACTAATGCAAACAGGCCGGCCGGAAGTGAAAAGATAAGAGCCATCCTGGTATGATATTGATATACCGGGTGGATGTTTTTCATCAGGCGCAAACCACTCCAGACAACCGTAGTGAGTACGGTCCAAATAACTAGCGGTAGCCAGATTGCATCAAAAATGGATTCAGCCAGATCTGCGATTTGTAGAATCAGGATATCCATGGGTTAGTCCTCAAGCTTGTCGATCATGGCTTTAATTTCCTGCCGCTCTTCGGCCGAGAGACCTTCATTCTGAACCAGTGCCTGTACTAAATCTTTGCTCGACCCTTTAAATACTTTATCAACTATTTCATGAACCAGGTTTCCGCGAACTTCATCCGGGTTGATGGCTGCGCTGTAAATATAGCTCAATCCCTCTTTGCGGTATTTCAAAAACTCCTTGTCGGCCAGATTTTTCATGATGGTCATTACCGTTGTGTAGGCTACCTTGCGATATTCAAGCATTCTTTCACGAACGTCGGCAACGGAAGCCTCTCCCAATTCCCAGACGTGGTGTAGAATTTCCATTTCAGTTTCTCCAAGGGGTGTTAATGATCTTCTCATATAATTGGGATTGAGTTCGTACGATTGTTTCAGTACTAAATAAGTAGTAAAAGAAGAGAATTGCAAGCGGGAAATGATTTTTTAATAAAAATTGTGATATCAGCATTCAGAAAATCATAAAAGCTGTACATATGCCCCGACCTTATCTCCAGAACATCGACAGGACTATAGAAAAAACAGATTTTAAGAATTATGAAAGTGCGGTATTTATTCTTCACGATCAGCTCAACCTCGATGCCTGGCCTGAATGGGTTAAGAAATATAAACCGCTGCTCATTTTTATGGAGAGTGGAAAGAAGGGGAGGGAAGTCCCTCATCACAAGAAAAAAGCGGTGTATGTTTTGAGCAGCATGCGTCATTTTGCGCTAGAGTGTGCAGATAAGGGATATGATGTGTTTTATCATTCCACGCCCGGTCATTTTGATGATGGTTTAAAGACCATACTCTCTATGTTTGATGGTCAACTGACATTCATGACACCCTCCGAGTGGGACACCAGGGAGAGGTTGAGAAGCGTGGCTAAAGAATTTGAAAGCAGGGTGGAGGAGATTCCCAACGGTTTTTTCCTTGTTAATGCTGACAATTGGAAAGAGAAGATTGAGCCCGGCTATCGGATGGAGTATTTCTACCGGGAGATGCGTCGGAACACCGGCTACCTGATGAACGGCAATGAGCCGGAAGGCGGAGATTGGAACTACGATGATCAGAATCGAGAGAAATTGCCGAAAAATCACCCTGTTCCGGAGATTAAACGGTTTGAACCGGATCAGGTTACTTCAGAAGTAATTGAAATGGTAAACGACTATTTCCCTGATAGTTTTGGCCATACTGATGAATTTGGATACGCCGTAACTCGTGAGCAGGCAGTCGAGCTTTTGGATCAATTTTTAAAGGAGAGGCTGGATGAGTTTGGTCCGTATGAGGATGCCCTGAAATTGGGAAATCCCACCCTTTTTCACTCCCAGCTTTCGATCTATATGAATAATGGGTTGTTACTGCCCCGAGAAGTATGCGAAGCGGCGCTGGATCGATATCATCAGGGCAAAGCTCGCCTGAACTCTGTTGAGGGGTTTATCCGGCAAATTATCGGCTGGCGGGAATTTATTCGAATCTACTACGAGGCTATGATGCCGGATGTGAGGGAAGCCAATCACTTTGGGTTTGAGAATAAGTTACCTGCTATGTTCTGGACGGGTGAAACCAAGATGAAATGTATGGAGCAGAGCCTGAAACCGGTTATTGATGAGGCCTATTCACACCACATTCAGAGGCTGATGATTCTAAGCAATTTTAGTAATCTGGTCGAAACAGATCCACGAGAGCTGGAGCGCTGGTTTCTGACAGCTTACGCAGATGCTTACGAATGGGTGGAACTTCCGAATGTATTAGGAATGAGCACATTTGCAGATGGCGGAGTTCTGGCGTCAAAACCGTATGTGTCTAGCGGAAATTACATCAACAAGATGAGTGATTATTGCAAACACTGTGAATATAGTGTGACGAAGAAGACCGGAGAGAAAGCTTGTCCGTTTAATTATCTCTATTGGAATTTTGTGGATAAACAACGGGAGACGTTTAACGACAGTGGCCGTGTCAATTTTATGGTGAATATGTTCGATAACAAGAAGTCAGATCAGGAGAAGAGGGAGATCCGGGAATCGACAGATAGGTTTTTGACATCTTTGGAGCGTGGTTGAAATCCAAGGCTATGAGTAATTCACTCCTACGGAGTTTTTGCTTTCTTTTTAAAAATACTGTGCCGAGATTTTTGCACTATACACTTCGGAATTACCACATAATATTTCTGCCCTAACGGGGAAGTTGAGGCTATGAGTCTCGGAATGAGTTTTTCACGGTATAAAACGAGATTTTGCCTTCCGCCTCAATTCAATCCTGTATTTTAAACAATCTCTCAGTTTAGCTGAAAATTTGAGATTCAATGTATAATTATACCCATATTTTCTCTCTATGCGACAATTATGTAACAATCCAAGATTTGAATAAATGAACGTCATAACCTGAATGTCACTTTTTATATGTTTGATCTTGCTATGGGTTTATCATTGAGTACAATTTAAAAGCTACAGAGAAGCGGTCAGATCATAGCCCCGGGCAGCGCCCGGAGAAATGCGAAATCATAAACCAATCGCCGAAGAGAGAGATCAGATCTAAGATGATAACAGAGTAGAGGCGATGAGTGCCAGGTCCTAATTATCTAAAAATAGTTAACCTTCATTTAGATTCATGGTACACAGTAATTTGATGGAACCGATCGCTGTTTCAGCAAATAGTTAATAATAAATGCAGATTCAATCTCCGGCAAACGAAAATTAGCCTTCAAAAACGATCATAAATTGTTAACTTCGCTTCATTAAATGATTAATGATTATGAGCACAACTATTAGCGAAGTTACTTTACGAACAAAGGGCATTCTACCCGTTCAAAAATTGAGGGTTTTAAATGAAGCCGGCGTTGTAACCGGTGTGGAGAATCACCCTATACAAGACGATCAATTCCAACCCAACTCCATCGATTTGCGGCTCGGTGAAAAAGCGTACCGCGTGCGCAGTAGTTTTTTGCCGGAAAATGAGACGGTTCAGCAAAAAATTGAAAAACTGCATCAATACAGTTTTTCAATCGAAGACGGAGCTGTACTGGAGCCTAACTGCGTCTATATCATCCCATTGCTGGAAAAATTGAAGATGCCTGCATCGCATTTTTCACCACAGAAGAAATTGTTTAACGGTAATGGTGATCAATCAATCCGCCTGATATCTGCTGAGAACTTAACGGCAAAGGCGAATCCAAAAAGCACTACGGGCAGGCTAGATATTTTTACAAGAGTAATTACCGATTACTCACACCGTTTTGAGGAGATTGAACCCGGTTTTGAAGGAAATCTCTACCTGGAAGTTGTGCCAAAATCATTTCCGATTAAAGTGCGAACAGGTCAGCGCCTGAATCAGCTTCGGATTCGTCACGGCCATACGGTTTTGACCGATCAGGATCTACTTCGGATACATTCCGGCGATCCGCTTCTGTTTGATGAGTCCGGCACTCCGTTACCACTTGATGAGGTGAAGGTGAATAACGGCCTGTTTATGAGCGTGAATCTGAAAGGTGATGAAAGTGATATCTTAGGTTACAAAGCCAAAAAGCACCGGGATCTGATCGATCTGGATAATATCAATCATTATGAAATATCTGATTTCTGGGAGCCGATTCGTGCAGCCAGTGAAGATCACCTGATTCTGGAGCCGGAAGCGTTTTACATTTTTGCCTCGAAGGAGAGATGCCGAATTCCGAAGCATCTGGCCGCAGAAATGATAGCTTATGATACCGGATCCGGTGAGCTTCGAACACACTATGCCGGGTTTTTTGACAGTGGTTTCGGCGGTTCTGTGGAAGACGGCGGAGCCCGGGCGGTGCTGGAAGTTCGGTCACACGATGTGCCATTTCTCATCGAGCACGGCCAGACGTTCTGCAGCATGAACTTTGAACCCAACAGCGAAATTCCGGATATTATTTACGGATCGGACATCAAGAGTAACTATCAGGGACAGGGTCTGAAACTGGGCAAGCACTTTAAACAGAAATAGCAGTTTAATCTCAATCCGGCAGTATGAATGTTGATCGATGTATTTGTCACGACATAACCTTTGCTGAAGTTAAAGCTATAGCTCAGGAGAGAGGTCTTAATAGTGTCGAAGAGATTGAAGCGAATAGAATTGCCTGCTCGAACTGTAAACTTTGCGTGCCTTACATCAAACGAATGCTTAAAACAGGTGAAACAGTTTTTGACCGAAGTGTCCGATACCTCAAGTAATGAATCTATTCTACACTCAACCCAACTCTGTTACATCAGACACGGTACGTTTGACCGGTCAGGAAGCTAAGCATGCATCTAAGGTTTTACGGATCAGAATTCGGGATACTGTACACATCACGAACGGAACCGGAAATCTGTATACCTGCAGTGTATCCGAAATTACCAAGAGTGAAGTGATCTGCAAGATTCAGGAGAAACAATTCGAAGAGCGAAATAAACCGTTTGTGACATTGATTGTCGGATTGGTCAAAAAACGCGACCGCCTGGAATTTGCAGTTGAAAAAAGCGTAGAGCTGGGTGCCGATGAGATTGTGGTGTTTCGCGGTGATCACAGTGAGAAAGGAAATGTTCGACTAGAAAGGCTGGAATCGACGGCTCTTTCTGCCATGAAGCAGTCACTGAGGGTTTATCTTCCAAAGATAACTTTTAGCGAAAATCTAACCGATGCTCTTAAATCAACGAGTAGGCAAAGCAGGTTAATTTATGCTGATGAAACTCTTGGTGAGGTACCTACACCAATAATTGATCAAGACAGTTACGTACTAGTAGTTGGCCCGGAAGGCGGTTTTTCAGAAGAGGAGCGAAAGGTTTTGAATAAGGAAGGTGGTGTTCCGTATTCATTAGGGGATAAGAGACTCCGCACTGAAACAGCTGCAGTTACCGTCACCGACCGATACAAAAACGGCCTGATCTAAATAACAGGCCGTTCCGGATAGATTTTTTTTCTTATTCCATTCTGGATGCTTGAGTGGTCGCAAATGTTTCCAGCTCTTTAACTTCATCCCAAAGCTTTACAGCTTCCGCCAAGGTTTCGTTGAAGTAGTCATTCACAATTGGATAAAAATACTCATTACCCCAAACCTGACGGGCAATTTCAGCTTTCATTCTCCCTAAGTTCATCCATACCAAATCGTTATACATCTCTTCAGTAATTCTGAGTGTATTACCTTCAACCTCAGGTTCATCAATATCATCTGTTATTTCCAATCCTTCTTCCTTCATCATAGAAAGGAAAGCGTCCTTGTCTGCATCGCTCCATTCAAAATCCTGTCTGAATTTCTGATAATCATTTTCCCATTCAGCACGGAGCTCTTCACCTCTTTCGTCAAGGTAATCGCGGACAAAATTGAAATCTACCCGATTGACGAGCATGAAGTTGAACAGATAGGGGGATGAGGATGAATCCTGCTGTACAACAATATCGGGTACAATACCGCCGCCACCAAACACGGCTCTGCCGGCCTTGGTTGTATATCTAAGCGAATCAGGTACCTGGTCTTTAAACTCTTTTACGTCTACAGCCGGATCAGATGACCGGTGAACAAATTCAAAAGCGTAATCCTCATTTGCACCGTCAAACGGCTTTTGAATCAAACGGCCTGAAGGTGTAAGATATCTTGAGATTGTAACACGGATGTTACTGCCGTCAATCAGTTCATATTGCTGCTGTACCAGACCTTTTCCAAATGTACGGCGACCGACAACCAATCCACGATCATGATCCTGAATAGCGCCGCTGACAATTTCACTTGCTGAGGCCGAACCTTCATTCACCAATACAATCACAGGGATGTCCATTAAAACGCCATTTCGGCTTGAGAACACCTCCTGATTAAATCGGGTGTGCTTGCTGTCTGTTGAAACCAGTTTTGTATTACGTGGGAAAAACTCCTCCGAAATAGCAATTGCCTGGCTCAAATATCCGCCGGGATTATTTCTCAAATCCAGGATAAAGCGATCCATTCCCTGTTCACGGAGTTTGTTAATAGAGCTTAGAAACTCTTCATGGGTAGTGGCTGCAAACCGGTTGATTTTAACATATCCGGTCTGATCATCAACCATATACTCTGTATCGATTGTTGTGAGGGGAATATCGTCCCGTTCAATCGTAAAGTTAATCGGGTTAGGATTTCTTGGCCTGAGGACTTCAATATCTACTTTTGTACCTTTTTCACCCCTTAACCGGCGCATCACATCTTCATTGTTGTAGCCAACAGCGCTGGTGTCATTAATTGAGATGATTCGATCTCCTGACATAATCCCGAGTTGGTCACTGGGGCCGCCGGAGATTGGAGTAATTACAGTAATTGTGTCCTGTATGATATTAAACTGAATGCCAATACCCTGAAACTTACCTGCAAACTCTTCCTGAATTCTTTCACTGTCATCACGTTCGATATAGACGGAGTGGGGATCCAGCGTTTTAAGCATAGACCGGATTGAAGACTCCGTAAGCTTACTCATGTCCTTATCCGGATAGTTATTAGCTACATATAGGTATGCTTCCTCAAAGCTGTTGTAAGAATCTCTGAGGTTTTGAATGTTTTTGAACTGAGTAGTATCTATGGGTGTACCGGAAATATCTAAGGTACTGTCTTGCATCCCATTTACTAACCCGGCGATACTGCGTTCGTACAGATAGTCTATCGAGGTGTTGCCAAAATAGTTATCCAGTACCCTTCGCTGCACCTGTAAATATTTATGCAGATTTTCCTGATGTATATCATTGGTTACAACTACTTTATCAACACCGGCAAGCCATACAGCGGACAGAATCAATAAAAGGGCGAGTTGAGGAGCGAGAAACTTCTTCACAGACATTGGTATTTAGTTCCTGTTTTTAGAGTGTAACGGAGTTTTAACCAAAAGAGTATAATCATCCGTCATTAGAGATACTACCCTTATTTCAACGTATTATGTACAAAAACGTTTCTTTTAATTTAGGTTTTACATGTAATTTTACAAGATATAATGACTCAGGTCTTTGTCTTTTGCCAAACCGGATAGCTGTTTCTGTACATATTCCCGGTCGATATCAATTTCGCCCGACTGAATGTCATCCGGCACGGCAAACAGAAGTTCCTCGAGAAGAGATGACAATATAGTGTGCAATCGTCGTGCACCGATATTTTCAACCTGCTGATTAACCTCTGCGGCTATTTTCGCAATTTCACGTATG
>SL_7KL_010_BRINEDRAFT_10000286_pt1 | contig 23495 bp, 18 predicted proteins | sample SodLak_010_BRINE_FD_10663 | JGI IMG/M metagenome (IMG submission 10663)
GAGGATATGTACGGCCATTTCTTTGTGCTAAACCTGTAATTTTTTTCATTTGGTAATCACTATAATTATGTGTTGTAATCATATGTGTTGCTTTAGAGAAATCCAATGCATATGCGTATTTAGTCGTATCAACATAAATTATTTTGATTGGCTGTGTTTTTTTTGATTTCGGAATAATTCTTCCTGTATCAAATGAATGCATAACTTTTTCATTCATAATTATATTTCCTTTTATGTCATAAAATAAATCATGAAATTTCAATTGCAATCTATTTTTTATAGAATTGACATCTTCTTGAAATGACAATTCCGAATCATGAACATTATAGTATACAATTTTTGCATTATTATCAGTTTCAAGAATATTATTTATTGTATTTATGAGTATATCTATTTTTTTTTGCGTATTTTGTATAAATCTATTAAATCTTTCTTCATTAAATAANTCTGGTTTCAAAACAATTAATTTGTCTTGTGACAAATAATTGCGACATAAAGGGCATGTTTGTCGAAATTGCAATGCTTCAATTATAGAAGACAATTCATAAACGGTATGACAACATGGAGTAACCGTTTTATTTACTATGTCTTCCATTGAAATTGGACAAATAGTTGATTGTATTATACGATCATTAATAGCTTGTATATTTTGCAATAATCTTTCTCTTTTTTGGTTTTCATGAATAATTACAGGTGATAGATGAGGTTCCATATTTGGATGTAATTCTATAGATCTTTTCATCTGATCGATAGCGAAATTCAAATTTGATAGTGAATTTTTGATATTTTCTGTGGAACTAGAAATTAAGCTATTTTCATCATTGGCAATAGTACATCTTATAAGTTCTAAAATAGATTGTATATCTTTATACCTTAAAGCGTTTTGTATTTGATTAAAAGTATTATTTTGTCCATGACGAGTTATCCTTTCATAGTTTGTGGTAATATTTTCTATAATCATATCAGGAATAGAAATAGACTCACTTATGAAATCAGGAGAAGAAGATACAATCATTTGATCAATAATAGATTGTGAAATTGATATATTACTTGGAAAATAATATTTACATGTATTTCGTAAATTTTCTGGATCATTTGAAATCAACCAAGTAATTTGTGTATATGGAGAAGAAAAACGGCGTATTTTTATAAATTCAGCATCATCTAATATAAACCTTTGGAATTTTAGAGAAGTGAATAATTCTCCATTGTCTAAAAAATTCTCAAAAGCTGATGTCTTCATTACAACAAGTTTTGTAATAATTTCACGGTTTATGCGTTTTTGAAAATCTTCTTTTTCTCTTTGATCAAATGCTGAATAAACAGCAATACGAGACAAATAATTTTCTTTGACAAAAGTATTGATTTGGTTTTTCCATAAAGTAATCGAATTATTCGGAATTACCAATAAAGAGAAATTGACTTCATTAATTTTTTTTTTAATTTTCATATGTAAATGATTGTTTGCATAAGAAACATTTTTTACTATATATCCAAAATCTTGATAATCTCCAGATAATGAATTTTGTAGAACATGTGCTAATAAAGTCAAACATTTACCTGATCCAGGTGGAGACCCTAAAATAGCCAAAGAAGTATTTGATGTATCTACTTCATAGTTCAATGCTTGTATATGAGATGGTAATTCAGGTTTCCAATTTCCATTTTCCATATTCAACATAGACCATACTTCACATTTTTGATGAGGATATAAATTATATTTTAGATATTTTTCTCCTACACGGGGAAATTGTGAATGATTTTCTTCACAGACTCTATTATAATATGAAGAATCAAGTGATTTGAACATTTGGATTTACTTTCTTGACATACAAAGATTTGATGACTTATATTTTTATATAATTTATATTTCTTTATATACTTTCAATTTTTTCTTTTTACAATTGTTTTTTTAATTAAACGGAATTTAAAAATAAAAATTTGAAACGATTTATTAGTAAATAATATTTATACACTAAGGTTTTGAAGTATTATTAATGATAAAGTAAAAATGTTGACTAAAGAAGATATAAAAAGTATTCAGCTTGCAATTGACTATATCAAGTTAGGAAAAGCAAGTAAAGCACAAAAGGTTTGTGAGAATATTATTGAAAAAAACGATCAAAAGAAAGGTAAAAGCCGTGGTGAGTCTTCATCTACAACATCTAATAATACAAATAATCAATCAACAAAAAAAGAAGTCAAGAGTAAAAATTCTAAGAAAAAGAGTTTATACGATATATACCGTAAAGAAAAGTATCAAGAATTAAAAAATACCCATTCTCATCTTTCATCAAAAGATAAAATTGCTGTTTTGAGTAAAGAATGGGTAAAATTTAAAGAAACACCTGAATTTGATAAGTTCAAAAAAAGAGTTCAAGAAGAAAGTGACACAAAAGAAAATGATTCTGATAAGGAAGATGAAGAGAAAGAGAAAGAGAAAGAGAAAGAGAAAGAGAAAGAGAAAGAGAAAGATGAAGAGAAAGAGAAAAAAAAAGAGAATGATACTAATTCAGATACAAATACAGATACAGATACAGATACAGAAAGCATTGATAACTCTGATGAAAAAAATAGTTCAGATGATGAAAAGAACAAGATTACAAAAACAGTAAAGAAAGATAAAAAGTTGCCATCAAAAAAAAAATCTGAAAGTGAAAAAGAAAGTGATAACAGCGATAATGAAGATAGAATCATCGCAGAAAAAATTGCCAATGCAAAGCAAATTAAGAAAGAAAATGACAAAAAAAAACGTGAAATTGTCAAAAGTGTAAATGATGATTCATCTGAAGATGAAAAAGAAGATAATGATAAACAAGATAAAACATCAAAAAAATCAGATAAAACAAAAACAAAGACAAAAAAAGAAAAAGAAAAAAAACCAAAGTCCAAAGAAAAGAAGAAAATATACAGGAAAGTTCATATTCCTGATTCAGATTCAGAATCAACTACTACAAATTCTGAATAAATGTATAATTACCTTTTGAATACTAGTACAATTTGTAAAATATTTTTTTTAATTTACAGAAAAATTGATAATCTTTTTATTATGTATTTTGTCTTATGAGTATATTTTTTGAATACTAAAAAATTTGAATTTCAAAAAAAGATAAAAGACATTCCATAAGATATAATGATATCTGAAACATTTATCACCATTTTCAAAATGTTGTCATTGTACAAAGATCATCCATTACAATTAGAACAAAAAGGAAAAACTACATTATCAGAAATATCAGAAAAAAATTGGTCAGATCTGCAAAAAAAGATTTCATCTGAAAAAATGAAACAATCCTTACGTAATTTGGAATTGTTTGACATTTGTCGTAAAAATAAAGATGTCAATTTTTGTTTATCATACGATGATCTTTCTCACTTGAAAGGAAAGTTGTGGGATTGGGTAATCATCAGAACTCCTCCCTTTGATATGACCTTATAATTTAGGGATATCTTATTGATACTACGTTTTTTTGTTTTATTTTTCTTTCTTATGAAAAAATAGGATTTAATTTTTTATTTTTGCTTGAATTAATGATTGTAAAAACACAAGAAGAAAAAATTATAGAATGTGTGGATATTCGTAAACAAATACAACATACAGATATGTTGAGATATAAAGATAATGAAAACAAAATAAAAAAAGCAATGGATGATTTTATAAAATTAAATATAGGATCTACATTACGTTTATGGTGTAATGAGAAGCAAAAAACACGGGCTATTCTAGTCTTATCAATAAATAAAAATCATAAAAGTGGAATCACAATGGAATACTTATGATGTATTTTGTATTGTATTTTGTATTGTATTTTGTATTGTTTTTTTTCTTTTATCATAAATCATTTGATTGAATTTGTTTCTTTTTTTGGTAATTCTCAAAGATAATAAAAGAGTATCTTTTTCTTCTGAAGATACATTCTTTATTTTTTTATTGATATAATTTTCCAATGATGTAATAGAACAATCGAAAATATGTCTTTGTTTAGGAGACATCAATCCTTTAAAATTTTCTTCTATTTCATACATTTTTTGACACGTTTGTATTATTTGTTCTTGAGATAAATGAGAAAAAAGTTCTGAAATTTTTTCATTATTCATTTCAGATAATTTTGGTGGAAAATTTCCTTTTTTTTGTAAATAAGTGTTTATAATAGCAAAAAAGAGTAATGATTCTATGCCTCTATCATATCCGTGAATAAATAAATCTAAAGGAGGAGCATCTAAGAAACAAATACGTCTTTGTATGCTATTATATGCATTCATTTGTCTTTCATATTCTAGAGGAAAATAATTAATATTTTTGTAAAGGTCAGACTTGTCGACTATTAATCTACATTCTGTCGAATGTATAGGAGCATATATTTGAGGTTGAATGATTCCTTTTACATATTCATAGGGTTCATTTGATTCTTGATTTTTGGGATATGGTAAACGAAATTTTAGTAATGCCATGTCTGCTTTTATCATCTTTGTCCATTTTGCTTGTGATATCATGTCTTGATGAACCGCACTATCTTTAGGTGACAGTCTGATATCACTTATAAATAAGACAACATTATTAGAGTTATTTTTACGAAATTCTTCTACTCTAGGGAGTATTTTTCTAGATATACTTTCATCTGTGACAAAACCCTCTTTCCCTGACCATACAGATATATGTGGATGTTTATTTACGTGTGGTGCAAATGAATTACCATCATACAGATGGAATATCACTTGTGGAAACATATCTGCAAGAATAGGAATATGCATACCATTGGCTGATCCTGCATACACAACTAATTTGGGTACAGACATATTTGTTTTATGATTTACTCGATTTAGAAAATCTATTTCAGATAAAAGTAATTTCATTTGCCCCCAATGACAACGCCCTTCATAATTTCTTATTTCTTGAATATATTTCTGTGATTTTAGAGAATTATTATTGAGAGAAGTGAATCCATAAGAAATTGTATCATAAGAATTCCATGTAAGTGGAAATGCAAAATTGTTTTGAAGAAGTAAATTTTTTTCTGGTTGAATGTTTTTTACAGATGGAGGTATACGTATCTGTAGTATATTACACAAATTCTTTCTCATTTGTTTGATTTCATCATCATATATTTGGAATGATCGAATAAAAGAATTATATAGTTTTGTAGAAAATGTTGAAAATGGTGGATTTTCGTAAAGTTTGACAGATGTATTCGTAAAAATATGATCTAAATAATAAGAAGCAAATAATAATGCATTATTATTTTTTAATAATGAAAAATTTTTCATTGTAATATAAAACTGTGGATTATTCAATCGTTGTCGAATAGTAATACATGATTCAATATCATTGAAATGGTTGGAAATATGTGATAAACATGTCATATAAGAATCATTTATATCATTTGGTGCCCGGCATCCAAAAAAGATATTTCCATTTTTATTCAATAAAGGAAGAATAAACTTTATTACACAACACATATGATACATAAGAATTGAATAATCTGAAACACTCAATATATCTACAATAATATTATCAAAGGAATATTCTTTCAAATTTGAGTTTATGAATACATTTGAAATATCATATTCATAAACGACAGATAATCTTTTTTTCCACTTTTTTACCCAGAAAAGATTTTCTGACAGATTAATAGGATTTGTGATAATGACTTTTACAAATGAGTTTGGATAAGTTTGTAAAATAGCATTTGCAACATTTAGATTTTTATGAGTCAAAAGAAACCATTTTTTTGGTATATTTATATTTTGCTCCATATGAAGAATTGGTGTGATAAATGTCAAAGGATAATCATCTGAAGATATAAATTTTTCATTGATATATAATTTTCCTTGGTAATATATTTGATTTGCTCCTTTCAGAAAATTAATCGCATAAGGAAAAAGACCAATTTCTTTTTTTGTGATTTCAAATGTTTCATCTAAATCAGAATTTGTTTTTCTAAATGTCTTAGAATAAGTATTTGCCATTGCTTTCAAAAGTTGATCATGAAAAAAATTATAATATTCTTTAGATTTATGAGATAAAGAATATACATTTACAGATGATTTTATAAATTGATCAAAATATTTATTGTATTCTTTACTATTATTTTTTTTTGATCCACCTGTTTGTTTTTTTATAATTTGTGTGTCATCATTATTCATTAATTTTATAGTTTTATTTTTCCATCCATAAAAATCAAGTAAACAATTATATGTTTCTGTATTAGGTCTAATAAGTTCATATCTATGATCATTATCAAATAAGTATGGTGGATCATTATCATATATTTTTGAATCATACAAAACAATACTTATATTTACCAAATCTTCTTGATATGGTAAAATATATGTTCCTTCTAATCCATGTATTATTTCATCTGACCATATCATAATACAAGGCCAATAATTAGAAGGGATCTTTTCATGATGTGGATGTAATCTTGAAACAAACCAATGCAATCTTGTGTCAGTGTCTTCTTTAATTGGTTCTGATATGATATCTTCAATATTATCTTTTTGATATTTAATATAAAGGTACCATCTTATATTTCTATCTTGTTGACGAGTATATGCCATAATTTCTTTTATTTCATAGTAAGTCACTCTTCTTTTTGGTGAATGATTTCCCCATTCTACACGTTTTCCATCTAAAGTAAGTAATGAATAAGGGCTATGAAAATTATCGACAACACCTTTGTAAGCAGGAAATTTTGCGTCGTCCCTACTTTTTATTACAAGTAAAGGAATTGCTGGGATTTTTGTTTTATGAAATTTATTATTATCTTTTGATTCATGTTCTTTATATCTAAGCCATAATAAACCCCTATATTCTTCTTTTTTTATGTCAGGTATATCTCCTGCATAATATTTTCTCCAATCTGGACGCAAAATAACTTGAACAGGAAAAATATTTTCTTCTGTATGATAATTCATACGACATGTGATAATAGCTAAGTTCAACACTAAAGAATACGAAACTTCTGGTGTGATCAAATAATCCATATACCCTTTACCTTTATCTTTTTCTCCGTAAAGATCGTAATAAACAATAGGAAATGGAAAAATGATATAATCTTTCCAACCGCCATTTCTGATCTTATGTCTTAATGTATATAAGTCACCCAATAATAATGGGCGATCGTTTTTATCTTCCCAATAAGAAGAATTATTTAAAGGATTTTTCCATGTTTTTGCATTATCACATTTATAATTCGATGACCATTCCAATTGTTCACAAATACCATGATCATTAGGATTTTTTTGTTGTGATTTATTTTTCAATATTGTATTGCTACATTTTTGATTGAAATAGAAAGAAGCTAATTCACTGTGTTCTTTCATAATTTTTTCGGATGCTTCCAAAGAAAGTCCTCGTGAGATTGCTTCTTTTCCTTTGATATACTTATTCCAATTTAATACAGATCCACATATAGAATCAACATAATTTTCTTTACATCTTGAATAATAATGAGAATGATCATTCATTTCCAAATACTTTCCATAATTTTGCTTTATTGCTCTTAATATTTCTCGTTGTTCATCTGAATCTATGGTTGATATAGGATAGAAATCTGTAGGTGGGGTTCCATCATCATGTTCTAGATTTCCCCATTTCCATTTTTTTTGAAATATTTCTTGGGCATGATCGCATAAAAAATTATATTTACTTATATTTTCGATCATTTGTTTTCCTCTGTGAGATGGATTCATAGAATTTTCTACACTTCCATATACTCCTAGCATTCTTTCTAAATGCATTTTATGCTTACAATGAGTCGAATATTTAGGAGATTTATATTTTGATGTCATAAAAACGAATCAGACTTATAATTATAGAATATTTTTGAATATATTCTTTGTAAAAATAATGATGAGTTGATAAAATAATACAAAAAAGAATTACTATATGACAAAATGATCACCTATCATTTCAGAATCGACTTTGATAATTTCATTATTGTCATTTCTTGTAATTTTTAGAGAAACTAATCGATCACCTGCACCATTTACAACACGAATACCTTTCCATGAGGAAACATATGTCATATGAACATGACCTTCAGCAATACAAATACATCTTTCTTTATGAGGTTCAATAGTTTTATAAAAATAATCTTTTTCTTTATCTTTCCACCAATCTGAATATGGACCTTGTAAATTATAATGAAAAAATACAATGAAAGGTTTATCTGTAGATTGATCAAGCATTTTTTTAAACCAATCTACAGAGGATTTTGTAGGATATTCAGACAAAGAATAAACCATTATACCATCAACATCTGTTTTATGACAAAGACTTCCATGATTTTCGCGAACATATCCATACACTGGATTATATCCTATCCACCATTGTGTCAAACTATCATGATTACCAATACACATAAGAATTTTATCTAATTTTTTCTGGATAGGTTGAATATGTTGTTCTTTTAAACGTTCTAATTCATCTGTATATCCATCGACACCTTCACCTCTAGCTTTGCGAATACAATAACACATACATAAATACTTGATAAACGGATTAGATACTCGACTTACTCCTTTATGAGTTAAATCTCCAGGGATGATAAGAACATCTTTTGGAGATGCTTCACGTAAAATAATATCTCTTTTGTGATGCATTCGTTCTTCTTGAACTCTATGTCCTAATTGAGGATCACTTACAATAAAAAAACGATTTTCTTTCATTTTGACAATTTTAATAATATTTGAATTCAATAGACTTTATTATCTTATATATATTATTTTGCAACAATCTAAAACAATCGAAAAAAAGTATTTTACCATAAAAAGTAAAAAGCTACTTATTCGATAAAATTGAATCTAATGTAAGAAATCCAACACCATAATCTTTTTATAATTTTTTCAAAATTTTGTTTATCATTTTCTATGAATTTTTTATTGGTACATATTTTTACAAGTTTATTATGATATATTTCATATTTGTTTTCAGCTTCTATTAAATCATTTTGCATCATGAAATAAAGTCTTTGAATATGTGAAAATTTTTGATTTCTTAATATTTCAATCAATACGTCTTTTTTCATTTTATTTTGAAAAATAGCATCCCAATAATGGGGTAAATGTATAGTGTAATAATCCATTGTACAAACAATACTTTGAAACAAATAAACATGAAAACAATTTCAATTTTTTTTATTCTGAATGAAATTTGATTTATTATCCAATCTTGTCATAGATTAAAATATTATGAAAATAATAAGAAAGGTATTACAATGTTTTTGATTATATTAAGTGTGTTGATACTGATATTAGTTGCAGGTGTATTTTCATATATTGTTTACACATATGTTCAAAAGAATGAAGAACTAGAAAAAGAAAATGAACAAGAAAAAAGGAGAAGAGAAACACAAAGATATGATATCAATAAAGTGATAATAAGTATTCAAGATAAATTAGGATCATTGGATACCAAACATAATCGTTTAGATCGTTCATTTGATGATCATAAAACAGAAGTTATTGAAATTCATGATGATATTTTACCAAAAGTTAAAAAAATGAATAATCGGATAAAAGAGATTGAAGATAATATTGATGAATTAAAAAAAATAAAAACTAGTGAAGATACTCCATCTCCAGAAGAACTGGAAAAATCTATTGAAGATTTAGAAAACTTATTACAAATGCATAAAAACGAACAACAAAAAAGTATTACTCTTTTGCAAGAAAAAATTATAGATTTGGAAGAAAGAGAACTCAATGATTTTATGACGGATAATGATACAGAAATTTTGATTCAAGAAATAAAAGATAATTTGGAAAGTTTATCTTTACAAACTTTGGGAATAAATAATTACCAATTGAAAAAAAGTGTTGATAGCCTAAATCCTGACGCTCTAAAGATACGTAATAATCAAGTAAGTAATGATGGCATAGATGTAAATAATATTTCAATTCGTGATGGTCGTTTATCTTTTATCAAAAATGAAGGGGGAGAGGATTCCAACCCTTATATAAAAAATGATGATTCGAATTTGGAAATGATACTTCCATCAAACGATAATAGTTTTATCATTAAGAGTGGTTTTTCTACTTTTCAATTACATAGCCTTAATGCAGATGGAAGTTGTATTCATAGAAAGTCATTATCTACACCTGAAATAATAATAGGACCTTTTGTGATAAGAATGGAAGATGGAAAACTCATTGCTAAAAATAAAAATTCACAAGTGAAAACGACTATTGCGACATAAACCTTCTTATTAATCAATATTTTTTATAATTCATTTTTTTCAATAGGTTCACATAAAGCCCATTTTGTAATATTTTCTATTGTTGTATTTACAATATTATACAATGCTTCTTCTGTGAGAAAAGCAGAATGTGGTGTGACTAAAACTTGAGGATATGCCATAAGTGTATTCAATTGACGATTACAACTCTTCATGCGCATTCTTGTGCGTGTATCATACATAGTATAATCGATAAAAAAGATATCTCCTTCGTTTTCATAAACATCTAATCCGACAGAACCAATAATTCCACTATCCAAACCTTCAAATAAAGCGTCAGTATCAATAAGACCTCCGCGACTCACATTGATAAGCATTACTCCTGGTTTCATCATCATAATTTTTTCTTTATCGATCAAATGATAAGTCGATGGTAATAATGGACAATGTAATGTAATAATATCAGCAATAGGTAATATTTCTTCCAATGATTTATATGAAATTCCTAAATCTGCAATACGAGGATTTGGATAAAGGTCATACGCGATTACTTCACATCCAATTCCTTTCAAAATACGCGCAGCTTCATATCCAATTGCTCCAGTTCCAATAATACCAACAACTTTTTTATACATTTCAAAACCAACAAGTCCGTTCAAAGAATAATTTCCTTGTAAAACACGTTCATGAGCATGAACTAACGCACGATTCAATGTAAACATATGTGCAACGGCATGCTCAGCAACGGATTGAGGAGAGTAAGTGGGAACTCGAACGACTCTTATACCAAGATTTTTAGCTTCTTCTACATCTACACGATCATATCCTGCGCATCTTAGTGATATCAGTTTGACACCTTCTTTTTTCAAGATGTGAATGACTTGTTTATCGCAAATATCATTCACAAAAATATTCACAACATCATATCCTTGAGCTAAACGCGCAGTTGAAGAATCTAAACGCGCATCTATAAAACGTGAGAGTGGAAAGGTAGATAAAAGAGGTTCTGTCATAAAATCTTTTACATATTGTTGTGCAGAAAATACCGCAATTTTTGTACGTAAAATACGATGTAAATTGATTTCTTCACGTGTTTTATCTTTTTTTATATATTTTGAGAGTGTATTATCATATTTTTGTTTATCTGTTTCTGGTTTTTTATTAATATTTGTAAAATTATAATTTTTATTCAGTATAATGAATTTACTTCTCTTTCTCTTATTACAAGGTAAATAAATAGATGAAAATGATGATTTATTTTCCAAACCAATAAACATTTTATTACGATGAAATGATGATGAGAATGTCAAAGAATGCATGTTTGATTTTATTAATAAATGTATAATAATGACAAAAGATTTTATGTCCTTATATATTTTTTGTTTTCTTTTTTATCTTTTTTATCTTTTTTATCTTTTTATCTTTTTATCTTTTTATCTTTTTATCTTTTTATCATTTTATATTTTTATATTTTTTATTAATTTTGATGATTTCTTGATATAAAAAAGATCGAAACAAAAATAAACACAAGATGTTTATTATATTTCCACATCAACTATTTGAAGAAAATCNTTATTTNATGAAAGATAAAAACAAGAAAATATTATTGATTGAAGATNCTCTATTCTATTATGATGCATCTAANAGACCTTTTCTGACTCATAAATTGAAAATAACTTTCTTGAGAGCGGCTATTCTTTTTTATATGGATTTTCTGAAGAAAAAAGGGTATAAAAATGTTACTTTTTTGGATTACGATGCTTGTGTAAATGATAAAGTTATAAAAAAGCATTTACAAAAAGAAAACATTGAATTTATCGATCCACATGATTACGATCTTTGTAAAAAATACAAAGAAATAGCACAAACAAACAAAGTTGATTTAAACATAATTCCTGATGATATAATGTTTTTATTAGAAAAAAAAGATAAGGATATTTTCCACAAAAGTCATGGATCTAAAAAAAGGATTCAACATGTTTCCTTTTTTGATTTTTCTAAAGATAAAATGGATATATTGAAAAATGTCAAATCACAAGATGAATCTAATCGTTCAAATCTTCCATTTCATTTCGTATTAGAAAATTCTTCTATTCGATTTCCAGAATCTGAAACCTATTTACAAAAAGCTTTATCTTTTGTGGAGAAACATAAACAATTCAAAAAACATTATGGTGATTTAGATATAATAAAATCAGGTAAAAATAACTTAAAAGAACAAATTGGATACCCTGTAACACATGAAGATGCAAAAAAATATTTCAATGCATTTTTAGATAATAAATTTTCATTATATGGTGATTATCAAGATGCAACACATTCAGATTATATAATATTATATCATTCACATATAAGTCATTTATTAAATTGTGGATTATTATCACCCAAATATATTTTACAAAAAATACAACAAAAATATCAGACATCACAAAAATCAAAAAATAAAATTCCTCTAAATGCATTTGAAGGTTTTGTAAGACAATTACTAGGATGGAGAGAATATATGATATATATTTATGACTATCATTATGAAGAAATTACAAGTTGTAATATAATGCAGCATACGCAAAGCATAATAAAAAATAAAGATTGGTATAACGGTTCATTAGATATTTTACCAATAGATCAAGAAATTAAGAAAATAATAAAAACGGGGTATGCTCATCATATTGTGAGATTAATGTTTTTACTCAACTTTATGGTTCTTTGTCGTATAAAAAAAGAAGATATTTATCAATGGTTTATGGAAATGGTAGCTCTGGATGCTTATCCTTGGGTAATGCAAACAAATATTGCTGCTATGGGATTTTTTTCAGACAAGTTTATGAGAAAACCTTATTTGAGTTCTAGTAATTATATAATAAAAATGTCGAATTATAAAGGAGATAATAAATGGGAAATTATTTGGGATGCACTTTTTTACAACTACATAAAAACGAATGAAAAATTGATTCAAAAACATGCATCAGTATATACGAGAAATTTGGCTTATTTCAATAAAAAAAATGAAAAAGAAAAAAAATATATTCAAAAAATAGCTTCGGAATTCATATCTAAAAATACACAATGATATAAAACATTAAGTTCATTAATTTATTTGGATTTGATTTGACAAATAAAGAGTATATTGTTTTGAATAATTATAATTACCAATATTTATTTCAAAAAACTTTTCTTGATCTTTTTGTTTTTCATAGATAGAAACATACAAAGAAGTATCCTTACCAGAATCTTTTTGATATGCTTTTTTCATATTACTCTCAAAACGAGAAATTGTTTTTGTTTTAGCTGACTTAATTGTTCCTCTTTCATTTGTAATTTTCTTGAATTCTTCGATCAAAGTATCTAATTCTGTTTTATCTTTTTCTTTTTTCTTTACTTGTTTCTTCATTTGAGAAATATGTGCTTTCATTTCTTCTAATATAATTGTTTTCTGATTATATTTTTGATCTTGTTCTATATATTCCTTAATAAAAACTTGAGAAAAATGGAGATAAATTTCATCGATAATTTTGATAAATTTGTTCCTTTTTTCAATTGCTTGATTCATCTTATCTTCATTTTTTTTGTTTGTTTCATGAAAAATATCATAAATTTTATTATTTGGAAGTAAATCTTTTGTAAAATCTATTTTTGTAAATTCGTTTATCTCTCCCAAATCAGTAGAAACCCATGATTCACCATGCACTTTTGACATAGACTCTTCATATGAAGGAATTTCAACAAGATTAGTTTCATAATATCCATCTTTTTTCCATTTTTCAAAATGTTGTGCTACAATAGCATTTTCTTTACGTGTAAAATATCCCAATGATTTGATTCCATTTGATGTTTCTGCTTGTAATAGGTAAATCATTCTTCTTTGTTTTCTATTATAGATGTGTAAAAAACATCTTATATTCTTTCAAATTTTTTGGAAAAAAAACAAAAAAATCATCTCTTATAATGAATCTAGATAAGATATTTATTGCCATTTTGTTTCATCTAAAATTTTTTTAATTTTTGAAACCGTTTTTTGATATGTGTTTTCTTGCGATGTGACAAGACACTTTTCATACGTTTTTTTGGGAATAAATATGTATCGTCTCATGAAATGAATATTTTCGACTATTTTCTGATCATCATGTTGCATGAATATAAGCTTTTCTATTATACTATCGAATAAATCCAAAGATACTATCTTTTTCATAAAATATTGAAATAATCTTCCTTTTTTATTTATAATAGCACTTTGACAAATTTTGAGAATATTATTTTCAAGAGAAGATATTTCATATAAATCGGATTTAAGACAAACTTCTATTTTTTTGAAATGTTCTACACTCAATTTACCCAAAAGTTCTAAGCATGTATCTTTTTCTAAATGAGAATATGCATCTTTTATGCTCTGAGCAAAATTGTCATATAAATAAGATTTTTTGATCATATCACTGAACATATTTTTTTCTTTTTCCTTATCTGTATCTGTTTCTGTATCTATTTCCATTTTTCTCATTTTTTTGGATAATTTAGAATCCCTTTTTTTATTATTTTTTCTTACTCGTTTTTTTGGATTTCCATGGATGATTGAATTATCTGTAAATATTTCATTAATTTCATTGAGTACATCAATATAATTAGAATTATTCTTTTCTGATGTATTTGATAATGATTGATCATGTTTTTTTACGGATGGTATAATATTTTTTGTGATTTTAAATGATTTTTTCGTAAAATTAAATTTTCGGTGTAAAGATCTTTGTACATTCGATTCACTCGATATAAAAAATATACTCATTACAAGTATGTATTTACTACTTATGTAAATATACACTTTATTGTCAAATTAAAAAAAATAAAAGGATAATCAATTTTTTTTACTAAATAAATAAAAGCTCCTAAAAATATAAATGTATGATTACATTGTAGAATTATCATATAATAAAGTCTATGTAAGAAGTGTAAATGATCATATTAAATCATTTCAAGAGCATCAATCAGAAGATACACAAAAATCAACTTTACAAAAAATAAAAATCATATCTAAAAGATTACTTACTTTTGAATTTATCACAAGTTATTTTCCGAAGAATTATAATGATTTAGAGAAAGTTCAAGATACAAAGTTTTATAAAAAACATTTTCTGGAAAAAATAAAAGATAATATTGTAAACATCTCTTCTAAAATCGCAAAAGTTTTAGCTGTTCCAACTGTATTACTTATTCCATATTGGTCAATTCCAATATCACTCCCTATTGCATCTCTAGGTTTTGGTACAATTTATATATCTGAAAAATCACGTATAATTAAGGATAATATATTCATAGAAATTCATCCTGAGAAATATAATAAAATTCTAAAAGAGATAGCGCAAAAATATCAATTTCATTTCATATCAGAAAGAGAAACGGAGACTCAATGTATGATTCGTTTTGGAATAAAAAATCCTCGTCGTCATCTAAAAAATGATGATATTGACTCTATGACTTTCGATAAACACGTGGATACAAGATTTAAAAATTTTTTGAAAATGATTCCTAATAATGTATTTGTAAACAAATTATTCAAATATGAATTTATATCAGATCTAAAAAATAATACAAATAATACAAGTATTCCAAATAATACAAATAATAGCAATAAAAGAATTACTCATTCATCGAGATTGAATGTAGATCCATCGAATTATATTACTGTATTTTCATTTTCTACAGGTGATTCTAGGTATAGTTTATTACCTCATGAAAAGAAAATGATCAAATATTCTGAGATTAATAAAAAAAACTATGAAAATATAATCGGCAATATTAAGCCATCATTTCAAAAAATTTTTAAAGATATGCTTTTGGGATCTAATTTTAGAGATGATGAAAAATTAAGTCCTAGTCAATTATCATATTATTTATGGTATCTGAAATATCCTCAAGAAAAACTAAGTAAAGATGATGTGAAAAATTCCATAGGTTTTTTTGCAAAAAAACATGATCAAGAAATAATAGATATAAATAATGGAAAAATAAAACTTCAAATATTCAATAATCTATACTTGGTAAAAAAAATAGATGAAATGCTCGAAGATTTACCAAAAATGTTTATTATTGATAAAATTGTGCGACCATTAGAAAGTATAAAGCATTTGGATTGTGGATATCATGAAGTGTATCCTATTACAAAATGTACATTACCACGTAATCTTCATACAAAAACAGATACAATATTAGCAAAAAAAGTAATTATTCGTGAAAAAGGATATACTTATTGGTTGAAAACTCTTGCAACTTTCAAAGTAAATTGGAGAAATAAAGATTGAATAAAAAGTAAATGTATACAATTGTGTAAAAATAAAAACAAAAGAATGATCAATAAAATAAAGAAAGGTTGAACAAAAAATATAAATGAAAATTTTTGAAATTTCAAAAGAACAAAAATATTTTTCATGGGAAGATTTATCATCTTTATCAGTTTTATTCCCAAAGGAAAATTGTAAAAAAGGAATATCTCTTTGTTGTTTTGCATCTTATTCTACAAATGATTTTTCAGATAATGATCATGAATATATCGATGCTTTATCTCGACACTTTTCAGCTATAATTATTTTGACAAATACAATGAGACCTGTGAATATTGATAAAAAATTTCCATCAAATTCATGTATATGTTTTGTTCCAAACGAAGGTTTAGATTTTGGTATGTTTTGGCGTATTTTACATCCATTATCTTATTATTTTATTCATACTAAAAAAGATGATAAAATGGATTGGATAAATAAATTAAATAAATTAGCTTTAGTAAATGACAGCTGTAAAATAGTCAAACCATTAGATGATTTATTCAATTGGGAATGTGAAAAATTAAATAATCTAAAAGATTATCCATTTATTTGGGGAATAACGAAATCATTTGAAGGCAATCCCCATTTACAATCATATTTCCTAGTGTTTCCTTCTATTAAAACAATACAAATTTTGATGCAATTTGTGATAGAAAATAAAGTGTATGATACTCCAAAAAGACATGATATCATAAGAAAATATGAAATAGGATTATCAGATTATTTTCGTAAAAATGATATTCTTTTAGAAGCTCCTTATACTTCAGAATCAATTACAGGAAAAACTATTTTTAAACGGAAAAATCCATCTTATATTTTTTGGCGTGAACTTATGCATGTAGGATCTCCTATTATCAAGAAGAAACATAAACCATGACAAGTTCATCATTTTTTTCTTTTTGTCTTTCTTTTTCGATATTTTTTTGTTTTTCTCTTTCCCATTGTTCTTTTTCTTCTTGTTTTTGTATTTCTTGATTGACATACTTCAATAATAATTCATAATCTTCTTTTTTTTTACAATTTTTACAATATTTTTTATAAAGATATGATGCTCCCATACAAAAGTAAGTCCCTGATGATTTTGGGAGAAAAAANCGTGATGTTGTATACATAAGTAAAATATAACGTAAAAATTTGGCAAAAGTATATAGATTTTGTAAATTTAGAGTTTTGATGAATTGAAATGTATTCATATTCATATTTATTTCATTTTCGATAAATAAAAATAAAAAAAGATAAAAAAGTAAAATAAAACGATTTATTTTGATAAAAAAATTGATTATATATAAGATATTTTCATCATATTATAATGAACAATACATCAATTGTGTCATCATATTATATTAATGTCTTTTTCTAAAGAAGATTTAGAGGAATGGTTTATTCATAAAGATATAAATCCAAAAACGAGAAAGAAAATTAAAATTGATGGTCCTGTTTATAAAACTCTACAAAAAGCTTATGATCATTATAAATCATCTGAAAGTGGACAATCATCATTTCAGAGGATAATTGAAAATGACGAACAAAAAAAAGAATTGAATGAAAGAGAAAATTTATTCCTATGGAATGAGAAAGATAATCTTGTATTTTCTCACAGTTTGAATCATATGGAAAATATGTACAATTTATTACAAAATAGTACCATTGATGAAAAAGAGTTATGTTTTTATATAGAACATATTAAGCAATCTTATGAAAAGCCATTTCCTTTTACGCAATCTCTTGAAGAATTAGTAAGTATGATTGAAATAGACACTTCAAGAACAACTTATAAAAAAATATCAGAATCGAGTATAGCACGTGATTTATCATTATTTAATTGTCATGATGGACAAAGAAAGTTGACTTTAGATTTTTTGCAATTTATTGAAAAATCATTATCAGAACTAAAATGTAGTAGTAAAGATGTAATTATAATATATGCTGGATTTTCAAGCATTGCAAGTAGTGTGGCTGCAGAACTATATCCAGATTTATTAATGGTATTATATGATCCAGATGTAAATGCAACATGTTTTTTACCTAAACAATCAAAAGATAAAACTGTTGTTTATGATGAAAATTACAAAATAAACATTAACTCTATAAAATGGTCAACACAAATGATTTTTACAAAAAGAGCGGGTTGGTTCTCTGATAATACAGTCCTATATTTAAAAAATGAACTTATTCCAAGATCTGGAAGAAAATATGTTTTGTTTGTTTCAGATATTAGATCTGAAACAAGTGAAAATAATATAACAGAAGATATGCGCAAACAAATGCGATGGACAATGATGCTTAAAGCAAAAATGTATATGCATAAATTTCGTTTACCATATTTAGATGAATCAAACATTCATAATATAAAAAACATATATGAAGATATTGAGCATTTATATCCTTATTTAAAACCAAAATATATGATTTTTGATAAAAAAGAAGATAAAAAAGAAAAGAGTAAAAATCCAAATAATATTCTCTATTTAGATGGAGAAATGTTTATACAACCTTTTGCTCCTCAACGTACAACAGAACTTCGTTTAATAGGAAAACCACATTCATCAAACGGATATCAAATGAGATATTATAACGTTTATGATATTGAAAATCAAATGGCTATTTTTAATACATTTTATCGTAATTATGCATTGTTTATTCATCCTGAAATAAACTATGAATCATCTTTTGAAAAAATATTAGAATTTGATATCATTTCTAAGATAGCAAAAAGTGTTAAAATTGATAATATCGAAAATATTTATAAAAAGATAGATGAAATAATTACTGATGTGTTTAAAGAGAAATCTTCTGTGGATCATAATAAATATAGATCATTATTGAAAGCATTGCGTAAAACTGTATTTGAAGAAAATCTTAAACGAACTGATGAAGAACAAAAACAATTAAGAGAATCGAGAGAAGAAATAGATAAAAAAGTAGAAATTTTATTTAGAAAAACAACACCTCCTTATTTTATGGATATTTTCCAAATAGAAAAAAAAGAAGTTTATTTATAAAAACTTATGGAAAGTATAGATCTTGTACCAAGTGATAAAGAAATGTTTATTTATATCAAGTGTATACGTGCATCATCTTTTCAAACAATAGAAAATATAGATTGGGTAAGAAAGTCTGCATTTGATGCTTATATATGTCGTATTTTGAACAAGACATTTTCATCTTTATTGTTTATTCCTTATAAAAAGAGAGAATCAGGAGGAATCATTATGACTACATATCGTAATAAATCTATAGAAAATGGATCAGATAGATCGACCATAATAATTCCTTTTTATTGTATGATTCCAGGAATGTACAAATTTTGTGCATATGAAGGATTTCCACGTCAGATAATGGAAATGTTGTTGAAAATATTTCAAATATCACAATATATAAAAGTGTTGAAATGGAATATATAGAAAAATAGATTTTTTATTTATTTACATTTTTTACATCTTTTTCATTTTTCATTTTTCATTTTTCATTTTTCATTCTTTTTATTATTATAAATAATTTTTAGCTTATCGATATAATTACTAATATCATGAGGACTAATCAAATTAAATATATTTGTAAAGAAAAACATATTGAATGGTCTTAAATACCAATTCACATCATTGTCAATTACTTCATAATTATTATTCTCACCTAATTTCATTATTTTATAAGGAATATGTTTAAAACGCTTAGAAAATGGTACTTTAGGAACGGGATCTTTGTAATCGATAACATGCCATGTATTTGTCATAAGTTCTGATTGTTCGGCATAAAATTCAGTAAATTTACGATTACCTACACGTGGACCTCCAAATCCATGTGAGTGAATGGTGGGTAAATTTGTTTTATTCGTATATTGAGTTTGAAGATAGTGATAATAAAAAAACGATGCAATAGTAGCACATGCCATACCCAATGAATGACCAAGAAAATATATCTGATCATATGAATACTTATGTTTATCTAAAAAATGAGTAATTTCCTCTTCTAAAGAAAGAAATTGTTTACAAAATCCGCTATGAACAAGAATATCGGGACCAAATCCAATACTTCTTCTACGCACATCGATATTTGTGAGCCAATCTTCTTTTGTTTCTGATCCTCTAAAAACAACAAATATTTTCTTATCTTTTTTCCAAATATAACCTTGTATATCTTTGTCATCTTGCTCGATTATATTATTAGAATTATAATTCTGGTTTTGTTTTGATTCTTGTGTCTCTTCTAAAGATATTTTTACATCATGAATTGCATGTGATTCTATTAATTTATTATCGATTTTTTGGATTTTATTTTCAGACAAATATAGAGGTTTAATTTTTTGTATATCATCAATCAGACTTTCTTTCAAAAGAAAAATGAGATGCGGATTTTCTTTACATGATTCTACAGATGAAGATAAAAGTTCTTCTTTAGGTAAATATACAAGTCTTGATAATATAGCAGATACACATAATTGATCATAAGGAATATTTCTATCGTATGATGTGTTTTTTGTAGAGGTATTTGTTTTTTTATTTCGTGGTTTCCAAAAAGATTGTACTGTTTTTCGCATAATATTCAATGAGAATGCAATAGGTAAAATTTTTAGCATTGTTTTTATCTTTCTTTTATCATGTATCAGATTTTATATAATTCATATGTGATTTCTAGAAACACTTTTTGTTGCCATTCTCATATCTTTATCGGTAATTGTTATCTTTTTACGATGGAGAGAATTTTTTTGAGTTTCTTGGAATAATTGTACCAAATAATCTTCTGCTCCATCTTGTAAAGCTTCTATAGATTTTTTGTTCATTCTTTTTACACAAAATGAAGATTGATCGACTATTTCTCTACAAAGTCTTTCAAATGGTGCTTTTGGAATAAGAGTGTTGACAGATTTTTGATATTTTCTGATATCTAAAAGTGCTTTTGTTCCTGGTTTTTTCTTTCTTTTTATAGGTTTAGATTTATTATTTTTTACTTTTTCTTCATACGTTGATTTAATAATTTTTGGTCGTCCTTTTGGTTTTATTCGTAATGGTATGATAGCTTTTTCTGTATTTACTGTTTGGTTTTTCGGATTTTTTTCTATTTTTTTGAGAGTATTCTCATTTTGTTGTTGATCATTTTGATTGAAATTATTTCTGATGCTATTTTCATTGTTTTCATTGTTTCCATTATTTTCAGGATGTAGCAGATGTTGATTTTGGTGATATTCTAATTCTTCATCTTGGTGTCCTTGAAATTCTTCTGGGGTTTCATGGATGATTTCACTTTCAATATAGTTCATTTTGATTATTGATAAATTTAATCTTTCTCTTCTTTCCTATCTTTTAGGTTTATAAATCATTTCATAAACTAAATTATTCAAAAATATCATGATAATTTGGAAAAAGTGAAAAAAAGGTAAAAAAGATCATTATGAATATATCGCTACAATAAGCCCATTTCTAATAATTAATCTTCAGAAATATCTCAAGTATATAAAAAGGAATATATTTTTTTAAATGTTAACAATCCGAAGAGAAAATGACACACGTGAACCAATAGATTTTGATGACTTTTTTGGGACTGTCAAAAGACCTTATATGGATATTAGAATAGTCAAAGAAGAAAATGATATTTTTCAAGGTACTGAAAGATATGATTTTGCAATGACAACAAAATTCATCGATCAAGTTATTCATATAGGTCCATCAAATAATTTTGGAACAAGTGTTTTAAAAATTGCAAGGAATGATATCGATATCTTAACTCATGGAGGAAGTATGACTGTAGATGCTAGTTTATATGTTTCTGATGATGTTTCATTTGATAAAAAAATGAATGTTTATGATGATGTTTTTTTGGGGAAAGATATAAAAATAGATGGGAATTCTTTTTTACACTCTAATTTATATATTTATGGTAATATTTCTAGTTCGAATAATTTACGTATAAAAGGAAAATCATTTTTTGATGCAAATTCTTATTTCGATTCAAATGTTTTTATTAATAATAATTTAAATGTTTCAAATAATGTTACAATATCAAATGATTTACATGTTTATTCAGATAGTATTATCAATTCTAATCTATTAGTTCATGGGAAAACAAAGATGAAAGATTCTTTAGAAATTCAGAATAAGTTGGATGTTTTCAATGATGTTCATATGAACAAGAATTTATTTGTTGATAAAAATGTAGATTTTAGAAGTAATCTTAATGTAGACCATCATACACAAACGAGTAATTTAAAGGTTTTATCAGATGCAATAATAAACAAAAATTTACAAACAAGTAATTTAGATGTATTAGGAAATGTAATATTTAATAATAAAGTAGAGACAAGTAATCTTATTGTTAAAGGAAATATATTTGCTGAAAATAATGCATTATCTTTAGAAGATAAAGTCCTCACTGTTGATGATTTAATAGCTCAAAAAAATGTAATAATATCTGATAACTTGGATGTTGGTGGTAAATCAACATTTGTAGATGAGATAGAATGTCATGCAGATACACATTTCAAAGAGAATGTGAAAATAGATGAAGATGTAATTGTTAATAAAGATGTCTTTTTTTCAGGTAAATTGTCTTCTTCTAATAATGCGTTTTCTATTGAAAATACACAAGTAAATGCTGAAAATATACAAGTTTCTAGTAATCTTAACTGTTTAAAAAATACGATATTAACATTACTTGATGTTAAAGAAAAAACTATTTTAAGAGACACATTAAATGTTCAAAGTAATGCATATTTACAAAATATTATTTCATCTAATAATGATTTTTCTGTAAAAGATAAATTACTAACAGCAAAATCGATTCATGTATTGGATAATATACATGTAGATAAAAATGTTGATATTTTGGGAAAAACAAACACTAAAGATATTTCAATGGATGGAAAACTAGTTGTCAATGATAGTATTAATTTTAATGGTGAGTTACACTCTTCTAATAATGATTTTTCTGTAAAAGATAAATTACTAACAGCAAAATCGATTCATGTATTGGATAATATACATGTAGATAAAAATGTTGATATTTTGGGAAA
>SL_7KL_010_BRINEDRAFT_10000288_pt1 | contig 23414 bp, 22 predicted proteins | sample SodLak_010_BRINE_FD_10663 | JGI IMG/M metagenome (IMG submission 10663)
CAGCGGCGTCTGCTCACCGCAGCCGCTCGACCAGACAGCGGCGTCTGCTCACCGCAGCCGCTCGACCAGACAGCGGCGTCTGCTCACCGCAGCCGCTCGACNACCATCGCCATGCCCTGGCCGCCGCCGACGCACATCGTCTCCAACCCGATCGTGGCGTCGCGCTCGCGCAGCCCGTTGAGCAGGGTGCCGGTGATCCGGGCCCCGGTCATGCCGAAGGGGTGTCCGACCGCGATGGCACCACCGAAGGGGTTGAGCTTGTCGTGATCGATCCCGAGTTCCTCGGCTGAGGGCACCACCTGTGCCGCGAAGGCCTCGTTGATCTCCACGATGTCCACGTCGTCGATCGTCATCCCCGCACGCTCGAGCGCCTGTCGTGAGGCTGCCACCGGCCCCAGACCCATGATCTCCGGATCCAGCGCCGACACCCCGGTGGAGACCACACGGGCCAGGGGTTCGATGCCCAGCTCGGCCGCCTTCACCTCACTCATGACCACCACAGCCGCGGCGCCGTCGTTCAGCGGGCAGGCATTGCCGGCGGTGACACGGCCGTAGGGGCGGAACACCGGCTGCAGTTCGCCCATCTTCGCGCGGTCCGCGGGGCGCGGCGACTCGTCAGCATCCATCACCGTGCCGTCGGGCAGGGTGATGGGTGTGATCTCGCGGGCCCAGAAGCCGGCAGCGGCCGCCTCGGCGTAGCGAGTCTGCGAGGCGTAGGCGAAGTCGTCCATCGCCTCCCGCGTCACGCCCTTGCGCAGGGCCACGTTCTCCGCGGTCTGGCCCATGGGGATGTAGATGTCGGGCAGCTCCGCCGGCTCCCACCGGTCCGCGCCGTGCTGCGCCGCTGCCTCCGTGCGGGCCACCGCCTCGGCGAACCGGGGGTTCTGCGTGTCGGGCAGGGAGTCGGAGTTGCCGCTGACGTAGCGGGAGACCATCTCCACCCCGGCGGAGACGAACACCTCGCCCTCGCCGGCCCTGATCGCGTGCATGGCCATGCGGGTGGTCTGCAGGCTGGAGGAGCAGTACCGCGTCAGGGTGACCCCCGGCACCTCCCACCCCAGCAGGGTGGTGACCACGCGGGCCATGTTGAAGCCCTGCTCGCCGCCGGGCAGCCCGCAGCCGAGCAGCAGGTCGTCCACATCCGTCGGCGCGAGCTGCGGCACCTGGGCCATCGCAGCGGTCACGATCTCCGCGGTCAGGTCGTCGGGCCTGAGCCCGGTCATCGATCCCTTGAACGCCCGTCCGATCGGGCTCCGGGCGGTGGCGACGATCACGGCTTCTGGCATGCGCGCGCTCCTGCAGGCGCATCGTCGTGATGCGCGTCGAGGTCGGTTCGGCTCCCACCGTGCAGGCTAGTGACCGGCCGCACGGCGACCGCCATCGTCACCGCACCAGGGTGAGGACCTCGTCGAGGGCCTGCCGCGCGAAGGCCTCCCCGGACGCCGACACCTCGGTGCCGACCTCCAGGTCGGGCGCCGGGATCCGGACGGCGACGGCCCGCCCCGGCCGCCAGCCCAGCTTCGCCGCGAAGGACAGCAGCCCGGCGGGGCCGAGGTGGTGGGTCATCAGAGCACCGGAGTTGTCGATCTCGATCTCGCTGACGGTCACCTCGTCGACGTCCACGGCTGCGTCCACCACCACCACCAACCGGCGACCTCCGAAGGTGGGGGCCAGCTCCGGGGTCAGCTGATGCACGCTGGCCACCTCCACGCCGGTCAGCGCCATCGCCTCCAGACGGTCAGCGACCAACCGCCCCACGGCGTCATCGGTGCGCAGCAGCGAACCGACCCCGACGACGAACACCGGGGCCGGGTCACGGGAGGGGAGCTCAGTCGCGGCGGACCTCCTGCAACAGCTCGCCGTCGGGCGCGATCAGCTGCACCTTCATCGGCATCTGCCCGATGGCGTGGGTGGAGCAGGACAGGCACGGGTCGTAGGCCCGCACCCCGGCCTCGATCCGGTTGAGCATCCCGTCGGTCAGCTCCGGGCCGTCCACGAACTCCTTGGCGATCGAGAGGATCGTCGCGTTCATGGCCAGGTCGTTCTGGCCCGTGGCGATGATCAGGTTCATGCCCTCGATGAGCCCGTCGTCGTCGACGTCGTAGTCGTGGATCAACAGCCCACGGGGGGCCTCCGAGGCGCCGACGCCGCGGTTGGCGTTGATACCGGCCTGGGCACGCACCCGCTCGTCGAGCAGGACGGGGTCGTCCATCAGCGCCGCGATGCGCTCCGCGCAGGCGATGACCTCCAGCACCCGGGCGTGGTGGTAGAGGAAGGCCGAGGAGGCGATACGCCCGTAGCGCTCGCGGAACTCTGCCAGACCCTGGTCGGCGATCGGGGTGCCGAACCGCTCGGCGATGTTGATCCGCGCCAGCGGTCCGACGCGGTACATCCCCGGCCGTGGGTCGTCGCCGTCGACGCGGGGCCGGTAGTAGGGGGACTTGAGGTAGGAGTCGGACTTGCCGGCCTCACCGAGGTGGGTGCGGTAGTCGGCGGGGTCGAACTGGTTGACCACCACCGACCCGTCGTGGTCGATCATGGTGAGGTTGCCGTCGATGTGCTCCCAGGTGCCGTCGGGCTGGACGTGGGACAGGTACAGCGACGGGAAATCCCCGAAGGAGGCGAGCTCCCGGTCGAAGCGGTCGGAGACGGAGGTGAGCAGCTCCAGCGTGGCCTCCGCGGCCGAGAGGATCTCATCGATATCAGCGACGATCACGTCGCGCTGCTCGGCGGTGAAGGGCGTGGACACCCCACCGGGCACGATCTGGTGGCCGTGGACGCGGCGTCCCGACACCGACCGGATCACCTCCTGGCCGAACTGGCGCATCCGGATGCCGCGTCGTGCGATCTCCGGCTCGGCCTGCATCAGGCCGAAGACGTTGCGGGTGGCCGGGTCATGGTCCATCCCGAGCAGCAGGTCCGGCGCGGAGAGGTGGAAGAAGCTCAAGGAGTGCGACTGCAGGATCTGGCCGAGGTTGAGCAGACGGCGCTGGCGGATCGCGGCGGGGGGCGGGTTGACACCCAGCACCGCATCGCCGGCCTTGGAGGCGGCGATCAGGTGGCTGACGGGACAGATCCCGCAGGTCCGGGCGGTGATCCCGGGCATCTCCCAGATCGGCCGTCCCTTGCAGAACTCCTCGAAGCCACGGAACTCGGTCACGTGGAAGCGTGCGTCGGCGACCTCACCGTCGCCATTGAGGCGCAGGGTGATCTTGGCGTGGCCCTCGATCCGGGTGACGGGATCGATGGTGTGGTGGATGTCATGCACGGCGATGCCTTCCAGGCGTGCGGTGTGCTCAGCCGAAGCGCAGGTCGTCGCGACCCCGCCAGGACAGCTCGGGGATGCCCTCGCCGGCGGCCAGGGAGTCCAGGAGACGCCCCAGCAGGGTCCAGATCCGTTCCGCCGAGGGTGGGCAGCCCGGGAGGTAGACGTCGATCGGGATGATCTCGTGCAGCGGCTCCGACTGGGGCAGCAGTGCGGGGACGACCTCGGTTGGCATCCGGCCGGCGATGTCGGGGTGATCGACGTAGACCCTGCGGACCATCTCCTCCGGGTCACCGAGGGCGTTGCGCAGGGAGGTGATGTTGCCACCCACCGCGCAGTCCCCGAAGGACACCACGTAGCGGGAGTTGGCCCGTACGGTGCGGGCGAGCTCCAGGTTGTCCTCGTTGGTGACCGCTCCCTCGACCAGGGTGACGTCGACCTCGGCGGGGAACTCCTTGACGTCGGTCAGGGGCCCGTAGACCAGGTCGGCGCGGGCGGCGAGGTCGATGAGGTGTTCGTCGAGGTCGAGGAAGGACATGTGGCAGCCGGAGCAGCCGCCCAGCCAGGCGGTCGCCACCCGGAAGCGGCCCTGTCCCGCGTCGCTGCTGGTCGTGGTCGCATCGGTCGTGCTCACGCGTCCGCCTTCCGGTCGATCCACTCTCGGTCCTCGCGGGCGGAGGCCAGGAAGGCCACCACCTCCGGGTCGTGGACCATCTCCGAGGTCGAGCGGCCCTTGAAGGACAGGGCACCCGTGGGGCACACCAGCACGCACTTGCCGCACCAGGTGCAGTCGGCGACCTCGCCCCAGGGTTGGTCCAGGCCGGCGACGATACGGCCCTCGTTGCCGCGCATCGCAACATCCCAGACGTGGGCGCCCTCCACCTCGTCGCACACCCGCACGCACCGGGTGCACATCACGCACCGGTCGCGGTCCAGGCTGTACTTGGGATGCGAGGCATCGATGCCCTTGCCGGGGTGGGCCAGGTCGTAGTGGATGTGGTCCACGTCGTGCTCGACGGCGAGGCTCTGCAGCTCACACGACCCGGAGGACACGCAGAAGGCGCACACGTGCTCGCCCTCGGCGAACAGCAACTCGGTGATGCGCCGGCGATGTTCGTGGAGGTCCCAGCTCTGCGTGGTGACCTCCATCTCGGGGGTGATCTCCAGGGCGCAGGCCGGCGCCAGCCGCCGGTCACCCGCCACCTCCACCGCGCACAGCCGGCAACCGCCATGGATCGACAGCCCCTCGAGGTAGCACAGGCTCGGGATGTGCACCCCCTCACGGCGCGCGAGGTCCATCACCGACTCGCCCTCGTAACCCTTGTACTCCGTGCCGTCGATGGTGACGGGCACGCTCGGTCGTGGTCCGGTGCGCTGGCTCATGCGGCACCCCCCGGGGTCGTGGTGGCCGCGCTCACGGCGCTGGAGCCGTTGAAGGTCTCATCGGGGACAAGGAGTTCGAGGTACTCCTCCCGGAAGTGCTCCAGGGTGGAGAACACCGGGTTGGGTGCGCTCTGGCCGAGCCCGCACATGCTGGTGGCACGCACGGTGTGGCACAGGCTCTCGAGGTGCTGCAGGTCGCGCTCGCGGCCCACGCCCTCGCAGATCCGATCCAGGAAGGCGTGCATCTTGACCGTCCCGGCCCGACACGGGATGCACTTCCCGCAGCTCTCATCGCGGCAGAACTCCATGTAGAAGCGGGCGATGTCGGGCATGCTGGTGGTCTCGTCCATGACCACCAGGCCGCCGGAGCCCATCATGGAACCGAGCTTCTGCAGGTGCTCGTAGTCGACCGGGGTGTCGAGGTACTGGGCGGGGATGCACCCGCCGGAGGGGCCGCCCGACTGCGCGGCCTTGAACGCCTTCCCACCGGGGATACCGCCGCCCATCTCCTCGACGATCTCCCGCAGGCTGATCCCCATCGGGACCTCGATCAGCCCGGTGTTCTCCAGCGAACCGGTGAGGGCGAAGACCTTGGTGCCCTTGCTGTCCGGGGTCCCGAGGGCGGCGAACCACTCCGCACCGCGTTCGAGGATCATGGGCACGTTGGCCAGGGTCTCCACGTTCTGGATCATCGTGGGCTGGCCCCACAGGCCCTTCTCCGTGGGGTAGGGCGGTCTGAGGGTCGGGGTCCCGCGCTCCCCCTGGATGGAGGCCATCAGCGCGGTCTCCTCGCCGCACACGAAGGCGCCAGCGCCGATGCGGACCTCCACGTCGAAACGGAAGTCGCTCCCGAGCACGCTGCGGCCGAGCAGTTTGGCGCGCTTGGCCTCACGGATCGCCCGTTCGAGGCGCTCGATGGCCAGGGGGTACTCCGCGCGGACGTAGATGTAGGCCTGGCTGGCGCCCGTGGCGTAACCCGCCAGCGCCATGCCCTCGAGCACCCGGTGAGGGTCGGTCTCCATGATCGTGCGGTCCATGTAGGCACCGGGATCGCCCTCGTCGCCGTTGGCCACCAGGTACTTCTGCTCGGCGACGGCGGAGGCCAGGTGATCCCACTTGCGTCCCGTCGGGTAGCCCGCGCCTCCGCGCCCACGCAGCCCACTGCGCGCGATCACCTTGACCACGCCCTCAGGTGTCATGGTCTCCACCGCAGCCTGCAGGGCCCGGTAGCCACCATGGGCGACGTAGTCCTCGATGCGGTCCGGGTCGATCACCCCGGCGTTGGACAGCACCACCCGCTCCTGCCGGGTGAAGAAGGGCAGGTCGAGGCTGACCACCTCGGCGTCCACCCGGCTCGCCCCCACCAGATGCTCGTTGGCGATGGCGTCGGCAACCTCGTCGTCGACGTGCTCATAGAGGACCGGCTCCTCACCGCGTGCCTCCACCCGAACCAGGGGACCACGGCTGCACAGCCCGAAACAGCCCGTCGGCACGACCTGGACGGAGCCGGTCTTGTCCGCCTCGGTCACCACATCCGCCAGGGCCTGCTTGATGGCGCCGGCACCTGCGGAGTTGCACCCGGTCGAGGTGCACACGAAGGCCCGACGGCGGTAGTGGGCCTGGGCATCACGCTCGGCGTTGGCGACGTCGTACAGATCGATCGGACCGGCCATCAGACCCTCACTTCTTCCGCTACGTCCTCGGAGGTGGCCGCGTCGCCACCGTCCGCCTCGTCCGCCGCCATCGCCGTCTCCACCTCGGCCAGGGTGCCGTCGACATCGAGGTGGCCGCGGACCGCACCGTCGAGCACCACCACGGGTGCCAGACCGCAGGAGCCGAGGCACCGTGCGGTCTTCAGGGTGAAGCGACGGTCGTCGGTGGTCTCTCCCGACGCCACCCCGAAGCGCCGTGCCAGCGCCTGCACGATGTCGTCGGCGCCCTTGACGAAGCAGGCCGTGCCCGTGCACACCGTGGCCGAGTGGTCACCCGGCGCCTCGAAGGTGAACAGGTGGTAGAAGGTCGCCACCCCGAACACGCGGCTGAGCGGCAGCTTGAGCTCCCGACCCACGTAGACCAGCACATCCTCGGACAGGTAGCCGAACACCCCCTGGGCCACGTGCAGGATCTCGATCAGTTGATCCTGGGAGTAGCGGGTGCGCTTCAGGGCCTTGTCCAGCACCCCGAACCGCTCGTCACCGGATGGGTGCGACGATGCACCGTTGTTCGTTCGCTCAGCCACGGGTACCTCCACGCCGGACACCACGGCTCATGCTCGTCACACCGTGGCGCCCCCGGCAGGGCACGAGGTCCCTGGACGGTAGGACCCTCGCGGAGCTCAGCGGTGACGGACGCGGGCGGTGTACCGGCCATCGACGGCCTGGACCGCGACATCGACGCCGAAGGTGGCGCTCACCGGCTCGTCACGCAGCACCTGCGCCACCGGACCGGCGGTCACCAGCCGTCCCCCGCGCAGCAGCGCCGCGGCGGCGATCCCCACGGGCAACTCCTCGAGGTGGTGGGTCACCAGCACCAGGGTGGGGCCTGCCGCGGCCCGGATGAGGCCGTCGAGGTCGGCGAGCAGGGACTCACGGCCGCCGAGGTCGAGACCGGCGAAGGGCTCATCGAGCAGCACCAGGTCGGGTTCGATCACCAGCGTGCGGGCGATACGCACCCGCTGACGCTCCCCCTGGCTGAGGGTGTCGACCCGGCGCTCGGCGAGGTGGGCCGCGCCGACCTGCGCCAGGGCGTCCCGGGCCACGGCTGCCAGCTGTGGGTCGTCGAGGATGCCCGGCGCCGGCCAGGTAGCCCCCAGCCGTGCAGCCGCGACCAGGGGCAGCGCGGGCAGGCGGGCGTCGAGGAGACGATCCAGCGCCAGGGACACGAACCCGATCCGCCGGCGCAGCGGGCGCAGATCGCCCCGACCGAACCGGGTGCCCAGCACCTCGACGGTGCCCTCGGTGGGGTAGAGCTCCGTGGAGAGGATCCGCAGCAGCGTGGTCTTGCCGCTGCCGTTGGGCCCGAGGACGGCGAGGTGGCGGCCACGTGCCACCTCGATGTCGACGTCGCGCAGCACCCGTGCGCCGTCCCGGCGCACACCGACCCCGCTGAGGCGGGCCAAGGGCGCGGTCACGGCAGCGGCCGGCGGATGACGGGGCAGCTCATGCAGCGTGGACCGCCGCGGCCGCGGGGCAACTCGTTCGAGGGGATGGTGTGCACGGTGATGCCCGCCGCCTCGAGGATCTCATTGGTGGCGACGTTGCGTTCGTAGGCGATCACCTCCCCCGGTCGCAGCGCCAGGGTGTTGTTGGCGTCGTTCCACTGCTCCCGCTCGGCACGGATCGCCGACAGGTCCGGCTCGATCACCCGGGCGTGGTCGAGCCCCGCGGCCCAGGCCAGCCCCTCGACCAGCGAAGGACCGCTGTCCACGTGGACCCGCTCACGGCCACGCGGGGTGAGCTGGAAGGTCCGGGAGCGGCGGGTCATCTGGGGGTAGGTGATGAAGGCGTCCACGTCCACCTGGGTGACCACGGTGTCGAGGTGCATCGCCGCGCGGACCTTGGGCAGCTCCACGGCCAGGACCCGGTCAACGACCCCCGCGGCGAACAGCCGCGCCGCCAGGGTCTCCACGCCGGCGGGTGAGGTCCGCTCGCTCAGGCCGATCGCCAACCCCCGCTCGCCGACCACCAGCACATCGCCACCCTCGAAGGTTGCAGGGTGCCGGTCGATCAGCTGGCCGCCGAACCACACCGGCGCCCGGTCGAAGCGCGGGTGCTCACGGTAGAGGGTGCGCAGCAGGTCGGTCTCCCGACGGCGCGCGGACCGGTGCATGGGCGAGAGCACCACCCCCTCGCCGACCCACGCCGAGGCATCCCGGGTGAACACCAGGTTCGGTACCGGGGCGAACAGCGGGTCCCCGGGCTCAGCGACCGCGGCCACCAGGCCGTCGATGGCCCCCACCTCGTCGTGGGTGATCCCGGCGATCAGGTGGCCCACCAGCCCCTGTGGGCTGGCGGCCAGCACCCGCTCGCGCACCGCGGGCAGGGCCTGCGGCCCGCAGGTCGTCGCCGTGACATGGCGATCGACCAGGGCGCGTGCGGCCTCGGGCTCGGCCACGACCTCGGCGAGCAGGTCGGTGAGGGTGAGGACCTCGACCCCCTGCGCGCGCAGCAGGTCGGTGAAGGCGTCATGCTCGGCCTGGGCCTGTTCCACCCACAACAGCTCGTCGAACAGCAGCTGCTCCATGGTGGAGGGCGTCACCCGACGCAGCTCCTCACCCGGTCGGTGCACCAGCACCGCCGCGAGCTCGCCCACCTCGGAGCGGACCGAGGGCGGATCGGGGCGTGGGTCCTCGCCGGGAACCAGCCGCAGCGCCGGGCCGGGGTCCTGACGGGTCACAGGCGCACCCCACCGCGGTCACCGTCACCACCGAGCCGGCCCCGTGGCTCGAACCAGCGGCCGTCCTCGGGCAGGGTCTCCAGGCTGAGGCGCGGCAGCGGCTCGGCGAACAGCCCCTCGATCGACTCCAGGTCCACGAAGCGCAGCCACGGCAGCGTCGGCATCCCCCCGGCGTACTCCGCGAAGCCGAGCACGTTGACCGCCACGCCCTGCCCCGCCAGCTCCTCCAGGGGGCCGGTGAAGGCGCGGGCGTCGTTGGAGCCGACGTAGACCGCCTCCAGCTCGCCCTGGTCGGCGCGGTCGGCGAGGTGGGCGAGCATGTCCTCGTCCACGTCGGAGTCGCCACGTTTGGGCTTGGCGAACACCCGGAACCCCTCCTCCAGCAGCCACAGCACCCAGCCGCGCAGCACACCGGCGACGTGGGGTGCCACGTTGATGAACACGCAGGCCTCCACCTCGTCGTGTGGCTCCGCGTGGTCCACCAGCCAGTCGCCGAGCACGGCCAGGTCAGGGCGGTCCTTGGCCGTGGGCTTGCCCTCGATGATCGTCGCCAGGGTCATGTCGATGTTGGGGGCGTCCCACACCAGCACGTGCTGTCCCACGGCTGCATCCTTGTCGCTCGAGGTGGCCGTACCGTACACAGCCCGACCCTGCGCCCCCGGACAGGAGCGACGTGTGCAGTCCCTGCTCCCCATCGAGGTCGATGCCCACCTCACCGAACTGGTCACCGCCCAGCACCTCGACCCCGTGCTCGACGACATGGAGCGTCGCGCCGATGCGCACGACTTCCCGATCGTGGGACGCGCCGTGGGCCGCTTCCTCGAGCTCCAGGCCCGCATGGTGGGTGCCCGCCGGGTGGTGGAACTCGGCAGCGGCTACGGCTACTCCGCGTACTGGTTCGCCCGCGCCGTGGGTGCGGACGGCGAGGTGGTGTGCACCGACACCGATCCCGGCAACGCCACCCTGGCCGAGACCTATCTACGCCGGGCGGGGCTGTGGCCGCAGGTGCGTTACCACCTCGGGGACGCACTGGAGGGCCTCGCTGCCGTCGAGGGCGACCTCGACGTCATCCACTGCGACATCGACAAGCACGGCTACCCCGCTGCCTGGGAGGCGGCCCGTGCACGGCTGCGACCCGGCGGGGTGTTCCTGTGCGACAACGTGCTGTGGGACGGCCGGGTCGCCCGCGATGCCCAGGACGACGACACCCGGGCCATCGTGGCGATGACCCGGGAGGTGGCACAGGACCCGCGCTACCTCAGCGCGATCAACCCGGTGCGGGACGGGGTGCTGGTGGCCCTGCGCGTCAGCTGAGGTGGTGGCAGCTCAGGAGACCTGCCGCATCCGCAGCTTGGAGCCGTCGGAGATGGAGCGGGTCCCACGCGACAGCGCGATCGTGCCCGAGCGGACCAGCTCACGGATCCCGTAGGGCGCGAGCAGCTGCTGCATCGCCTCCAGCTTGCTGGGGTTGCCGGCGACCTCGACGGTGATGGAGTCGTGGTCGACGTCGACGATCTTGGCGCGGAACACCTCGGCGATCTCGATGATCTGCGAGCGGGTGACCGGGTCGGCGTTGACCTTCACCAGCTGCATCTCCCGCTCGATCGCCTGGTCCTGCTCCAGCTCCACGATCTTGAGCACGTTGACCAGCTTGTTGAGCTGCTTGATGATCTGCTCGAGCTGGACGGCCTCCGTACCGACCACCAGGGTCAGGCGGGAGACCCGCGCGTCCTCGGTGGGGCCGACCGCCAGGGAGTGGATGTTGTAGCCGCGCCGGGCGAACATCCCCGCGATGCGGGTGAGCACCCCCGGCTTGTTCTCGACGAGCACGGACAGGGTGTGACGGTCGTTCATGACGTGTCCTCTCAGGCCTGCGCGTCGGCGAGGCGGGCGTACCACTCCTCGGCCGTCTCGATCAGCTCGTCGTTGCTGGCACCGGCGGGCACCATCGGGAACACCATCTCGTCGGGGTGCACGCGGCACTCCACCAGCACGGGCTGGTCGGTGATCGCGTGGGCCTTCTCGAGGGTGGTGTGCAGGTCCTCGACCCGGTCCACACGGAAGCCGGGGATGCCGTAGGCGTCGGCGAGCTTGAGCAGGTCGGGCAGATCCTGGGGTAGGGCGACCTGGGAGAGCCGATCCTCGTAGAACAGCGACTGCCACTGGCGCACCATGCCGAGGTAGCCGTTGTTGATCACCACGAACACCACGGGGATGTCGTGCTGCACCGCGGCGGCGATCTCCTGGAAGGTCATCTGGAAGCAGCCGTCACCGTCGATGGCGACCACGGGGGTGTCGCGGCCGACGCCGGCCTTGGCCCCGATGGCGGCCGGCACGGCGAAGCCCATGGTCCCCAACCCACCGGAGTTGATCCACTGTCCGGCGCGGGTCCAGGGGATGTACTGGGAGACCCACATCTGGTGCTGACCGACCCCGGCGACATACACCGCGTCGTCCCCCCAGGTGTCGTACACCGCCTTGATCGCCGTCTGTGGCTTGAGCACACCGGTCTCGGGTTGCTCGACCAGCAGGGGGTGGTCGGCCTTGAGGTCCTTGAGGTGGGTCCGCCACGCGGCGGCGTCGGGGATCAGCTGCTCGAGCTGACCCTTGTGCTCCTTGTCCTCGAGCACCTGCAGCAGCTGCTGCAGCACCACCTTGACGTCACCGACGATGGGGACGTCAACCTCGCGGTTCTTGCCGATCTCCGCGGGGTCGACGTCGACGTGGATCACCCTGGCGTTGGGTGCGAAGGCATCGAGCTTGCCCGTCACCCGGTCGTCGAAGCGTGCACCGAGGGTGACCAGCAGGTCGGTCTCCTGCAACGCGCGGACCGCGGCGTAGTGGCCGTGCATCCCCGGCATGCCGACGGCAAGCTCGTGGGTGTCGGGGAGCACGCCGCGGGCCATCAGCGTGGTCACCACGGGCAGCCCCAGTCGGCTGGCGAAACGCTCGAGCTCCACGCCCGCACGGGCACGCACCAGGCCGCCACCGGCGTAGATGACCGGCTGCGTCGCGGTGGCGATCAGCTCGAGGGCCTCACGGACCATCTTGCCGTGTCCCCGCACCGTGGGCTTGTAGCCGGGCAGGTCGACGTCCTCGCTCCAGGACCACTCGAAGGTCTGGTTGAGGATGTCCTTGGGGATGTCCACGAGCACCGGCCCGGGGCGCCCGGTACGGGCCACGTGGTGGGCTTCCTTGATGGCCTCGGGGATGCGCTCCACCGCGCGGACCAACTCGTTGTGCTTGGTGATCGGCATGGTGATGCCGGTCACGTCCGCTTCCTGGAAGGCATCGGAGCCGATCGCGGTGGAGGCGACCTGTCCGGTGATCGCGAGGACCGGTACCGAGTCCATCATCGCGTCGGTCAGGCCGGTGACCAGGTTGGTCGCCGCCGGCCCGGAGGTGACGATGCACACCCCGACGCGGTTGGTGGCGTGGGCGTAGCCCTCCGCCATGTGGATCGCGCCCTGCTCGTGTCGCACGAGCACGTGCTCGAACCCGGCCTCGATCATCGGGTCGTAGGCCGGGAGGATCGCGCCCCCCGGGTACCCGAAGACGGTATCGACGCCGAGCGCCTCCAGGCTCTTCATGACGGCCTGGGCACCGGTGATCTCCATGTGTCTCGCCTCCTCATCCGGCCCGCCCGCGGGATCCTCCGCGTGACGCCCGCCCCTCCTACGAGAGAACCTCCCGGGGTCCGGGAGGTTCGCGCGTGCTCGGGGCGAGCACGCGCTATGGAACGACGACGAGGACACGGACGTGGACGCGTACCCGCGCGTCCGTCCCGTTCCTCAGGTCCCGTAGCACGTGCGCTGCTCCTGTGTCGGTTGGTCATCGGTCGCACGACCGAGGCTGGGATGGTTGCGCGTCAGCGCCCCGCGGTCAAGTCGGTGCGGTCAGCGCTCGTCACTGAGCGCCTTGCGCGTGGCGGCGGCGATGCCCGCCCCGTCGAGTCCGAGCTCGGCCAGGATCCGAGCCGGCGCGCCGTGCGGCAGGTAGGCGGCGGGTACCCCGAGCCGCAGCACCGGCGGGGTGTGGCGCACCCCCGCCCGCTCGGTCAGCGCGTCGGCGAGCTCCGCCCCCGCACCGCCACCGACCATGCCGTTCTCCACGGTGACGACCAGGGGAGCGGACGCCGCCGCATCCAGCATCACGGCGTCGGCGGGCCGCACGCTGCGCACGTCCCACACCGCGGCCTCGACGCCGTCCTCGGCGAGTATCCCGGCAGCTTCCACCGCGGCAGCGGCCCGGTCCCCCACCGCCAGCAGCGTCACGTCCGCGCCCGCACGCAGCTGGCGCGCTGCGAGGCCCTCCACCTGCTCGGTGGCCGGATCGAAACCGAGCTGTGCGGCGGTCACGGCGCTGCCCTTGGGGAAGCGCAGGAACACCGGGCCGGTGAGGCCGACGGCCACCCGCAGCAGCGCGTCCACGTCCTCCGCGCAGGACGGGGTGAGCACGGTGGCACTCGCGATCCTGAGGCTCAGCGCCATGTCCAGGATGCCGTGGTGGCTCGGCCCGTCGTCGCCGGTGATCCCGGCGCGGTCGAGGACGAAGATCACGTGCTCGCCGTGGAGGCCGACATCGAGGTTGGCCTGGTCGAAGGCACGGGAGAAGAAGGTCGAGTACACCGCCACCACGGGCAGCTTGCCGGCGTGGGACAGCCCTGCCGCCGAGGTCACGGCGTGCTGCTCCGCGATCCCGACGTCGACGACCTGTTCGGGATGCCGCGCCGCCAGGGGCAGCAGTCCCGTGGAGCCTGGCATCGCGGCGGTGATCGCGATCAGCTCCTCGTGTTCCTCAGCGAGCTCCAGCAGCGTGGTGGAGAAGGCTGCCGTCCACGACGGCGCAGCCCGTCGGCCGTTCGCACGGCCGGTCTCCACGTCGAAGGCAGAGGTGTCGTGGAGCTTCTTCTCCGGATCGGTCTCCGCGGGCGCGTAGCCCTTGCCCTTCTGGGTGAGCACGTGGACCAGCACCGGGGTCTGCAACCTGGCGGCGTGGGTGAGTGCGTGCTCGACCCGTGCGAGATCATGGCCGTCGTAGGGCCCGAGGTAGCGCACCCCGAGGGCCTCGACGAAGGACTGCAGGGCGGGCGCCTCGGACACCGCCGACTTGATGGCGTCGAGCCCGGCCTCGGTCAACCGTTCCACGAAGGGCAGGCGGGTCAACGCGGCGTCGAGCCGCCCCTTGAGCGTCCGGTACCGCGGGTCGCTGCGCAGGTCCGCTACCCGCTCGGAGAGGCGGCTGACGGTCTCCGCGTAGGACCGACCGTTGTCGTTGAGCACGATGATGGCCGGCAGCTGGTGGTGACCGAGGTTGTTGAGCGCCTCGTAGGCCATCCCACCGGTCAGGGCACCGTCACCGACCACGGCGACCAGCCGGCGCCGGTCCTCGACCGGCAGGTCGGCCTGTCCGCGCGCCAGCCCCGACACCCACGACAACGCCGTGGAGGCGTGGCTGTTCTCGACCACGTCATGGATGGACTCCGCACGGGAGGGATAGCCCGACAGCCCCCCGGCCTGGCGCAGGGTGCCGAAGGCGTCACGCCGGCCCGTGAGCATCTTGTGCACGTAGGCCTGGTGACCCGTGTCCCACACCAGCAGGTCATCGGGCGAGTGGAACACCCGGTGCAGCGCGATCGTGAGCTCGACGACCCCGAGGTTGGAGCCCAGATGGCCGCCGACCTTGGACACCGCCCCGATGACGGCCGCGCGCAACTCATCGACGAGCAGCGGCAGCTCCTCATCATCCAGCGCCCGCAGATCTGCGGGGTCGTCGATCCGCTCGAGCACCACGTCGTTCCTCACTTCCCACCGCGTACCGCCCTGCAGGGTAGGTGATGGACGTTCGGAGCCGGAGGGGTCAGCCGATCAGCTCGCGGAGGAGCTCATTGGTGGTGCGAGGATCGGCCTGCCCCCGGGTCGCTTTCATCACCTGGCCGACCAGGGCGCCGATCGCCTTTTCGTTGCCGCCCCGGATGTCCTCCACGGTGCGCGCGTTGTCGGCGACGACCTGTTCCACGATCCCGCGGAGCTCACCTTCGTCGGACACCTGCTCGAGGCCCTGTGCCTTCGCGACCGCAGCGGGCGTGTGCGCACCGCGGGACTCGATCACGCCGGCGACCACCTGCCGGGCCAGCTTGGTGGACAGCGTGCCGTCATCGATCAGGGCGATCAGCTCGGCCACGTGGGCACCGGTCAGCCCGCTGTCGCTGAGCTCGAGCTCCGCAGCCGCGAGCTGCCCTGCAACGTCACCGGTCAGCCACCTGGCCGCCGCGACGGCGTCGGCCCCGGCCGCCACGGCGTCGTCGAACACCCGCAGCGCGTCACTGCCCACGAGCGCGACCGCCTGTTCACGGGCAACACCTGCTGCCAGGAGCCGTGCACGGGTCTGTGCCGGCAGCTCCGGCAGCCGCGCGCGGACGGCCTCCACCTGGGCGGGCGGGGAGGTCACCGCGACCAGGTCCGGGTCGGGGAAGTAGCGGTAGTCGGTCACCGACTCCTTCACCCGCAGCGTCTCCGTGACCCCGCGTCCCTCATCCCAGTGCCGGGTCTCCATCCGGATCGTGCCGCCGTCCTCGAGCACCGCGACCTGGCGTGTGGCCTCGAAGGCGATCGCCCGTCCGAGCGAGCGCACGGAGTTGAGGTTCTTGATCTCCGTGCGGGTGCCGAGCGGCTCGCCCGGGCGTCGGACGGAGACGTTGGCATCGCAGCGGATCGAGCCCTGGTCCATGCGTGCGTCGGAGACGTCCACGGCGCGGACGATGGCCTGCAGCTCGCGCAGGTAGGCCTGGGCGGTCTCCGGGTCACGGATGTCGGGATGGGAGACGATCTCCAGCAGGGGGATCCCACACCGGTTGTAGTCGATCAGCGAGCGGTCGGCCCCGTGGAGGCGGCCGGTGTCACCGACGTGCAGGGACTTGCCGGTGTCCTCCTCCATGTGCAGGCGCTCGATGCCGACCCGGCGGGTCTGCACGCTCCCGTCGCTGAGCTCCACCTCGACGTCGAGGTGGCCGTCGTGGATCAGCGGCACGTCGTACTGGCTGATCTGGTAGTTCTTGGCCAGGTCGGGGTAGAAGTAGTTCTTGCGGTGGAACCAGCACCGCTCGGCGACGCTGCCGCCGATGGCCAGCCCCAGCAGGGTGGCGTCCTCGATGGCGCGGGCGTTGGGTACGGGCAGGGCGCCGGGCTGCCCGGTGCACACCGGACACACGTTGGTGTTGGGATCGTCGCCGAACTCCGTCCCGCACCCGCACCACATCTTGGTGGTGGTGTGCAGCTCGACGTGGACCTCGAGTCCGACGACGAGCTCCCAGCCCTCGGGCAGCCATGTGGACTCCGGCATCAGCTGACCTCCTGCGTGGTGACGGCCCGGGGGCCGGTGGGTAGCGCCGCGAAGCCCGTTGCCTGCTCCAGGGCGTAACCGAGCCGGTACATCACCTCGTCGCGCTTGAGCGGGGCCATGACCTGCAGGCCCACGGGCAGGGCGCTCGCGTCGTCGTCGGGCGCAGGCGCGAGTCCCGCGGGCAGCGAGAGCGCCGGGATCCCCGCAAGGGAGGCGGGCACCGTGGCGACGTCGTTGAGGTACATCGCCATCGGGTCGGCGGTCTTGTCGCCGAGCCGGAAGGCCACCGAGGGCGAGGTGGGGCTGACCAGGGCGTCCACGTCGTCGAAGGCGGCGCGGAAGTCCTCGGCGATCAGGGTGCGGACCTTGGAGGCCTGCAGGTAGTAGGCGTCGTAGTAGCCGCTGGACAGGGCGTGGGTGCCGATCATGATGCGCCGCTTGACCTCCGGCCCGAAGCCGGCGGCGCGGGTCGCGGCGTTCATCTCCTCCGCGGTAGCCGCGTCGACCCGCAGCCCGTAGCGCACGCCGTCGAAGCGGGCGAGGTTGGAGGACGCCTCGCTGGGTGCGATCAGGTAGTAGGCGGGCAGTCCGTAGGCCGCGTGGGGCAGGGACACCTCGACGATCTCCGCCCCGAGGTCGCTGAGACGGTCGAGGGCGGCGGCGAACACCGCCTCCACCCCCGGCTCGTAGCCCTCACCCTGGAGCTCACGCACCACGCCGATGCGCATGCCGGCGACGCCGTCGGTCAGGCCGGACAGCAGGTCGGGCACCGCCCCGGGTACCGAGGTGGCGTCCCGCGGGTCGTGGCCCCAGGTGGCAGCCTGGAGCCGGGCCGCGTCCTCCACGGTGCGCGCGAAGGGTCCCGCCTGATCGAGCGAGGAGGCGAAGGCCACCAGGCCGTAGCGCGACATGGTGCCGTAGGTCGGCTTGGCACCCACCAGCCCCGTCAGGGCTGCGGGCTGGCGGATCGAACCCCCGGTGTCGGTACCGATGGCCAAGGGTGCGAGCAGCCCCGCCACGGCCGCGGCCGACCCACCCGAGGACCCGCCCGGCACCCGGTCCAGGTCCCAGGGGTTGCGGGTGGCACCGAAGGCGGAGTTCTCCGTGGAGGAGCCCATGGCGAACTCGTCCATGTTGGTCTTGCCGAGCACCACCACATCGGCGGCCCGCAGCCGCTCGGTGACCGTGGCGTCGTAGGGCGGTACCCAGCCCTCGAGCATGCGCGACCCACAGGTGGTGGGCGCACCCCGCATGGTCAGCACGTCCTTGAGCGCCAGCGGCACACCGGCCAGGGGACCGAGCTCGACCCCGGCGGTGCGGCGGGCGTCGATGTCGTCGGCGTGGGCGCGGGCGGCGGCGGCCGTGACAGCGAGGTAGGCGTGGGGCTCGTCGGGCGAGAGCGCGTCAGCGGGCTTGGCCGACCACACCTCCCCCTCGGCCACGACGCCGTCCACCGCTGCGATGCGGTCGAGGTAGGTGTCCACCACCTCACGGGCGGAGACATCCCGCGCTGCGAGCCGGGCGGCCAGGTCGGTGGCGTTCAACTGGGTGAGCTGCGTGGGGGCCGTCATCTCACCCCTCCTCCGCCACGATGCGCGGCACGGCGAAGCGGTCCTGCTCCACCGCCGGGGCACCGGCGAGCAGCGCGTCGCGGGTCAGCGACGGCGCGGACTCGTCCGCCCGGGTCACGTCCGCGAGGGCGAAGGGGTGGGTGGTCGGCTCCACCGCCTCGGCAGCGACCTCACCGACCTGTTCGGCGTAACCGAGGATCGACGACAGCTGTGGCGCCAGCGCCGCCACCTCCTCGTCGGTCAGGGCGAGGCGCGCGAGGCGCGCGACGTGGCGCACCTCCTGTTCTGACAGGGCCACGGGGCCTCCTACTGCACGTCGGGCATCAACGGCAGGAGGCTAGCGGCCGCCGGGCCGGCTCAGCGGTGCGCGGCCTCGAGCTCGTCGATGGACGCGACCCACTCCTCGGGACAGCGGGCGGCGAAGGCGACCTCCACGGGCGCATCGACGAACGCCGACTGTGAGCGCAGGACCGTTCCCTCCGCGGTCACCAGCCCGTCACCGGTCAACCGCACCGACGGCGCCTCAGCCCAGGTGGTGTTGGGCGTCTCCATGCCGTCAAGGCTGGAGCCGTCCAGGAACTCCAGGTAGCGGATCTGGGTCGGGAGCATGTCCGGCACCACGATCTCCAGCCGCTGGGCGCGCCGGATCATGACCTCATCATCGAAGCCCTCGGCACTGGTGCCCTCGGTGAGCACGAACAGCACCCCGAGGTCATCGGGGTCACTGCCTTCGCTGGCGCCGCCGATGCAGCTGAACACCCCTTCGGCGGCACGGCTCGCCTCGATCGGGTCTCCCATGATGGAGTAGACCGGGCCACCCCGGCACTGCCCCGTGACCATCTCGATGCGCTGGTCACCGAGCTGCAGGATCGCCTCACCGGGAGCCCCGGGCAGCTCGACATCGAAGGGCGGGTCGTCGAAGGGACCCCACGGGTCCAGCTCGGCTTGCGCCGATGCGAGGTCGACGGGGCCGTCGCCAGTGTCGGTGTCCGCACCGTCGTCCTGCTCCTCGGCACCTGCGTCGTCGTCCTCGGTGGCTTCGACGTCCACGGGCTCCGCGGCGGCCTGCGCCACCGCCCACCGACCTCGTCCGTGCACCACGTCGCTGCAGCATCGCACCCCACCCTCCCATGGCACCACGACCGCTGTCGCCCGCCGCCCATGCCAGGGGCAACGTCGGGTGGGCGACATGCTCCGGTGACAGCCACATGCGCTGCCCGGCGAGCCAGGTCTCGAGCTCCGTGGCAGGCATCGCGTGCGCGATCAACCAGCCCTGGATCGCGTCGCAGCCGATCGCGGCCAGACATACGCGCTGCGCCTCGGTCTCCACCCCCTCGGCGATGGTCCTGAGCCCGCACGCGCCCGCGAGGCGTGGCCGGTCCCGACGGGGTCGCTGGCTGCGCGCCTGCTCCAGCACCATCGCTCAGCAACGTGGAGCGCAGGGGCACCCGCTGCTCCATCTCGAGCTCGAAGCATACGAGGGTCTCACCCCGCTCCTTGGCCGCGTACATCGCCACGTCCGCCCGGCGCAGGAGCACCTCGAGGTCCTCACCATGGTCGGGCAGCGACGCCACCCCTGCGCTCGCCTCGATCTCCAGCCGTACCCCCGCAACCTCGCAGGGGTGGCGCAGGCTGGCCAGCGCGCGGCCCGCAACCAGCAGGGCGTCGCGGGGATCCTCGAGGGTGAGCAGGAGGACGAACTCGTCCCCACCGAGGCGGGCCACGGTGTCGGTGCTGCGACAGGCCCCAGCCAGTCGGCCTCGGTCACCCGGCGGGCGACCTGCTCGGTCAGCGCCCTGCGGTTCGCCAGGCCCGTGAGGTCATCCTCGAGGCCGCGCCGCTCCCGGTCCACGGCCAGGGACGCGGTCGCCAGCAGCAGGGGCAGGAACCCCCAGTGGACGGTGGCAACCACGGCGACCAGGGGTGCCAGCGCGACCACCGCACCCGTGGCCCCAATGCACCATGCCAGATCCTCGGTGATCGCCCCCCACACCGGACGGCGCTGCAGGAGCCCCAGCATCGCGCCCACCACCGTCAGGTTCGTGGCGTGGTACGCGACGGCGGCCAGCGGGATCGCCAACAGGTCCACGGGCCGTAGGACCGCCATCTGCGCCGCCGACGCCTCCCACCCCGGCAGCAGTCCCGGCACCCTGGACGCGCGACGAACGCACCCGCCAGGCTGCACGGTGTCCGCGGGATCTGCCGGGCGCGTGACGCCGGTGGGGTGGCGGGGGTACGGTGGTCGAGGTTAGGGTCACACTGACCCCAACCTGCCATACCGGCCGAGGCCCACCGTGACCACCGCGCTGCTCACCGACCGCTACGAGCTCACGATGCTCGACGCCGCGCTGCGCAGCGGTGCGGCGGAGCGCCCCTGCGTGTTCGAGGCCTTCGCCCGGGAGCTCCCGGCCGGCCGGCGGTACGGGGTGGTGGCCGGTCTCGGCCGGCTGATCGACGCCATCGAGCGGTTCACCTTCGACGACGCCACCCTCGCGTGGCTCGACGATCACGACGTGGTCGGACCCGACACCCTGCGGTGGCTGGCCGGGTACCGCTTCCGCGGGGAGTTGCACGCCTACCCGGAGGGTGAGCTCTACGTCCCCGGCACACCCGTGCTGACGGTGTCATCGAGCTTCGCCGAGGGCGTGCTGCTCGAGACCCTGATCCTCAGCATCCTCAACCACGACTCCGCCATCGCCTCCGCGGCCGCCCGCATCGTCGACGCGGCTGCGGGGCGTGGACTCCTGGAGTTCGGCAGCCGCCGCGCCCACGAGCAGTCCGCGGTCGCCGCCGCACGGGCCGCCTACCTCGTCGGCTTCGACGGCACCTCGAACGTGGCGGCAGGGTCCCGCCACGGGGTCCCCACCCTGGGCACCACCGCCCACGCCTTCGTCCTGCTGCACGACGACGAGCGTGCCGCGGTCCAGGCACAGATCGACGCCGTGGGGCCGGCGACCACGGTGCTGGTCGACACCTACGACATCCCCACGGGGATCGCGCTCGCCCTGGAGGTGGCGGGCACCGGGCTCGGGGCGATCCGGATCGACTCCGGTGACCTCGGCGCCGAGGCGACCTCGGCCCGCGCACAGCTCGACGCCGCCGGGGCGACGGACACCCGCATCGTGGTCTCCGGCGACCTCGACGAGTACCGCATCGCGGAACTGGTCGACGCACCCATCGACGCCTACGGCGTGGGCACCAAGCTGGTCACCGGCAGCGGCGCGCCCACGGCGGGCTTCGTCTACAAGCTGGTCGCCCGGGCACGGGGTACGGGCCGGGAGTGCGAAGCGGTCGCCAAGGCCGGTGGCCCCAAGGCCACCATCGGCGGTCGCAAGGCCGCCGCACGCCGACTGCAGGACGGCCACGCCACCGCCGAGGTACTGCGGCCCTGGGGCACCGCGCCGGCGACCGACGAACGCGCACTCCAGGTCCCCGTGCTGATCGACGGCGATCTGCAGCACGACCCCGACCTGGACACGATCCGCGCGCACCACCGCGCGGCGATGGACGAACTCCCCACCGAGGCGCACCGCCTGGCGCCGGGGGAGCCGGCATGGAACACCCAGGAGGAGCTCACATGAGTGCACCCACCGACCGCTACGACGCCCGCACGGCCCTGGTGGTCGTGGACGTCCAGAACGACTTCGCCGACCCCGAGGGCGGCCTGTACGTCCAGGAGGGCGAACAGGTCGTACCCGTGATCAACGAGGAGACCGCGGCGGCCCGTGCCGCCGGCGCCTTCGTGGTCTACACCCAGGACTGGCACCCGGAGACCACCCCGCACTTCGCCAAGGACGGCGGCACCTGGCCGGTCCACTGCGTGGCCGGGACCTGGGGCGCTGGGCTGCACCCCGACCTCGAGGTGGTCGAGGACGCGCCCATCGTGCGCAAGGGCGTGGACGGCGGAGACGGCTACTCCGGGTTCTCCGTGCGCGATCCGGTCAGCGGCGAGGAGTCGGCCACCGAGCTCGGGCGTCACCTCGAGGAGGCGGGGATCGAGCGCGTCGTGGTCACGGGCCTGGCGGGGGACGTGTGCGTGAAGGCGACGGCGCTCGATGCCCGCGAGCTCGGCTACGAGGTGGCGCTCCCCCTGGCCACCACCCGGATGGTGGAGCTGGAGCCGGGGGACGGTGCCGCGGCCCGCGAGGAGATGGCGGCGGCAGGCGTGCAGCTCACCCCGGGATGAGCGCGGCGCGAGCCCCCGGCGCGGACCCGGATGCCCACCGGGCGCCGGTCTCAACCTGCGCCGTGGCCGTGGACGTCGCCCTGCTCACGATCGAGGGCGGGCGGCTCCGGCTCCTGCTGGTCGAGCCGGAGCCGTCCTCACTGGCCGGAACCTGGGCGCTGCCCGGCCGACGGGTCCGTGATGACGAGGATCTGGACGCCACCGCCCACCGGGCGCTCGCGGAACTGGCCGGCGTCACCGCCCCCGACGCGCACCTGGAGCAGCTGCGCACCTACGGCGAGGTGCAGCGCGATCCACGCAGCCGGGTGGTCTCCGTCGCCTACCTCGCCCTGACCCCCACCCCCGACGGCCCGCCACCCGGTCCGCGGGCGCGGCTGTGGGACGTCATGGCGTTGGATGGCACCTCCGCCGCGGGGCCCGCACCACGGCTGGCCTACGATCACGCCCGCATCGTGCCCGACGCCCTGGAGCGCGCCCGCTCCAAGCTGGAGTACACCGCGCTGGCCACGGCCTTCGTGGACGAGCCCTTCACCCTGGCCGAGCTCCGCGGGGTGTACGAGTCGGTGTGGGGCGTGGCGCTCGACCCGGCCAACTTCCGCCGCAAGGTGCTGTCCGCGCACGGCTTCGTGGTCCCCACCACCGAGCACGCACCACCCGGACCCGACGGCGGTCGCCCGGCACGGCGCTACCGGCGTGGACCGGCCGCGCGACTGCACCCGGCGATGCTCAGGCCCTGAGCACCGGCAGGGGGCTCACCCCGCGCCGTCACCCGCCCCGGGCAGCGCACCGTGCTCGAGCAGGTGCCGGAAGGCCGCCTCGTCAGCGACCGGCACCCCGGCGGCCGCCGCCTTGTCGAGCTTGGAGCCCGGGTCAGCACCGGCCACCACCACCGAGGTCCGCCCCGACACGCTGCCGGTGACCTTGGCGCCGCGGGCCTCCAGCGCCTCCTTGGCCTCGTCCCGGGTGAAGCCCTCGAGCGTGCCGGTGACCACCACGGTCCAGCCCTTCAGCAGGTCCGCGTCCACCCCGGTTGCGGCACCCTCCACCTCGGCGTCGGTGGTGATGCCGAGCGCGATCAGCTCGTCGACCAGCTGGGCGTTGCGCGGGGTGGCGAACCAGGAGTGCACGGCACGGGCGATCACCGGCCCGATCCCGTCGACGGCTTCGAGCGCCTCGGGCTCCGCGTCGCGGATCGCCTGCAGGCTGGGGAAGGCGCGCACCAGGGTCTTGGCGTAGGTGGGGCCGAGGTGGCGGATGTTCAGCGCCACCAGCA
>SL_7KL_010_BRINEDRAFT_10000289_pt1 | contig 23393 bp, 21 predicted proteins | sample SodLak_010_BRINE_FD_10663 | JGI IMG/M metagenome (IMG submission 10663)
ACGTACGGGCGGCCGAACAGGCCACCCAGCGGGAACGGGTAGCGCCCGACCTTGTTGATGGTCACGTCGAGATGGATGGTGCGGGTCTCGCCCAGCAGCTCGAGCCCGCCGCTCAGGCGCCCGGTGTTGTCGCCGGTGGGCTGGTAGCGCGTGGCGGTGAAGCGCATCTCCGGGTACGCCTCGACGTGCAGGAAGTCCTCGTTGCGCAGGTGGTCGTCGCGCTCGGCGTGGTTGGTGAACACGCTGTCCGTTTGCACGACGAAGAAGCCGCCCTCCAGCTCGCCCGAGTCCGGGTCGAAGGTGAACTCGCCCTCGGCCTCCAGGAACATGCCCATGACCTTGGCGTAGCCGGCGTGATCGACCAGGAAACCGACTGCGAAGTGGTCGGGGTCGATGACCCAGCGGTCGGCATCGGCCAGGGCGGCAGCGGGCAGGGCGAAGGTCGCGGTCAGCAGGCAGGTCAGGAGCGCGGAGCGCAGGCGGCTGGAAAAGCGGTGGTTGCGGGCGTCAGTCATGACACACCTCCGGTCGGTGGCGGTAGAGCCAGTGGATATCCACGGCAAAGGACAGGCCGAGGGCCAGCAGGCCGGCCAGGGCGATGGTGATGGCGGCAATGGCGGGCAGGCCGGGGATCAGCACCAGAAGCAGCACCACGGTCTGCAGCACGCAGACGGTCTGGCGGCGGCGGCTGGGTGGCAGCGCCCCGGCCAGCCAGGGCCAGGGGCGGGCGGCCAGCACGAAGGCATAGCGCATCAGCCCGATCAGGATCACCCAGGGGCCGACTGCGGTCATCTGCCAGGCGAGCACGGACAAAGCCAGGATCATCGCTGCGTCCAGTTCCATGTCGAAGCGGGCCCCGAATGCGGTGGCGCTGTCGGTTCGCCGCGCGACGGCCCCGTCGAGCCCGTCCAGCAGCAGGGCCAGGCCCGCCAGCGCAATCACCCAGAGGGCCAGCAATGGGTCACCCGTGGCAGGGGGGACGAATACCAGGGCCCCCAGGGGTGCGGTCAGGGCGGCGCGCAGGAGCGTGACCCGGTTGGCCGGGCCGGGGCCACGCCCGTCCCGGGCCAGTCCGTCCGGGGGGGTGGTGGTGGCGAGCAGGGCGCCGAGCATGAACCAGAGCACGACAAAGCCGAGGATTGCGTGCGGTCCCAGTTCGGCGTGCAGCATCAGCGCCGCCGTGACGACCAGGCCCAGCAGGCCGGCGACGAGCCCGTCGGCCGCCCAGACGCGGAGACCGGTCCGTATCCGTGCCGCGGAGCGACGTTTGGCGGTGGATGATTCCATGGGGGGGATTGTAGCCCTCCGTTGGAGGTCTCCGGGGCCTTGCCTTGCGACCACGCCGCGCGCCGGGAGTTGCCGCTTGGAATACGCTTCGCCCACACTGCGCGGATGATGACGCCGCCTTGCACCCTGACCTTGCAGTGCCTCCGGTGAACACGCCGGCTCCCGAACAGGCCTTCTGGGTCGTCCGTCCCGGCACGGGCGAACTGCGCCCGGAGGCACTGGCGGAGCCGGTGTCGGGGGAGGTGCGGGTGCGCACGCAGTTTTCCGCGATCAGTCGCGGGACCGAGTCGCTGGTCTTTCATGGCCGGGTCCCCGCGAGCCAGCATCAGGCAATGCGCGCGCCGTTCCAGGCGGGCGAGTTCCCCGGGCCGGTCAAGTACGGATACATCAGCGTCGGAACGGTCGAGGCGGGGGGCGAAGGGGATGCGCTGCTCGGGCAGCGGGTGTTCTGTCTGTATCCGCACCAGAGCGCCTACGTCGTTCCCGCGGACGCGGTGGTCCCGATCCCGGATGCGGTGCCCGCGGAGCGCGCGGTGCTGGCGGCCAACATGGAGACGGCGATCAACGCGGTCTGGGATGCGCACTCCGGTCCGGGGGATCGCATCGCCGTGATCGGGGCGGGGGTGGTCGGGCTGCTGGTGGCCTGGCTGCTGCGCGCGATCCCCGGCACCGAGGTGACGTTGATCGACCCCAACCCCCAGCGCGAGGCTGTGGCGGCCCGGCTGGGGTTGAGCCTTTGCACCCCGGACGCGGCGCAAGCGAATCCGGACCTCCAGGGCCTGGACGGGGTCGTGCATGCCAGCGGCAACCCGGCCGGGCTGGAGCAGGCGCTGGCGCTCGCCGGGGTCGAGGCCCGGGTGGTGGAGATGAGCTGGTACGGCGATCAGCCAGTGCCGGCGCCGCTGGGCGAGGCCTTTCACTCGCGGCGGCTGACGTTGCGCAGCTCGCAGGTCGGACGCATCCCGCCGGAGCGCGCGGCGCGCTGGGACTATCGCCGCCGCCTGGCGCTGGCGCTGTCGCTGCTGACCGATCCGGCGCTGGATGCCCTGATCAGTGGCGAGGATGCGTTCGCCGACCTGCCGATGGCAATGCAGCGTGTCTCCGGGCCCGAGGCCGAACGCACGCTGTGCCACCGGATTCGTTACTGACCCCTTTTCCGTTCAATTCGACCTGCGGGGAATTGCCCGATGTACAGCCTGAACGTCCGTGATCATTTCATGATCGCCCACAGCTTTGCCGGCGAGACCTTCGGCCCGGCCCAGAAGCTCCACGGCGCGACCTACGTGGTCGACGTGACCTTCCGCCGCCAGGCCCTGGATGCCGACGGGCTGGTGGTGGATATCGGCCGCGCCAGCGAGGTGGTCAAGGCCCTCCTGGCCGATCTGAACTACCAGAACCTGGACGAGCGCGAGGAGTTTCGCGGCCAGAACACCACCACCGAGTTCCTCGCCCATGCGTTGCATCAGCGCGTGGCGCGCGCCATCCATGCCGGTGAGCTGGGCGAATCGGCCCGCGAGCTGGACGCGGTGTGTGTAACCCTGAACGAGTCGCACGTGGCCTGGGCCAGCTACGAGGCGGCACCCTGAGCCGAATGCGTGAGCTCGGCCTGGTGGTGCCGGGGTCGCTGGAGCAGCGCACCGGCGGGTATCGCTACGATGCGCGCATGGTCGCGGGCTTGAGGGCGCACGGCTGGACGGTGACGGTGCGCGAGCTGGAGGGGGCATTCCCCGGGCCGAACCCGGCGGCCGAGTCGGCCCTGGACGCCGCGCTTGCGGGCTTTCCCGATAGGCGGGCCGTGCTGCTGGATGGCCTGGCGGCGGGTGCCTTTCCCGGGGTGCTGGCCCGCCACGCCGAGCGCCTGCATCTGATCTATCTGCTGCATCACCCGCTGGGTCTGGAGACCGGGCTGGAACCGGCGCGGGCCGATNACCTGCTGGCGCGNGAACGCGCCGCCGTGGGTCAGGTCGAGGGCGTGCTGGCCACCAGTGCCTTCACCGCCGGGCAGGTGGCCACCTGGGGGGTGTCTTCCGGGCGGCTCCAGGCGATACCGCCGGGGATCGAGCCGCGGCCGCAGGCGTTGGGGCCCGGTCCCGGCGAGCGGCCGCTGCTGCTCTGTGTGGGCTCGGTCGTGCCGCGCAAGGGCCAGCTGGAACTGGTGCAGGCCCTGGCGTGCATCCGGACCACGGACTGGCGGGCGGTCTTGGTGGGTTCGCGGGTGCGGGACGCGGCCTATGTGCAGCGGGTGGAGGCGGCGATCACCGAGGCCGGGCTTGGAGACCGGATCGAGTGGGCCGGCGAATGCGATGATGCGGCGCTGGAGGGCTGGTACGGGCGGGCCTCGTTGTTTGTCCTGCCCAGCGCTTACGAGGGCTTCGGCATGGCCTATACCGAGGCGATGGCGCGCGGCCTGCCGGTGATCGGTACCACCGGTGGGGCGATCCCTGCGACCGTGCCGGAGGGGGCCGGCCGGCTGGTGCCGCCGGGAGATATCGGGGCGCTTGCCGAGGCCATCGACGCCTTGTTGGTCGATGCTGGAGCGCGCCACCGGATGGGACGGGTGGCGCGCGAGGCGATGGCGGAACGTTCGGACTGGGATGGTGCGGTGGCCGCACTGGAACAGACGCTGGAGGCGTGGCTGCAATGACGGAATCCTTCGACGCCGACTGGCTGGCCCTGCGCGAGGCAGCCGATCATGCCGCCCGGCCGGAGGCCCTGGTCGAATCCCTGCGTGCGCATCTGGCTGGGCGTCGTGTCGCCGCCCCCCTTCAGGTGACGGATCTGGGCAGCGGCACCGGCTCCAACCTGCGCTACCTCGCGCCGCGACTGCCGCCCCCGCAACACTGGCGGCTGGTGGACCACGATACCGGGCTGCTGGGCCGCGCCGTCGCTCCCGGCGCCGGGATTGAGCTCGAGCGGTGGGTGAGCGACCTGGCCGACGATCCGGCTGCGGCCCTCGCGGGCGGATCGTCGCTGGTGACGGGTTCGGCGCTGCTGGATCTGGTTTCGGAGGACTGGCTGGACTGGTTGCTTGCGGCCTGCGCCGAACAGGGCGCCGCGGTGTTGTTCGCACTGAGTTATGACGGACGGATTCGCTGGTCGCAGCCGCATGCCCTGGATGCCGCGTTGGAGGACGCAGTCAATCGGCACCAGCGCTCGGACAAGGGGTTCGGCCCGGCCCTGGGGCCGACCGCCGCGCCGGCCTGTGCGGCGCGGCTCGAGGGGCTGGGGTACGGGGTGCAAACCTGCGCCAGTGACTGGCGGATCGACGCGCATCAGGCGGCGCTGGGCGTGGCCCTGATCGACGGCTGGGTGGCCGCGGCCAGCGCGATCGACCCGGGCCGGGCGGCGGAGCTGCGTGCCTGGGGCAAGGCGCGCGCCGTGGCGCTCGCCCGCGGCGAGGTCGAGCTGACCGTCGGGCATCAGGATGTGCTCGGTTTGCGCTGACCCACGCCGCCCGGGTGTTTTAATCGGCATCCCCTTACAAGGGAGAATTGGCGCCGATGTGCTGTCCATTATCCTGTTCGCTCTGGAAGGCGTTTCGGTGCAGGATAGAAATAGGTAATGGAATGAACGCTTGACGGAGACCCCGGAGCAGCGCTGATGAATGCATTCATCCGTGTTGCCCGAGTCGCTCCGCCAATGGAAAAACCGGAAAAGGTGAGGCATGGAACAGGCAGACAACAAGCAGAGAAGTTTCGTTAATCGCTACTGGATCCTGATCGTGATCGTGCTGTGGCTGATCGCCTGGTCGGCGCGCGATGTACTGGCCCCCAGCGCCGATGCGGTGCCGGAGGACACGGATGTCGAGGCCGTTGCGGTCGCCGAGGATGCCCCGGCCCCAGCGGACGAAACAGCGCCGCGTGAGGGGCGTTTGTCGGAGGGCGACATGGACCCGATGACGGGCGAGGCCTACGAGCGTGAGGACGAGGGCAGCGCACAGCGCCCGATCCCGGACCCGCAGGAACAGGCGCAGCTCCGGGCCACCGGCGAGCCGATGAGCGAAGAAGAGGTCGCGCGGCAGGTGCAGGAGGCGCTGGAGGCCGGGCGTGTCGCCTACTGGCGGGGCGGACCCGAGGAGGCGGTCGAGGTGCTGCGCACGGCACTGGAAGACATTCCGGCCACCTCGGCGCAGCGTGCCGACCTCTACGGCGAGCTGGGCAACGCCCTGTATGCCGCTGACGATGCCGCGGGCGCGATGCGGGCCTGGGACAGCGCCCTGGGGCTGTTGCCGACAAGCGAGCGGCGTTCGATGATCGAGCGCCTGGCGCCGGTGTATGACCGCCACCACCGCGATGGCGCCCGCCACCTGCGACAGTACCGCTAGGTCTTTTCGCGCTGCCGGAAGGCGCGGGCAGGGCAACCGAAAAGGCCCCGGGGGTGTACACCTCCGGGGCCTTTTCTTGTGGGGGCGGCCGTCTGCCAGCCGCAGGTTCAGACTAGCTGGTAGCGGTGCAGCTTGCGCCAAAGGGTGCTGCGATCCATGCCCAGGGCGCGGGCGGTCTGTGAGCGGTTTCCGGCATGGGCGACCAGTGCCTCGCGCAGGCGCCGGGCCTCCGGATGCTCGCTGGGCTGGCCGTCGCGGGTCGGGTGGCCCGCCCGGTCGTTCGGTTGGTCGTCGGGAACGTGGGCCGGGTCATGGCGGTTGGTGCGCGGCGCATGGATCGTGTCCGCCGCATCGGCATCCATCCGGATCGGCTGGGGCAGGGGAAAGTCGTCCACCTGACCGTTGCGGGCGTGCAGGGTCAGACACTCGAAGACGTTCTCCAGCTCGCGGAAGTTGCCCGGCCAGGGGTGCTCCTGCAGCCGTTCCTTCAGATGCGGCGCGATGCGGATGCCGTGGTGCACCTCGTAGGCCTGCAGGGTGGCTTCCAGATCCCGGGGACGCTCGCGCAGCGGCGGGATTTCCACCGTGGCGACCGCGAGGCGGTAGAACAGGTCAGTGCGGAACGCGCCGGCCTCGACGCGGCTGCGCAGGTTCTGATTGGACGCGGAAAGGATGCGCACATCCACTTGCCGGGTGGTGTTCTCGCCGACGCGTTCAAAGGCGCCATCCTGGACCGCGCGCAGCAGCTTGGCCTGCAGGCGCGGGCTCATCTCGCCGATCTCGTCGAGGAACAAGGTGCCGCCGTCGGCCGCCTCGAAGCGCCCGACCCGGTCGTTGACCGCCCCGGAGAAGGCCCCGCGGGCGTGGCCGAACAGTTCGGATTCCAGCAGCTCCTCGGGGATCGCCGCGCAGTTGATCTCGACGAACGGGGCACGGATGCGGCGGCTGGACTGGTGGATGGCCCGGGCCAGGCGCGTCTTGCCGGTGCCGGATTCGCCCATGAGCATCACGCGCACGTCGCTGGCGGCCACGCGCCGTGCGAACTGCAGCGTGGGCCGGCAGCTGGCGTCGTGGGAATGGAAGTGGCTGTCCTCGAGCCCGTCCTGTCCGTCCTCGCTGACGGTTTCCACCGCGGTTGTTCGCCGGCGCTGCGGTTGCAGGGTGATCAGACGCAGCGCGCGCTGGTCATCGTTCAGGCGCAGTGGCTGGCTGATCACCTCCAGCGGGAGGGTCTCGTCGTCCAGTTCCGCCATTAGCGAGAAGTGCAGGGCGTGCGGCGTGCTGTTGGCGTCGGCATCGTGCTCGCCGGCGGCAATGGCGGCCTCTTGCAGGTGTTGTTCGAGATTCAGTGGTCCGAGGTTCGCCAGGGTGAGGCGGGCATCGGAGGGGATTTGCAGCGTCTGGTGAAAGGCCGGGTTGGCGAACAGGACACGGCCCCGGGTATCGCTGATGAGGTGTGGGTCCCGACTGTGTCGGATGCAGATCTCGGCCAGTTCGGTTGTGGTCATCCCGCCTCCTTTTCTTGTTGGAGGGGTCGGCGGAAGCGGTGCGGTGTTGCAACATCCGGGGGCACCTGCAACACCCCCGGTATGGCCCGTTTCGCCAATCCCTGTCTCGGTTATAGCGCGAAACGGGGGTGTTGCAACAGTCATTGTTTGAATATCAGTAAATCCTAATTAAATGATTGTTTTATAAGAAAGTCGCTATATTGGCATGTACGTTGCTTGTAGTTCGGCATGAGTTCTTCTACAACTATGGGCAATGGATATCCGCCTCGGTCGTCAGTCGGTAGAACGCCCCCGCCAAGCGGGCTTCGTTGCCGCGCGCCCCAGTGCGGCCATCCCCCGATCCGAGGCCCGGTGCCCGTGTGGGCAGCACGGCTCGACACCTTCTCCCATCGCGGCGTTCGACGCGAGGTACTGACGATCATGTTTGCGCGAGTTTCCCGACGCCTCCTGGCCCGCACCCTCCTGGGTACCGCACTGGCCCTGCCGCTGTTCGGCATCTCGGCGGCCCACGCCGCTGGTCCGATCCTCACGGTGGAGCCGGATCAGGCGGCCACCCAGACCGTTAGTGGCACCGTGGTCCCCTATCGTGAAGTCACCCTGACCGCGCAATCCGCGGGGCGCGTGGTGGATGTGGCGGGCGCCGAGGGCGACCGCTTCGAACAGGGGGCGGTGCTGGTGGCGATCAGCGACGACCGGCTGCGCGCCCAGCGCCAGGCGGCCGAGGCCGAGATGCGCACCGCCGAGGCCGCGATCCGCGAGGCCCAGATGCAGTACGGCCGCGAGATGGTCTCGCCGCAGTCGCGCAGCATTGGCCAGATGCCGGGCATGGGCGTGCCGTCGATGTTCGACCAGATGTTCACCCAGCCGATGGGCCAGGTCATGGGCATGGGCGATCCCGCGCTGGATCGCCGTACGGATCTCTATTCCCGCTACATCGGCGTGGATCAGGCGCAGGCGCGCTGGGAGCAGGCCCGGGCCCGGGTCACCGAACTGGACGCGGCCATCCGCGACACCCGGTCCGAGGCGCCCTTCGATGGCCTGGTGATGCACAAGCACGTCGAAGAGGGCGATACCGTCCAGCCCGGCCAGCCGCTGGTGAGCTTCGGCCATGTCGAATTCCTGCGCGTCGAAGCGCAGGTGCCGGTGCGGCTGGTGAGCGGCCTGCAGGAAGACGACTACGTGCAGGTGCGGCTGGATACCGGTGACGAAGTGGAGGCCCGGGTCGCCCGGATCTTCCCCCTGGCTGACCCGCAGCGCCACACCGTCACGGTCAAGTTCGACCTGCCGCAGGGCGTGCGCGGTGGGCCGGGCATGCATGCGGCGGTGCATTTGCCGCAGGGCGAGCTTTCCAGTAACCGGGTCGTGATCCCGCGTTCGGCGTTGATCCCGGGCGGTGCCTTGCCGCGCGTGGCCGTGCTGGATGGCGAGGGCCACGTCCGCGTGCGCATGGTGCGCCTGGGTGGCGGACGCGGCGACCAGGTGGTGGTGACCTCCGGGCTGGAGCCGGGCATGCAGATCCTGGCCCGACCGGGCGCGGGTGTGCGTTCCGGCCAGCCCGTGGGGCGCGGTTCCCCGGATTCGGGCGTCGGACGCCGCGACGGTGTCACGGACCCCTGGAGCCGTATGTAGGGCTCCATACCCGGCTGCAGGCCGGGACTATCAGCGCCGGTTGCTGCCCCCTGGCAGGTGCACCGGTGGCGACGCGCCGGCCGAACCGGTGCTCGGGACGCCAGACTGACAACAGGACTGTTCAAGCTCGATGGCCGAAGACGACAAACAATTCGAGACCGGTTTCCGGCAGAAACACGGTGACCCCGGCATTGCCGGGCGCATGGCGGCGGCCTTTATTCATTCGCCGCTGTCGTCGCTGCTGCTGATCGCCAGTATCGCGATCGGCATTCTCGGCCTGATGGTGACGCCGCGCCAGGAGGACCCGCAGATCTCCGTGCCGATGGTGGACATCATGGTGTCCTACCCCGGCGTGCCCTCCGAGCAGGTGGCGAGCCTCGCGGCACGGCCGCTGGAGCGGCTGATGAGCGAGTTGTCCGGGGTGGACAACGTCTACTCCGTGTCGCATCGCGGCGAGGCGATGGTGACCGTGCAGTTCGACGTTGGCGAGGAGATGGAGTCGTCCATCGTCAAGGTGCACGACAAGCTGATCGCCAATCGGGACCTGATGCCGCCCGGCGTCAGCGAACCCATGGTCAAGGCCAAGGGTGCGGACGACGTGCCGGTGGTCAACCTGACCTTCTGGTCCCATGAGGTGGACGATGCCCTGTTGCGCCAGATTGCGCTGGATGCGCAGCAGCAGCTGAACGAGGTCCCCGACACCAACCAGAGCTTCGTGGTCAGTGGGCGCGAGGAGCGCCTGCGCATCGAGGTGTTGCCGGAACGCCTCGCGGGCTATGACGTCAGCCTGGACGAGATCGCCCAGGCCGTGCAGTCGGCGAATGTCGAGGGCGCGGCTGGACGCATCGAGAGCGGGGGGCTGAGTACCGCGGTGTACACCGGGCGTTTCTTCACCGGTGCGGCCGATCTCGAGCAACTCCTGGTTGCGGTCAGTGACGGCCAGCCGGTCTATCTGCGCGATGTGGCCGAGGTAACGTACGGCCCGGGCGAGCTGGAGCGGTTCGTGCGCCACTACTCCGGTCCGGCAGCACCCCAACCGGATGCGGCACCGGAAGGCGCCGCGGCGGTCACGCTGGCCATTGCCAAGAAGCCCGGCAGCAACGGGGTGACCGTTGCCAACGACGTGCTCGAGCGCCTGGAGCGTCTGAAGGGCAGCGTGATCCCGGACAACGTCGAGGTGGCGGTTTCGCGCAACTACGGCAAGTCTGCCAACGAGAAGGTCAACGAGCTGCTCTTCAAGCTGTTCATCGCCACCTTCGCAGTGACCATCCTGGTGGGCCTGTTCCTGGGGGTTCGTGCCGCGGTCGTGGTGCTGATCGTGATCCCGGTGGTGATCCTGTTCACTGTGTTCAGCGCGTGGCTGCTGGGCTACACCATCGATCGCGTCAGCCTGTTTGCGCTGATCTTCTCCATCGGCATCCTGGTCGATGACGCCATCGTGGTGGTGGAAAACATCTACCGACGCTGGCTGATGAAGCGCGGCATCGATACCGAGACCACGGTGGATGCGGTGCGCGAGGTCGGCAACCCGACCATCCTGGCCACCTTCACGGTCATCGCGGCCCTGCTGCCGATGGGTTTCGTCTCCGGGATGATGGGCCCGTACATGCAGCCGATCCCGGTGCTGGGGTCCGTGGCCATGCTGTTCTCGTTGGTGGCGGCGTTTGTATTCACCCCGTGGCTGACCCAGCGCCTGCGTCCGAGCATGGCGTATCTGGAAAAGGCCACCGACAAGGAACACCGCCAGGCGGAAAAGCTGGGGCGGTTCTACCGCACGGTAATCCCGGGGCTGGCCGACAACCGGGTGCGCGGCTACGCCTTTCTGATCGCCGTCATCGTGATCTTCTTCCTGATGGTCAGCCTGTTCATGACCACGGACGTCCGCGTGAAGATGCTGCCCCTGGATAACAAGCCCGAGTTCCAGGTGATGGTGAACTTCCCCGAGGGCACGGCCCTGACCGAGACCGCGACGCTGAGCCACGACATGGCCAGCGCCCTGCGCGAGATGGACGAGGTGGTGGCTCTGCAGTCCTACGTCGGGACCGCGTCGCCGTTCAATTTCAACGGCCTGGTGCGGCACTACTACCTGCGCAACGAACCCTGGCAGGGGGACATCCAGGTGCAGCTGGTGGACAAGGGCGACCGCAGCCGGACCTCGCACGATATTGCCACCGAGGCGCGCGAACGCCTGACCCCGCTGGCCGAGGCGGCCGGCGCGCGCATCCAGGTGGTCGAGATGCCGCCGGGTCCGCCGGTGCTGCAGTCGATTGTCGCCGAGATCTACGGCCCTGATGCTGCCACCCGCCGCGCTGTAGCCCGCGATCTCGAGGGCATGTTCGCCGGTGCCGAGCACGTGGCCGATGTGGACAGCTTCCTGCAGGCGCCACACAACGTCTGGCACTTCGATGTGGATCGCGACAAGGCGCTGCGCCGCGGTGTGACCGTGGACACCATCAATCGAACCCTGGAGACCGCGATCGGCGGGCAGATCCTGGGCGATGTAAAGGCGCAGTCGCTGGTCGAGCCGCATTTGATCGAGATGCGTTTGCCGATGGCAACGCGCAATGACATCCGGCAGCTGGAGATGCTGCCGATCTCCACCCGGCAGCGCGGGTCGATCCCGCTGGCCGAGCTGGGCGAATTCGTCCAGCGCCCGCAGGACGAGCCGATCTACCACAAGAACCTGCGTCCGGTGGAGTACGTGACCGGCGAGGTGGTCGGGCGTCTGGCCGCGCCGGTGTACGGCATGCTGGAGGTCCAGGAACAGCTGGAGGACTACCGTCTTCCGGATGGCAGTCAGGTGCAGCCGCACTGGCTGGGGCCGCCGCCCAATGATGGCTCGACCGCCTTCGAATGGGCCGGCGAGTGGACGGTGACGTACGTGACCTTCCGCGACATGGGGATCGCCTTCGCGATCGCGCTGATCTTGATCTACATGCTGGTGGTCTGGGAGTTCGGCAACTTCGTGTTGCCGGGCATCATCATGGCCCCGATCCCGCTGACCCTGATCGGCATTATTCCCGGCCACTGGCTGATGAACGCCGAATTCACCGCGACCTCGATGATCGGCTTTATCGCGCTCGCGGGGATTATTGTCCGCAACTCGATCCTGCTGGTGGACTTCGGTCGCCAGGCGGTGGACGAGGGCCACGACGTGCGCGACGCGATGATCCTGGCCTGCCAGGCGCGTACCCGTCCGATCATCATCACCGCGCTGGCCCTGCTGGCCGGCTCCAGCGTGATCCTGTTCGATCCGATCTTCCAGGGCATGGCGATCTCGCTGATGTTCGGCACGGTGGTGGCCACCCTGCTGACCCTGGTGGTGATCCCGCTGGGCTGTATCTCCGGCCGCCGTGCCTTCTGCCCGACCAGCCTGGACGAGGACGGTGCGGCCACGGCGGGCTGTGGCAATGGCAATGGCAATGGCCATGCTGTGCATGCCGGTGTGACGGCCAGCCCGACCCAGGGTGCGTCTCCGGGGGCATCCGGCGAGGGGAATGACCTGTTCGGCCCGCGCGAGGGCGGGCCGGTCACCCAGGTCGTGCAATACGCGGGGCTTTATCTCAAGTGCCTGGTCGTGGCTTTCATCGAGGGCCTGCGCGACCTGGCGCTCGCCCTGGGGCGCCTGATTCGGTCTTTCATTGAACGCCGCCGCAATGGCGATGGCGGCCCCCCGCCGCCCAGCGGCGGATCGGGCGGTCCCTCCGCCGGGCCTGGCGGGCCGACGGGCGGTGCCCCGGGGAGCGGTGGCGCGTCGGGCACGGGTTCCGGCGGGGCTGCGGCGACTCCGCAGTCCCGTTCGGAAAACCCGTCGGCGGACTCGAAGCCGTCAGGCCCTGTTGCGCAGGCACCTGAGGCGACCGGCACCCCAGAGCGAGCGGCTTCCACCCCCGCCACCGGGAATGCCGGAGCCCAGGACGCCGGTGCCGTGCCGTCCAGCCGCGCTCAGGCTGAGAAGCCCGACGCGGGGACTGCGAAACAGGCGGCCACCTCCAGGACCACGTCCCGCGCCGGGGCAGGCAAGACGACCGCATCGACTACCCCGGTCGGGTCGCGTGCCGGGAAAGCCGGCTCCACGCGGGGTGCTGGCGATACCGCGGGGACCAAGGCTACGAAGAAGTCGCCAGCGGGCACCTCGGTAAGCGCGAAGGGCAAGTCCACCGCAGCCGCGAGAAAGACCCCCGGCGACACGTCCGTGTCCGGTGACGCCACGCAAGGACGCGCAAGCAGCACCAGCAAGGGCACCGGAACCCGGAAAACGGGCAGCGCGAGCGCGAACAAGCGCGCGTCGACGGCATCCAACAAGAAGGCCGGCGGGACAAGCAAGACCGGCACCACGAGCAGCAAGACCGGCCGCAAGGACAGCGGCAGCACCCCCAAGGGGAGCGGCAAGTCGGGTACACCCGGCAAGGGCCGCACCCGACGTGGGATTCGACTCAAGTGAACATGCAAGCAAGACCTCGAGGAGGTTCGCAATGAAGAAGCGTTTCAATTCCCGAATGATTGGTACCACGCTGGCCAGTGCCGCCGTGGCATCCGTGCTGGCCCTGGGCGTCGCCCAGGCCCAGGAACAGGGCCAGGGTCAGGGCTACGGCCAGGGTCCGGCGATGGGCCAGCAGGGCCCGGTGCCCGGCCCCTACGGGCATGCCCCGTACGGCTCCGGCATGGGCGCACACCCCGGTGGCGGGATGATGCAGCAGCGTGAAGGCTCCGGTGACTTCAGCTTCGGCATGTCCGGGCGCAGTCAGGGTCATGGCTACGGGCGCGGTCACGGTGATGGGTACGGCCAGGGCTATGGTCGCGGCCATCAGGGCTATGGTCCGGGATACGGCCCGGGGTATGGCCCCGGTTACGGCCCAGGTCCGCAGCAGGGCGGCTTCGGCCATCCGGGCATGATGCAGCCGGGCTATGGCATGCAGCAGCGTCAGGGCTACGGCCAGATGCAGCAGTTCGATCCGGACAACCTGCCGGAAGACATGCCAGAAGAGATGCGTGAGCGCATCCAGGCCCAGCACGCCGAGCGCCAGGAGCGCATGGAAGAGATGGAAGCCATGCGCGAAGCGCGTCAAAAGGCGATGGAAGCCGGACGTGCGGCGTACGAGGAAGAGATGGAGCGCCAGCGTGAGCGCCGCATGGAGATGATGCAGGAGCGTCGTGAATCCATGCAGGAAGAAGGCGAGTACTGATCTTCGGATCGGGGATCGCATGCCGACGGGCGCTGGTGCCCGTCGGAGTGGAAGCCAGACGGAGGCAGTTCGCCATGCAGGGCAGGCAGTCCGGTCAACCGAAACGCAGGCGGGTCAGAAACGCCCCGATACTCGGGGTATTGCTGGCCACGGGGTTTCTGTTGCCGGCCGCCGACCTGGCGGCGAGTGATCGCCACAACCCCTGGGCCTCTGGTACGCCGGAGGTGCAGCGGTCGGCCCCGGAACGCCCGCGCGGGCGTTTTCCGGACCGCGATTACGACCCGTCACGGCGGGGCGAATCGCGGGATGCGCCAGGCCCGCCGCAGCACGCTCCGGCGTACCGCGGCTACGGGCCGCAACACCCGTACGGCACACCGGGTGCTCCGTCGTTCCACACCCCTGGCGGGATGCCGGGGGGCTATCCATACGGGTATCCGGGGCAGTCCGGTTACCCGGGCATGGGCGGGCCGTCTTCGGTCTTCCCCTGGGGGATGGGCGGTTTTCCGTTCCCCTGACCAGTAAGGCGTGCATTCGGGAAGCCCTCCCCGCGTGCACGCATTCAAATTGAGGGCATGACTCCTTCAGGAGGTAGCACCATGAACAAGTTGGTCAAAGCAGCAGTTCTCGCCGTTTCCCTGGGTGGCCTGGCCGCCCCGATGATGGCCTCCGCCCAGTGGGGCGGCCCCGGCTACGGGTATGGCCCCGGCGCCTATGGCCCGGGCTACGGCTATGGCCCGAGCATGCCGTTCTTCGGTGGCCCCGGTTACGGCTCCGGTCGTAATTACGGCATGGGCGACATGATGGGTGACATGATGGGTGACGGTAACTTTGACTTCTCCGCCAGCGGTCGTGGCCGCGGCCACGGCTACGGTCATGGCTATGGGGATGGCTACGGCCGGGGTTATGGTCAGGGTTACGGCCATCCGGGTTATGGCTACGGCCCGGGCTACGGCTACGGTCCGGGCTACGGCCCGCGGGGCTATGGCCCGCAGGGTCAGATGCCGCAGCAGCAGGGCCAGGGCAACTAAGCCCGTCGCTGTTCGGGCCTGCCCGGTGTCGGGCAGGCCCCTTTTTTTCGGAGCCGTGCGGATTGGTGGGTTGCGCGTAGCCGCCAATCCGCAATGCTCGAAGGAGACGCCATGCAGACCGTCGTCGCCAATCTGAAAGGTGGTACCGGCAAGAGTACCGTGGCCTTTAACCTGGCCCTGTGGTTGCTGGAGGGGCGTCGTCGCGCCCTGACCGTGGATCTGGATCCGCAGCGAACCCTCAGCGATGTGCTGGAGGTGCGCCACGAGGAAGGCTACGAACCCGCGCTGGACGGGGTCAGTGATCTCGATGCGGTCCGCTCCCGCGCGGGCGATTACGACGAGGTGCTGATCGATGTCGGTGCGTCGGACATGGCCTCCCTGATGACTGCGGTGGAGGGTGCCGACCGTGTGCTGATCCCGGTGCCGCCCAGCCAGGCGGACGTCTGGTCGACTTATCGCTTCGTTCAGCGCATTCAGGAGCAACGGGGGTCGCGTGATCGTCCCGAGATTCTGGCATTCATCAATCGTGCCGATACGCACCAGGCCGTGCGCGAGACCGACGAGACGCACGAGGCGCTGCAGCAGATCGAGGGGGTCCGCTTGCTGAAGCCGCGGCTGAAGCAGCGCATGGCCTTTCGCCGTTCCTTCAGCGAAGGGCTCTCGGTGCGCGAACTGGAGCCCCGCGGCAAGGCCGCCGCCGAGCTGGATGCCCTGGCTGTAGCCCTGTTCGGGCGCAACCGCCGCAAGAAACAATAATGTGTCGCGTCCGGTGATCACCGGACGGCGGGCACCGAGCAGGAGAGCTTCATGCGCTTCATACGCAATGCGTTGGTCGTGATCGGATTGCTGGCACTGATTGGGGTGGGGTATGCCATTTTTGCTTTCGAGCCCTACCTCGGTCAGGTCCGCTCGCTGGATTCCCAGGCGCCCAAGGTCTATTCGCAGATGGCCCGCACGGTGCTGGAGACCGGCGACGCCGCGGAGGCCATGGTCTACAAGCGCAAGGTGGACGCGGGCCTGGCGGTCGACGAGGTCGAGGATATTCTGCGCCTGGTGGCCAACGAGCTGAATCTCCGCAACGTCGGCGAATTGCCGATGGGGGAGGAGGTACGCAGCGTTACCGGGGAGGACTTTCCGTTCCTGAAGATCTATATGTTCTGTGATGTGGCGATTGCCGCGCAGATGGTTCGCCACAGCCCGGCGATGGCTGCGTATCTGCCGTGCCGGATCGTGCTGCAGGAAGATGCCGAGGGCAATCTGTGGCTGATGACGCTGGATCTGGAGCCGATGATCCACGGAGGGCGGCCGCTGCCCGAGGATCTGCGCGAGCAGGCCATTTTTGTGAAGGAATCACTGGAGGAAATCATCGACCGCGCCGCCGTCGGCGCCTTCTGACGGGGGTAGCGAACCCGATTCCATGCATCGACCAAGGGCGTTCAATGAGCGACGAGAGCAACAGTGATTTCAACAGGGTCCGCGACGAGGCGGACAAGGCGGATGCCCGCTCCCGGCGTGTGGAGCTGATCGTGTACGCCGCCTTGCTGGCCTTCGTGGTCCTGGCCATCTACGGGTTCTGGCTGATCACCAGCCTGACCCGGGATGTCAGCCAGCTGACCCAGGAGATCGCCCAGATGACCCAGGTGGTCGATCGCGACATGTCCACCATCGCCGGGCACATGGCCTCGATGGACCACCAGATGACGGACATCAACAACACCATGCGGGTAATGAACGAGGAAGTGGCGGTGATCGCGGGCAATACGCGCTCGATGGATGCCAATATCGGCTCGATGACGCGCGATACCAGCGTGATGGCGGGCGCGATCACGGGCATGCAACAGGACATGTGGAGTCTGAATCGCAATGTGGGGGCGCCCATGGGTATGATGAACATGTTCAACCCATTCACCGATCAGAGCGGTCCGGTCCGGGGTTCGCCGGGGCCGTATTACCCGCGCTGATCACGCGTTTCGACTGACGGAGTCCGCATGTTCAATCGTCCTGGCCCTCGGGTACGCAAGCAGCTCAAGCTGCTCAGCGACCGCCTTGCCGAAGAGAATCCGGTCCTGAAGGGGGTGGTCGACCCCTTCCGTGATCTGGACCGGGTCGGCTATGCGGCCGGTCTGCTGGATCCCACCGAAGACTCCTACGCCTTCACCATCTCCTGGTGGCCGATGATCGCCATGCTGGGGACGTTCTCGGCCGGCAAGTCCACCTTCATCAACGAATACGTGGGCACCACCGTGCAGCGCAGCGGTTCGCAGGCGGTAGACGACAAGTTCACCGTGATCAGCTACGGCGGAAGCGAGCACGTGCAGGAGCTGCCGGGGCTCGCGCTGGACGGCGATCCGCGTTTCCCGTTCTATCGCGTATCCGACGAGATCGAGCGCATCACCGACGGTGGCGGGCGTACGGTGGATCATTTCCTCGCGATGAAGACCGCGCGCGCGGAGCATCTGCGCGGGCGCATCATCATCGACTCTCCCGGGTTCGATGCCGACGAGCAGCGCGCGACAATCCTGCAGCTGACCGACCACATCATCGATCTGTCCGACCTGGTACTGGTGTTCTTCGATGCCCGCCACCCGGAACCGGGCGCGATGCGCGACACCCTGGAGCACCTGGTCAATCGCGTCGCCGAACGCAATGATTTCACCAAACTGGTGTTTATCCTTAACCAGATCGACACCACCTGGCGCGAGGACAACCTGGAAGAGGTTGTTTCCGCCTGGCAGCGCGCCGTGGTGCGTCAGGGCAATGCCACCGGGCGCTTCTATTGCCTGTACAACGAGAGTGCGGCGGTCGAGATCGGCGATCCTCAGGTGCGCGAGCGCTACGAGGAAAAATCCCGGCGCGACCGTCAGGAGATCCACGCCAAGATCCAGGAGATCAGTTCCTCGCGTTCCTACCGGATCCTTGGCTCGCTGCAGGCGATCGCCGAATCCATCGAGATGGACGTCATGCCGGCGCTGCAACGTGCGCTCGCACGCTGGCGCCGCCGTGTCATGCAGTTCGACGCCGGGATGTTCGCGGTGGTCGCGGTGATCCTGGGCCTGATTGGCTACCAGTGGACTGGTGGTGTGGCCCCGTGGACCGATGGCAGCGTCTGGCAGTCCATGGGCGAGCGCCCGTTGCTGACGGTCTTTGGCATCGTGGTGCTGGCCATCGTGCTCGGCGGGATTCACTTCTTCAATCGCCGCTGGCTGGCGCGCCGCATCGCGCGGACGCTGCCGACCGAGACCCCCGCCGGTAACTGGCGCGCGGCCTTCGAGAAGAACACGCGTCCCTGGCGCCCGATGATGGGACGAGCACCGCTGGGTCTGGGACGGCGGATGATCGGCCGCCTGCATCAGCTGCGCGACCGCGCCGAGGCCTACATCCAGCGCCTGAACAACCAGTTTGTGGATGCCAGCCCGGTCTCGCGCCAGGGCGGGCGGGCCTCGGCCAGCGATGTCTACAACCCGAAGGAGCCGGAAGCCCCGGTCCCTGACCCGACGCCGGGCACGGATGCGCCCCGCGATTACGCCGAGCCGGAGGCGCCGGAGAGGCGCTAGGGGTAGGGGCAGGCATGATGCCTCCTCCTGCGCCGGCTCGCAGCAAGCAGCACGACCAGCGGGTGCGATTACCGGCCGCTAATGTTGTGCAGGAGGAGAACGATGACCATACTGGCGTGGCTTATGTTCGCGCTGGCCATGATCCTGGTGCCCATCTCGGTATGGGCCAGCATGGCAGCGCTGGGGGTTTGTGCCGGGTGTGCACTGATCCGAGACTGGCGCAGGGGGCGTCAGGCGTCGGAGCAGTAGGCTCTCCCGCCCCGACACCCACGGGCTTTAACCAACTGGGGACGGATCGTGCGCAGGGGGCTGTGGCGGATCCGATTCCTGTTACCACTGGAGGAGAAAGTAGAAATGAGTGATCAAAAGAAGATGGCCATCATTGCCACGAAGGGTAGCCTGGACTGGGGTTATCCGCCCTTCATCCTCGCCTCCACGGCGGCCGCTCTGGGCTACGACTGCGAGGTGTTCTTTACCTTCTATGGCCTGCAACTGCTGCGCAAGAAACTGGATCTGCAGGTGACCTCGCTGGGCAATCCGGGCATGCCGATGCCGATGCCGATGCCGGTGCTTCTGCAGGCCCTGCCGGGCATGCAGAAGATGATGACCGTGATGATGAAGAAAAAGATGGCGGCGAAGGGCGTCTCCGATCTGGGCGACCTGCGCGAGCTGTGCCTGGAGGCCGAGGTACGCATGATTGCCTGCCAGATGACGGTGGACCTGTTCGACATGGACACCAGCGAATTCATCGACGGCGTGGAATACGCCGGGGCCGCCGCGTTCTTCGAGTTCGCCGGCGAGTCCGATATCTGCCTGTTCATCTGAGCCGGCAGCGCGCCTGGCGCGCCCCTCAAGGCCCCGCGGCATTGCGCTGCGGGGCCTTTTTCGTTTTTGGGTGCCTTCGTGCGCTCCGTGGCGACCGACAGAAAAAGATCAGTCGTGGCCGGCGTACATGGCCTCGATGGCTTTGGCGTAGTGCTTGGTAATGACCGGGCGCTTGAGCTTCATGGTCGGGGTCAGCATGCCGTTGTCCACTGACCAGGGTTCGTGCACCACGTGGACGTGGCGGATCCTGGCGTAGCCGGGAAAGTCGCGTAGCTGGTACTGCATGCGCTGGAGCAGGGCGCGCTCGGTAGCACGCGACAGGCGTCCGGCGGCACTGGGGTCGAGGTCGTGGTCCTCGGCGAAGGTCGCCCAGGCCTCGGGTTCGGGGACCACCAGGGCGCTCAGGAAGGAGTGGCCGTCGCCGACCACCATGACCTGATCGAACAGGGCATCCAGGGCGATGGCCATCTCCATGTCCGCCGGTGGGACCTTCTCGCCATTGGTCAGTACGAGGATGTCCTTCAGGCGTCCGGTGATGAAGATGCGGCCATCGTCGTCGATTCGTGCTTGATCCCCGCTGTGCAGCCAGTGATCCTGGTCGATCGTGGAGGCGGTGGCCTCTTCGTTCTTCCAGTAGCCAAGCATGACGCTGCTGGAACGGGTAAGCAGCTCGTCCATTTCGCCGATCTTTACTTCGACCCCCGGAAGGGGCTTGCCGATGGAGGCGGGCAGGTTGTCGTCCGGGGTGTTGACGCTGACCACCGGGCTGGATTCGGTCATGCCGTAGCCATGCAGTACCGGGAGGCCGAGGCCGATGAAGAAGCGGGCAATCGGTGGCGGCAGCGGCGCGCCGCCGCACACGGCGAAGCGCAGCTTGCCGCCCAGGCGATTCAGCACCTTTTGTGCCACGATTCGCTCCAGCAGGGGCCACAGCAGCAAGCCCGGGGACCAGGATGCACGGCCCTGCCGGTATTCGAAGCGGCGCCAGCCAATGGCCACCGTGGCCTTGAACAGGCCACGGCCGATCGCGGATTTCTCCTTCAGGCCGGCCTGGATGCGGCCATGCACACGTTCGTAGATGCGCGGGACCGAGATCAGCACGGTGGGCTGCACGGACATCAGATCCTCGCCCAGACCCTGGATAGAGCGCGCGAAGGCGACCTCGGCGCCGATCAGCATGGGCATGTAATAGCCGCCGGTGCGTTCCAGCATGTGGGACAAGGGCAGGAAGGAGAGGAAGCGGTCGGTATCCGACAGCGGTCCGGCGGTGGAAGAGGCCTGGGCGTTGTCGAGAATATTGCGATGCGACAGCATCACGCCTTTGGGTCGCCCCGTGGTGCCGGAGGTGAACACGATGGTCGCCAGGCCCAGGGGGTCCAGGTCCGGGCGATGCACGTGGTCGGGGTCGCCGCGCTCCAGCCAGCGGTCGAGGTCCATCACCCGCGAGTCATCGGGCTCGCCTCGGTGTGGCCCAGGCAGACGATGCGCTTGAGCGAGGGCATGTTTTCGAAGTGTTCGGACAGGCGCCGGTTGTGCATGCTCTCGCCCAGCAAGAGCAGGCGGGCCTGAGTCTGGCCAATGATGTAGGCGACGTTGTCGGGGCGGTCGTCGGTGTACAGCGGCACGGTAATCAGCCCCAGTTCGCTGGCGGCCTGGTCGAGGGCGACCCACTCGCGCGAGTTGCCGAGCATCAGCGCAACGCGTTCCCCGGGCTTGAAACCTTCGCGCGCCAGCGCAGCCTGCCAGCGATCCACCATCGCGGCCATTTCGCCCCAGGTGGTCTGCTTCCAGGTCTGGTCGTCGGCGCTGAAGTGGCGATAGGCCGGGGCATCCCGACTCATGGAGACCCGGGTGCGGAACAGCGCCGGCAGGGTGGGGGCCTGTTCCGGGGTGATGGTGGTCGACGACATGAGGGCCTCGCGCGCTAGGGTCCGATGACCCGGACGTTAGAGGAGGCGTCCATCCGGGGCAAGCGGGGCCCCGTGGACAACCTGTCGAGGGATCAAACCTAGCGAATCCCCAGCGGGTGGGCAACGGGCTGGTAGGCGATGGCGCCGAGGACCAGGCTGAGACCGATCAGGGCGATCACGCCGCCCCCGGCCAGGCCCAGGGACGGCCCAATGTAGGTGAGCCGGCCCATGCGCGTCGGGCCCAGCCAGCGACGGGTCCAGTCACGCGCGGAGACGGCGAGGGTCGCCAGCACCGAGACCGTCGCCGCCGTGCCCAGTGACATCGCCAGCACGGCGGCCACGCCGGCCCAGGCCAGGCCAAGCGCAGTGGAGACCGCCATGATCAGCACGGCGCCGGAACAGGGGCGAATGCCGACGGCCAGCACCGTGCCCCACCAGGTACCACGCTGGTTGGGATCCACGTGGTGCGGGGTGCCGCAGCCGCAGTGCGCGTCGTGTTCGTGCGCATGATCGTGATCGTGGGCTTGAGCGCGGTGGGCGCGATGCAGCCGCCAGGCATGGCGCAGGGCACGAACCATCAGCCACAGCCCGAGCAGCGCGACCAGGGCGAAGCTGGCGATCTCCAGGGTGCGTACCTGACCCAGGGTGTCGCGGGCCAGCCAGCCGAACAGGCCGATCAACACACCGACCAGGGCGATGGCGGTGACGCCCTGCGCCAGCGCGGAGGCGGTGGATAGCAGGATGCCGCGCCGCAGGTTCTGCGGCTGGGTCAGCAGGTAGGCGCTGATCACCGCCTTGCCGTGGCCGGGGCCGGCGGCGTGGAAGATCCCGTAGAGCAGGCTGACCAGGATGAGCGCCCCGGCGGTTTGTGCGGTCGGACCGTCGCGCAGGGCGTGCAGGCCCTCGGTCAGGCTGCGGTGCAACTGCCGCTGGGTCTGCAGTATCCAGCCGGTCAGGCGTTCCAGGTGGCCCGGGGGCTCAACCAGTGGGGTTGGCGCCTGATTGCCGCTGGCGGGCGCGTCGCGTTCGGCGGGCGCCCCGGTGGGGGCGCCCAGCGGGTGGCCGGTCTCGGCCTGCACGAGTCCGGAGCCGCCAAACAGCAGGGCCAGCAACAGAAGTAGCAGGTTGAGGGAAGGGCGTCGGAACAGGTCTTGGTCGGTGCGCATGGCGTTACTGTATAACACTCAGGCTGCGGTGTGGTGTGCGTGGCGTCCGATCGCGCGGCAGCACCAGGCTCAGTCGCATTCCAGCGTGGCGGTTTCCGCGAAGTGACGGCCCAGGTCGTTGACCGGGCTGCGGTCCGAACGTTCCAGGGTGGCGGCGTAGCGGATCAGCTGCGGGTCCGGTCGGGGCTCGGTGACGGCGACCTCGCAACCGGGTCGATTCTCCACGAAGACGATGTCGTCCGGATCGTGCCGGATCTCGATCCAGTATTCCGGGTCGAAGACGCGGTAGGTGAAGGCGTCACCGGCGGTGATGTCGTGTTCGTCCAGCGGCAGCTCGAAACGCAGGTGCAGGCGCCGGTCCTCCAGGGTCAGGCGCGCGTTGCGGGCCTGCGGCACGTCCAGGCGCTCGTCGCCCAGGTTCAGTTCGGTGAAGTAGTCATAGGCAGCCAGGTTTCCGAGCATGCGTTCGGCGGCGTGTTCCAGCGCCGCATCGATGCCGGTGGCACCGTCGAGGTCCCGGGTCAGGTCTTCCAGCAGCATGTGGCTGTAGGTCGGGTCGATGCGCCAGGATTGCTCCATGCTCGCCAGGTTGCCGGCATCGTCGAAGACCAGCCCCATGCGCAGGTCGATCCACGCATGCGGGTGGGCGAGCGCGCCGGCCGGCAGGAGCAGACCCAGAACCAGCGTCAATCGCATGAGCCAGGGGCGCAGATGCATCGGCTTCAGGTGGCGCGCTGCCAGCGCGTGCCATCCGGCGTGTCTTCCAGCTCGATGCCGCGCGCGACGAGTTCGTCGCGGATGGCATCCGCCTTGGCGAAGTCGCGGTCCTGGCGCGCGGCCTTGCGTGCGGCGATGCGCTCCTCCACCCAGGCGGCCAGGTCATCGTCCCCGGCGTCGCCCTGAAACCACGTGGCTGGGTCCTGTTGCAGCAGACCCAGCAGGGCGGCGCCCGCCAGCAGTTCACCCTTGCGGCGGG
>SL_7KL_010_BRINEDRAFT_10000293_pt1 | contig 23348 bp, 29 predicted proteins | sample SodLak_010_BRINE_FD_10663 | JGI IMG/M metagenome (IMG submission 10663)
AAAAAAAGCCCCGCAAAAGCGAGGCTTTGAGAGTTCAAACCTGCGTTTGATTATTTATACATCGACCGCTCAAACATCCGATCGATTTTCTCTGCATTGTCATCAGCGGTGGCTTGTGCTGCTGATGCAGCTACGGCTGCTGCTTCGGCAGCGGTCAGGGCGGTGCCGGCTTCCTGAAGCGCCGTTGCCCGCACTTCGTCCAGTTCAGCCTGCAGGGCATCAACTGAACCCTGGCTGGCGCAACCCGCCAACAAAACGAGCGCAGCAGAGGCAACGCCCAGTTTTAAAACCGTGGAAGTAGATTTCATCATTATTTTAACTCCTTATGTTTAAGAATCAGATCGTGACCCAAGCATAGCACTTCGATTCAATAATCGTTATTCAATTATCACGGGTGTGCCTATTTTTACCCATTTTGCCAGTAATTCAATCTCGTCGTTAGTCATCGCAACACAACCCTGAGTCCAGTGAAACCGCCGATGTATCTCCGGGTCACCCCGGCCAATGCCATGCAGGCCTATGTATCCGCCCAACGATCCATCCTGCGGTAAGTAGCCGGTCCGACTCGCATAATCCAATGAGGTGGTGAATTCAACATCATCAATGATCCCCATCTTTCTGGCTTCTGAAAAATGAGACATGGTCGGATAGTTAATGCCAAGGAAGATATGAAACTGACTCTGATGGTTGATGCGATTGATATAAAACTCGCCCAGTGGCGTCTCCCGCTGGCCGCGCATTCGCAGCCGAGATGCGCCCCCTCTGCCAAATGCCACGCCCTCAATGACCATCTCTTTTTGGTCGCCGCGCCAGATCTCGGTGACTTCAGCTTCAATATCAACGCGCACCCAGACATCATCATAGGGGTTGGCCATGACGTTGCTGGTTGCTACTGCTAAGGTAAGTAAACTGAAAAGCAATACAAAACGGCGAGTTACATCAGCCAACGGTAAATATCCTCGCTGGTAAAGGGCCAACGCAAGGGTTCTGCGCGCTGTTCGTTAACGATCACTGGAATCGATTCAGCAAACGCTGCCTCAGCATCAGGGTCATCCATCACATCAACGCATTGAATGACTAATTGCTTGCGTCGGGCGATTGACTCTAATTCAGCGAGGGCTTGGTCGCAAAGATGGCAGCCAGCCGTAGTGTAGAAGCGTAAATCCGGCATAGAAATCGGTTCCATGTTAGCCTTTGGCAGTTTGCCAAGCTCCTGAAAACCGTGCAACAGAATTCGACATGATGCAACTCGACTTACGCCTTTGTGTGGCGCCAATGATGGATTGGACTGACTCGGCCTGCCGCTATTTGTTGCGGCTGATTAGTCAAAGAACGCGTCTGTACACTGAAATGGTGCCGGCGCAGGCCCTCTGGCATGCTGGCGCCGAGCGTTTTTTACACCATCATCACACTGATCGCCCAGTGGCATTGCAACTCGGTGGAAGTGATCCGAAACACTTAGCTCATGGCGCCGCGCTAGCCCAAGCGTGGGGCTACGATGAGGTAAACCTGAATGTGGGGTGCCCGAGCGATCGGGTTCAGGCGGGCCGCTTTGGCGCATGCTTAATGCGCGAGCCGCAGTATGTCGGTGAGTTGATCGACGCCATGCGTGCTGCAACGGAGTTACCCGTTACGGTTAAATCGCGTATTGGTGTTGATGAGATAGACAGCTATGAAGCGTTTGCGGCATTCGCCGAAATGATGCAGCAGGCCGGTGCCGCGGCGCTCATCGTCCATGCCCGCAAAGCGTGGCTCAAAGGGTTATCTCCGAAACAAAACCGAGAAGTACCACCGTTGCGCTATGACTACGTCAGTGCCATTAAACAAGCTCTGCCAACGTTGCCGATTGTGTTAAACGGTGGCATTAAAACCCTAGAGGATGCAATGCCTTGGCTCGACTGCCTAGATGGGGTGATGATTGGCAGAGCGGCCTATCATGATCCGTGGGTTTTGGCCCGAGCCGATGCGCAGATCTTTGGCCTTGGCGACCACCCCATGCCGACGCGGCGTTCTGTGGCGAAGGCTTATCGCGACTATGTGTTAGAGACCAAGCAGCCTGATCAGCCGATTTCTCGGTTTACCCGGCATCTCATCGGTATTTATCAGGGCCGGCCGGGTGCTAAGACTTGGCGTCGGATGTTGAGTGAGGGCGCCGCGCGCAAGGGTGCAGGGGTGGAGGTGATTGACCAAGCGATCGAGTGGATGGAGTGCTTAGAAGCCAAAGAAATTGATACTGGTCTGAGTGGTTGTGCGCGCGATCGTCTCGAGGGAATGGCCCGTTAAGCAGGCAACTCGCTCCAGAATATGAGGGAGAAACGCCGGTTCATTCCGTCCATTGCGGGGTTTTTCCGATAAGTCTCTTGGCAATAAAAAAGGCGCATCGGTCTCAATCATTAACTGTTGCAAAGGAATATCGGTCACACAGTCTACCAGCGCCTGCCCGCGGCGTTCATCACAAATCCAACCAGTAATACCGATCGATAGATTCAATTCTAGGCAGCGTTCAAGGAATTTCCCGTTGCCAGTAAAGCAGTGCAAAACCATCCCAGGCAGCGCCTTGTGGTATTCACCCAATATCGCAAGGAAATCTGCTTCGGCATCGCGCTGATGTAAAAAAACGGGGCGNTTGAGCTCAACAGCAAGGGCGAGCTGTTCAGTAAAGGCGTTTCGCTGCATGTTTCGGGGTGAGNAATCCCGATTGTAATCCAAGCCCATTTCACCGATTGCAGCAACAATGGGATCATTGGCAATCTCGTGGAGCTCGGTTAAGGTGTTGGAATCCCAAGCCCCGGCATGATGGGGATGTATACCCGCCGTGCTGCGAAAATGTTTGGGGTCTGTGCTTGCGTGGCGTGCGGCGGCTTTGGATTCCGGAATATTGACACCGGTTAATACCATACGATTCACGCCGGCCGCGGCCGCTCGCGCAACCACCGCAGCGCGGTCATCGGCAAAGCGCGCATGCGTTAAGTTGACACCAATATCGACGAGTTCGAGCATAGATCTATGATGAATTTTTCTGGCCCGTTTGACCAGCTCCCGATGAATTGGGTGGGAGATTGGAGCGGTCGCCGCGCCGCTTTAACGCCGAGTCGCGCGGCCATCATTGATGCCGATGCGGGGATACAGTGGTCTTATTGTGAATTAGACCAAATGGCAAATGCAGTTGGCGGGGTGCTTTCGGCTAAAGGCTTGGGGCAGGGTGATGTGGTTGGGCTGGTTAGCGGCAATAATATAGAGAGTGTCTTGCTATTTTTGGCCTGCGGGAAGCTAGGTTTGATTATGGCGCCCGTTAGTCACCGCCTTGCACCCAAAGAGATGGGCGAGTTGTTTGCCCGGATTGACGCGGCGGTTATTTATACCACGCCGGAATACGCCAAACCCCTTGAGCACGCTGGCCTTACCGAAACGGCTGATCTCTATGAGCTGTGCCAAGCCGGCGCTGATAATCCGAATCCGCCAAATTGTAATCGGCCTTTGCCTTTGGATTCCCCCTGCCTTTATGTGCATACCGGCGGCAGCACTGGACTGCCGAAAGTCTGCGTGGTTACGCACCGGCAGATGATTTGGAATGCCATTGAGCTGCTGGTTTCCGCGCCGGAGGGGCTCAGTAGTCGCCGGGAGTTGTTGCTCTTTCCTCTGTTCCATATTGGTGGCTGGAACACACTCCTGCCCGTGCTTTATGGGGGTGGCTGTGTGGTGATGCTCAAAGGTTTTGACCCGGCAACAGTGCTAGCAACGATTGCACGCTATCAGGTGGATCACTTCGGGGCGGTAGAGGCCATGCTAAAGGCACTGGTGGCAGCCGATGATTTCTCCGGTGCGGACCTGCGCTCCGTTAAGGGCATTACAACAGCCGGCGCAGCCTGTGCTACATCCGTGATGCGGCCTTTTTTCGATCGCGGCATTCCGGTGAGCCAAGCCTATGGACTGACTGAGGCGGGTCCTTCGAATTGTTTTCATTCGCCGCAAGATCAGTCGATTCCTGAGCTTATGTCGCAAGCAGACACCATTGGCACCGGTTTTTATCATTGTGATCATCAACTAATGGACCCGGCCACTGGCAAGACCGTGGTGCAGGGCGAGATTGGCGAGCTATGGTTTCGCAGCCCACACAATTTTTCGGGTTATTTAGATGATCCATCCGCGAATGAACGGATTTTTAGTGACGAGGGTTGGGTGCGCTCCGGTGATCTTGCCTGGGAAGATGATCAGGGGCGGCTGCGCATTGTGGGGCGGTTAGATAATGTGATCGTCTCCGGCGGTGAGAATATCTCTGCCGAAGAGATTGAGGCGGTCTTGGTTGAGCATCCTGCCATTAATGGGGCGATTGTGTTTGGTCAACCGGATCCGCGCTGGGGGGAGACGCCCATTGCGCAGATCACGGTCAATCAAGCGATTAGTGATCAACAAATTAAGGCCTGGCTGACACAGCGATTAGCGCGTTTCAAGCACCCGAAGGTGATCCATATAGTCAAGACACTGCCATTGACCGGTGCCGGTAAGCTCGATAGAAAAGCAGCAAAAAAACAAAATAAGGACGCATTATGAGCATGGCGAGGGTTTTGATTGTTGCGGGGTCGGATTCCGGCGGGGGTGCAGGCATTCAGGCCGATATTAAAACGGTGACTGCGCTGCAGGGTTATGCCATGACTGCCGTAACGGCGGTAACCGCGCAGAACACGCAGGGGGTGCAGGCAGTGCACGGCCTGCCAGCTGATTTTATCGACGCGCAGATGCGCTCGGTACTCTCGGACATCGGGGCCGACTGCATCAAGACGGGGATGCTCCATTCCCCGGAGGTCATCGCAACGGTGACGGATCTCATTGCAGAGTTAGCGCCTGATGTTCCGCTGGTTCTCGATCCAGTGATGGTGGCCCAAAGTGGAGATCGGTTGGTGCCCGAAGCAGCAATGCAGGCGTTGTGCACGCAACTGATTCCTAGGGCAAGCCTCATTACACCGAATATTCCTGAGGCAGAAGCACTGCTCGGTCAGCGAATTGAAACGGCGGATGGGCTGCTGGAGGCGGCTCAGGCCCTGCTCGAATTGGGCTGTAAAGCTGTGTTGCTTAAAGGCGGGCATTTGCGCTCCGAGCATCTCATCGATGTGCTGGTGACGGGGACGGGGCATTATGAATGGCGGCATGAGCGGATCCATACAACTAGCGACCATGGCACGGGCTGCACCCTCGCATCGGCAATTGCTGAAGGGTTGGGTCGGGGCTTGGGGCTGCATCATTCAATCGCCAGAGCAGAGGCGTTTTTGCAACGGGCGCTGGCGCTAGCCGTTCCCCTCGGGCACGGCCATGGACCTGTGAACCATCTTCATACCATCAGCGCTTTTAAGACTGGCATAATAGAGGAATGATCAGTGTCTCTGCGAAAAGTCGATATGCGGTAAGCGCGTTGATGCATCTGGCTATTCATAACGCCGCCGGTGCCGTGCCTCTAGCGGAAGTGTCAGAATGCCAGGGCATTTCGATGTCCTATATTGATCAGATTTTCTGGCGACTCCGCCGGGCCGGTTTAGTCAAGGGCACGCCGGGCCCCGGGGGCGGATATCGCCTGGGCCGACCCGCCGAGGAGATTTCGATTGGCGAGGTGATTGCTTTAATGGATGCTGAGCGCCCGGTGCGAACGGCAAGCTCTGCCATGGCAGAGCGTTTATGGGCTGAGCTCTCGGAGCAAATCGAGCGCCACTTGCGCGCCATTTCCCTGGCTGACTTTGTCACCCGCCCGCAGGTTCGTGAAGCGGTGCTTCGCCAGTACTCGGGTCGGCAGTGGCGCTGTGATGTCTGTGGCGGCCTAGCAATGCGACAACATGCCCCCAACGGAGTCACTGTGGGATGACCTATGTGGTTACCGAGCCCTGTATTCGTTGCCGCTATACCGATTGTGTCGAAGTCTGCCCGGTCGATTGCTTTCATGGCGGGCCAATCAGTCTAGTGATTAACCCAGCGGTCTGTATTGATTGTGCTGTTTGTGTGCCTGAATGCCCGGTAGAGGCAATTTATCCAGAAGATGAAGTGCCTGCCGAACAGGCGGATTTTCTTGAACTCAACGCTAGGCTGGCGCAGCAATGGCCGGTTATTGCTCGCTCTGAGCCACCCTTACCGGATGCCGATGACTGGGCCTTGCAAGAGAAAAAGCGCCACTGGTTAGGCGAAGGTCTTTGAGCCGTCGCCATAGCGGCGCTCAACATACTGCTCCACAATGGTTTTGAACTCATCGGCAATATTCTCGCCTTTGAGCGTCACGGTTTTCTCGCCGTCTACATAAACCGGGGCAACGGGTTTTTCTCCAGTGCCGGGTAAACTAATCCCAATGTCTGCTTGACGGCTCTCGCCGGGGCCATTGACCACGCAGCCCATGACGGCGAGCGTCATGGATTCAACGCCGGGGTAGCGCTCGCGCCAATCAGGCATCCGGGCCCGCACATGTGATTGGATGTCGTCGGCCAATTCCTGAAAAACGGTGCTCGTTGTGCGACCACAGCCGGGGCACGCTGCTACTAACGGGGTAAAGCTGCGCAGCCCCATCGTTTGGAGAATCTCTTGGGCAACAATCACTTCTTGAGTTCGATCACCGCCCGGCTCAGGCGTTAATGAGATACGAATCGTATCGCCAATGCCCTGTTGGAGCAGTACAGCGAGCGCTGCCGACGAGGCAACGATGCCCTTGGAGCCCATTCCTGCCTCAGTCAGGCCCAAATGTAGCGGATAAGTACAGCGCCCCGCCAGATCTTGATAGACGGCAATCAAGTCCTGCACCTTAGACATCTTGCACGAGATAATGATGCGATCGGCCGGCAGCCCCATAGCCTCTGCTCGCTCCGCGCTCTCCAGCGCAGAGACGACAACGGCGTCTTTGGTGACTGCATCCGGCGCCAATGGTGTGGGTCGGCGCGCATTTTCATCCATCATGCGGGCGAGAAGATCTTGATCCAGGCTTCCCCAGTTCACCCCGATCCGGATGGGGCGATCAAAATCACGAGCGATTTCGATGATCTCAGCAAACTGAGGGTCACGGCGGCTGCCTTTGCCGACATTGCCCGGATTAATGCGGAGTTTGCCAAGCGCTTCACCACAGGCCGGTACTGCGCGCAGCAGTTTATGGCCGTTAAAGTGAAAGTCACCCACCAGCGGTACATCGACGCCCATATCGTCTAGGCGCTGTCGGATAGCAGGCACCGCGCGAGCGGCCGCCTCATTGTTTACAGTTATCCGCACAAGCTCTGAGCCGGCGCGGGCGAGCTCTGCAACTTGGATTGCCGTGCGAATTTCATCAACCGTGTCGGTATTCGTCATTGATTGCACGACGATTGGGGCTTGCCCCCCAACCGTGACGTGGCCGATTTTCACCGGCACACTATAACGACGCTGATAACTTTGGATCTCTTGCATAAGATCTATGATAAACGATGGAGCAAATATGATCGACGTCTATAGCTGGCCGACACCCAATGGTCACAAAGTCCACATCGCACTCGAAGAGCTGGAGCTGGATTACCAGGTTCATGGCATCAATATTGGTAACGGCGATCAATTCCATGAATTATTCCTTGAGATAAGCCCCAACAATAAAATTCCCGCGATCACGGATGACGAGGGCCCTGATGGCAAGCCGATCTCTATTTTTGAGTCAGGCGCCATTCTGCTGTATCTAGCAGAAAAAACCGGAAAGCTCATGCCTGAGGCGCCGCGTGCACGGTATGCGGTGCTGGAATGGTTAATGTTTCAAATGGGCGGGCTTGGGCCGATGCTCGGACAAGCACATCACTTTCGGCAGTATGCGCCTGAGCATATTGAATATGCGTATAACCGTTACACCAATGAGGCAGCGCGGCTTTATGGGGTGATGGACCGGCGCCTTGCTGACCGGGAGTGGTTAGCGGCTGAGGAATATACGATCGCGGATATCGCTTGTTTCCCATGGATTAGGCCTTACGAAAATCAGGGCCAGGATCTGGCGGACTATCCCCATTTGTCGCGTTGGTTCCAAGCTATTGCAGCGCGGCCTGCCGTGCAGCGGGGCGTGGCCGTATTAGCGGATGCCAGACCACCACAAATGGACGATAAGGCTCGTGAGCAGCTCTTTGGCGCCACGCAATATCAAAAACGATGAGCGGCCCAGTCAGCCCCATTGAGGAGCTCGTCGCCGTGATGGCAAAGCTGCGCGATCCAGAATCAGGGTGCCCCTGGGATCGTGAGCAGACTTTTGCGAGCATCGTGCCGCACACACTGGAGGAAGCCTACGAGGTGGCGGATGCCATTGAGCAGGGTGATCGGGCGGCCATCTGTGATGAGCTTGGCGATTTGCTATTTCAGGTGGTCTATTACGCCCAGCTAGGGGCCGAGGAGGGTGTGTTTGATTTCAATAAAATTGCCGCTGGGGTGCGCGATAAGATGATCCGGCGTCATCCCCATGTCTTTGGGGAGCGCACCTTCCACACAGCGGCTGAGCAGCGGGAAACCTGGGAGGCAATAAAGGCTGATGAAAAAGCGCGCCATGGCAAGCCAACTCAAGGGGCGTTGGCTGGAGTGCCACTCGCGTTACCTGCGCTGACGCGCAGTGCCAAGCTGCAATCCCGTGCTGCCCGCGTGGGTTTTGACTGGCCAGACATAGAGCCTGTGTTTGGCAAAATTCGGGAAGAGTTAGAAGAGCTTGAGCAGGCCGTTGCGGAAAATAGCAATGTGGCAGAGGAGCTCGGCGATTTACTCCTCGCAACCGTTAATTTGGCCCGCAAGCTCAAGGTAGACCCGGAGCAGGCGCTGCGCGCTGGAAATAGTAAATTTGAGAGAAGATTCAGTGCGTTGGAAGATATTCTTCAGCAATCTGGCGAAACGCCTAGTCAGGTATCTTTTGCACGATTGGAAGCGGCTTATCAGGCAGCCAAAGCGGCAGAGAAGGGTTAGCCCAGCAGGAGGACGTAAAGCTGACGTGGACCATGTGCACCCAGCTGTAGGGTCTGCTCCACATCGGCTGTGCGAGATGGGCCAGTAATGAGGTTAATCGCGCGGGGCAGCGGGCCATCGGCGCGCAATCGCACCCAAGCATCTTCCATGTATTCCACAATATCGCTCGCTCGTAAGATCACAATATGCAGATCTGGGAGAAAATTAAGCGTTGTCGGGCCCTGTGGACCTGAGGGTAAAACTAGCGAACCGGTCTCAGCAATTGCGGTATGTGCAACGGTGATTGCGGCCCTGAATTGCGCTGCAAGTGCGGTTTCGGAGGAGACTTTCCATGCCGATGGCCAAGAAATATTTTGCAGGAGCGGATGTGGAGCTATGCCAACGGGGGCGGGATCCTGCCCTTCTAACCCGGCGTGCAGCGCAGCGGAAATTGCCTCAGAGATCTGGGATGAATCGCTAATACTGAATACAGACGCCGGCGGCCGCCTCTAGGCGCTCAATGAAGTGCTCTATCAAAGGCTCTGACCAGTCCGGGCGAGGATTTGCCTCATCTAATTGCTCGGTCAGTGCGGCAATGGCTTGCTCTGGTGTTTGCGCTCGATCTTCATCCAGTGCGTTTTGTAAGCGCTCAAAGAGGGTCTGGCGATGGTCTTGGCTCATTGATGTTTCTCCCACTGGCGCTGAAAAGTGCCCCCGCGCGCGGGGAGGGGCAAATCACGATGTTTGGTCCAGCCGCCGGCCAGCGGGAGGCGTTTTACAGAGCCGCGACCAAGGTGAGCCAGCAGCCACATACCGAGGCCCGTTAGTGAGTGATAAAGGCGGGGATTTCTCGCCACCCAGCCCCAGGTACGTATGGCCCAACGGGCCCCTGAACCGGTGATGGACTGCTCGAATTGGTAATCGCGCAGACGGCGTATCAACATCGGTAACCGAATTTTCACGGGACACACGGACTGACAATGGCCGTTAAGCGTGCAGGCATTCGGAAGATCTTTTGCCTGATCAAGGCCTTGAATCATCGGCGTGAGCACTGCGCCCATGGGGCCGGGATAGACCCAGCCATAGGCATGCCCACCGATCGCACTATAAACCGGGCAATGATTCATGCAGGCCCCACACCGGATGCAACGGAGCATTTCCCGAAATTCATTGCCCAGCATGCGACTACGCCCGTTATCCAGCAGCACAACATGAAACGTCTCCGGGCCGTCCAGTTCGTTGTCGCGCTTCGCGCCGGTGATAAATGTCGTATAAGCCGTCATTTGCTGACCCGTTGCGCTTCGGCCCAGAAGGCGAAGCATTGTGGTGGCATCTTCAAGGCGAGGTACTAGCTTTTCGATGCCCGCAATGGCGATGTGCACGCGTGGCAGACTCGTGGAGAGGTCTGCGTTACCTTCATTGGTCACCAGTGCAATGGATCCAGTTTCGGCGATTAAAAAGTTTGCCCCGCTGATCCCCACATCAGCAGCAAGGAATTTGCGGCGTAATACCTGTCGGGCTTCATTAACTAAATCGGGCGTCTCGCGTAGCGGCCCGCCGCTGCGTTGATGGTGATGCTGGTCGAATAGTGATGTGATCTGTGCGCGCGTTTTATGCACAGCCGGGGCGATGATATGACTTGGCGATTCCTTTGCTAATTGAATAATGTACTCACCAAGATCGCTCTCGATCGTTTCGAATTCTCTTTCGAGGGCCTCGTTGAGGCTAACTTCCTCGCCGGCCATGGTCTTTGCTTTGATAACCTGTTTGGCCCTTGCATCACGACAGATCTGCAGGATGAGCGCGCGCGCCGCGGTGGCATCAGCGGCGTAGTGCACCTGGCCACCATTTGCGTTTACGTTGCGCTCAAACTGATCTAAGTAAACATCGAGGTGCGCAAGGGTGTGATCTTTTATTCGCCGGCCGCGCTCACGCAGGCTCTCAAATCCCGGTAGGTCCAAAAGGGCCTTTGCCCGCTTATCAACAAAGCCTGATTTTGCCTTGGCCATTGCGGATTGAAGATTCTGGTCTGCGAGCGCATGTTTTGCCCGAGCGCGGAAATTGGCCTGGCTTATCGCCATTACTCTGCCTCCCCAATAGCGGGGCCATCCGCCATATCAGCAAGTACCTCAACTGCATGACGCGCGCGAATGGCCTTACCCTGGCGGCGTAATCGGCCAGCGATATTCATTAAACAGCCTAAATCGCCACCTAAAACCGTATCTGCTCCGGTTTGCTCGATCCGCTGGATTTTGTCGGAGGCCATGCGGGCGGAGATATCCGGATATTTCACGCAAAACGTACCGCCAAACCCACAGCAAGTCTCGGTCTCTTCCATTTCTTTTAAAACGAGGTTGGCGTTGTGAGTCAACAACTCTCTGGGCTGGCGTTTGATGCGAAGATGGCGAAGACCGGCACAACTGTCATGGTAGGTCACCGTTCCACTGAAGGAGGTGCTCGGTGCGGGTTGCTTCAACACATCCACCCAAAAACTCATGATCTCCCAGGTCCGACTTGCCAGATCAACCGCTTGAGCATGTGACTGAGTGTCCGGTGTGAATAACCCAGGGTATTTTTTAATTTGACCCACGCAGGAGCCTGAAGGCGCAACCACATAGTCGTAGCCGGCAAAAGCCGCGATGGTCTGTTTGGCAATGGCCCGTGTGTCGGGAATATCACCGCTATTATAGGCGGGTTGGCCGCAGCAGGTCTGTGCCTTCGGTACCTCAACGATACACCCGGCCTGCTCCAGTATTTTGACGCTGGCAAAACCAACCTGTGGCCGGAAAAGATCAACCAGACAAGTCACAAACAACCCAACGCGTGGTGTCGGGTTTGTCGTGCTCGATAAATCCGCTTTGGGCATTGCAGCCCACCTCCTGAAAGTGTTTGACTGGTGGGTGTTCGTGAACCGCAGCTCACTTTAACCCCCCAATGGAGTGGGGAACAATCCTTAAGGAGATATTATGAGTTTGACAGACAAACACTGCACCCCGTGTCGTGGCGGCATCGACCCGATGGATCGTGCCCAGGCTGAGGCCATGCTCGCAGAGGTACCCAATTGGGTGCTCAGCGAGGATGCAACGCGCATCTCACGCCGGTTTGAGACGCCTGATTTTGCCCAAGCCCAAGCCATTGCGAATATTGCCGGTGAGGTGGCTGAGCAGGAGGATCATCATCCTGAAATACGCTTTAGCTGGGGTTTTTGCATCGTCGAAATTTTTACCCATGCAATTGGCGGGTTGCATGAAAATGATTTCATCTATGCGGCTAAAGTAAACTCAGCCACCGATTAGCGTGACCAGTCACCCGAGCGCCCGCCGCGCTTATGTCTCAGTGTGACCCCCTCGATGGACATCTCGCGATCGAGGGCTTTGCACATGTCATAGACCGTGAGCAGCGCAACTTGCACGGCGGTAAGGGCTTCCATTTCAACACCAGTTTGCCCGCGCGTTTCGGCTTGAACGATGCAGTTCACGCCGGGCAGGTCGCTGTTGGGTGTCAGGGTGACTTCGACATGCGTCAACGCCAGCGGGTGGCAGAGGGGAACGAGCTCCCAGGTACGTTTCGCTGCAGCAATGCCAGCAATACGCGCGGTGCCCAGTGCGTCGCCTTTTTTCAAATCACCAGCAATTAATGCTGCAAGGGTGGAGGGGCTCATCGTGATGTGCCCCTCGGCGATTGCCACGCGATGTGTTGTCGCTTTTTCTCCCACATCAACCATGTGCGCCTCGCCTTGCGCGTTGAGATGTGTCAGATCGCTCATGGCGCGGTCCGCAACGAATAACGGCGGGATACCTGCAACTGATCGTCAAGTTCAAAGACCAGTGGATCGCCGGTGGCAATTTCAACGCCCATAATCTCCTCATCAGACAGGCCATCGAGGTGTTTGACGAGTGCGCGCAGACTATTGCCATGCGCGGCAATCAGCATCGTGTCATGGGCAGCCAATGCCGGGGCAAGGGTGGACTCCCAATAGGGTAGAACGCGCGCCAAAGTATCTTTGAGCGACTCTGTGCCCGGCAGCTGATCGGGGTTAAGCCCCTGGTATCGCGCATCATGGGTGGGGTGTCGCTGATCACTGACTTCCAGCGCAGGCGGTGGAGTTGCAAAACTCCGGCGCCATATATGTACTTGTTCATCGCCGTATTGTTCGGCCGTCTCGGCTTTATTTAGCCCCTGCAATGCGCCGTAATGGCGCTCATTGAGCTGCCAGTCTTTGGTCATCGGGACCCACAAGCGATCGAGCTCATCTAGCGCAATCCATGCGGTGCGGATGGCTCTTTTTAATACCGAGGTGAACACGACCTGCGGCAATATCTCAGCGTTTCGCATGAGCTGGCCGGCCTCGTTTGCTTCCGCGCGACCCTGATCGGTAAGGTCCACATCATGCCAACCGGTAAATCGGTTCTCTAAATTCCACTGGCTTTGGCCATGCCGAAGAAGAACTAAGCGTTTCATACCTCAATAGGCTCCCATAACACATCTTTTCAAAGGCGCTAGGGTATCATCGTTATATGCAAGAAATGCAGGGAACATGGCTGCACATTAGCCTCGCAGATCAAATGCTCTGTCTTAAGCGCGGCGGAGACGCTGTGAAATCATGGCCTATTGCTAGCGGCAAGGCCGGTGCGGGTGAGCGGAAGGGATCAGGCAGAACACCGCGTGGTTGGCATCAGGTTAGGCTTGCGATCGGTGCTCATGCACCCCGTGGTGCAGTTTTTGTAGCGCGGCGTTGGACCGGCGAAGTGCATTCCGCCGCATTGCAAACGCAATTCCCTGATCGCGATTGGATTTTGTCTCGCATCCTTTGGTTAACAGGCCTGGAGTCAGGGCGCAACCGTGGTGGCGCGGTGGATACGCTTTCCCGGTTTATTTATATTCATGGCTGCCCGGATAGCAGCGCGGTAGGCAAGCCGGTCTCGCATGGCTGTATTCGGCTTTCCAATGATGCGGTGATTGAGCTTTTCAATGAAGTTAACGCGGGGACGAAGATCTTGATTGAAGAGGGTCGCTTCTAATGTTGCCAGGTCCCCTAATGCTCGGCATTGCCGGCACACAGCTGCTAGGCGAGGAGGTTGAACGACTCAAGCATCCTGCAGTGGGAGGTGTGCTTTTATTCTCTCGTAATTATGCCTCGCCAGCGCAGTTAGCCGAATTGGTTAAACACCTTCACGCTCTGCGCCGGCCACCGTTGCTGATCGCAGTGGATCAAGAGGGGGGGCGGGTGCAACGTTTTCAAAGTGGCTTTAGCCGATTACCCAGCGCCAGAGCCTTAGGGCAGGATTACGCGCAGGATCCGCAAAAAGCCCTCCAGGCCGCTCAAGCAGCCGGGCAACTCATGGCGAGTGAGCTTCTTAAATGCGGCGTGGATATTAGCTTTGCTCCGGTTTTGGATTTAGACCAGGGGATCAGTGCTGTGATTGGTGATCGTTCATTCGGCACTGAGCCCGAACAAGTGAGTGCGCTTGCGCTAGCGTGGCAGCGAGGCGTGCGTGCCGCCGGGATGGTTTGTGTGGGTAAGCATTTTCCGGGTCATGGTGGGGTGGCGCCGGATTCACATCATGCAGCCGCGTATGACCCACGTGCCCTTGAGGATTTACGCCAACTCGATATGGTGCCGTTTCGGCGTCTGATCGATAATCAGTTAGCGGCCATTATGATGGCGCATGTGATCTACCCTGCTGTGGATTCCGTTCCGGCAGGGTTTTCTGCGCGCTGGTTGAATTTATTACGTGAAGAGCTGCGCTTTAGCGGTGCGGTCTTTAGCGATGACCTAGAGATGGTTGGGGCCCAGAGCGCAGGCAACCTCTATCAAAGAGTGCAGGCCGCACTGAGCGCCGGTTGCGACATGGTGATTATCGGTAATGCGGGCCGAGACGTTGACGTATTTATTGATCGCGTCCCCGCGCAACCGCCACAAAACGCTTTGCGCTTGGTACGCCTGCATGGTCTATACTGAGGGTTTTAATTCTAATAAAAAGGATATTCGATGCCCCAAGGTGTGGCGCTTAGTGAAGCAGAACTCAATGCGGTGGTTGCCCGGGCCGAGTGTCTGCATGATGCGACTGCCGTTGCGATGGGTATTGAACGCCTAGCGGCGGAGATTACCGCTGCATTAGCAAGCACTCGTCCTCTGGTGCTCGGGGTGATGACTGGAGCCATTGTTCCGCTGGGGCGCTTGTTACCCTTTTTAAATTTTCCGCTTGAGCTCGATTATATTCATGCAACGCGCTACCACAAGACGACCGTTGGGCGTGAGCTTGTGTGGTTGGCACGTCCACAAACCGCCTTGCGTGGCCGCACAGTTTTGTTGGTCGATGACATCTTAGACGAAGGCCACACTTTTAAGGGTCTTTTGGATGCCTGCCAAGAGGAGGGCGCTGAGGCTGTCTATACGGCGGTGTTGGCCGATAAGCCAAACCCCCGGCGTGAGCCTGGCATGCTCGCTGATTTTGTTGGTCTGACTGTGCCAGAGCGGTACGTGTTTGGGGCAGGTATGGACTATAAGGGCTACTTACGCAATCTGGATGCGATTTACGCCGCGCATCCGGATGATGAGGATTAGCAATCGTGACGCTGGCAGTGATTGGCGGCAGCGGACTGACTCGGTTTGATGAGCTGCGGGTTATGCGGCAGGAAATGGTTAAAACGCCCTATGGCGCGCCTTCCAGCCCCGTTGTGCACGGTCAGTTAGGTGGGCAAGCCGTCGTTTTTTTGGCACGTCACGGGCAGGGTCATACAATCCCACCGCATCGAATCAACTATCGCGCTAATCTTTGGGCTTTGCGAGAGATGGGCGCGACTCAGGTGGTGGCGGTTGCTGCGGTGGGGGGAATTGCTCCCACGCTAAATCCTGGCATGGTGGTTATCCCCGATCAGTTGATTGATTACACCCACGGGCGTGAAATGACGTTTTACGATGGCGATCCAGTTCGGCATGTGGATTTTACTGCCCCCTATGACGAAGCATTACGCCTGCGGTTAATCAAAGCAGCGCAAGGCAGCCAAGTGCCAATGCACCCTGAGGGTTGTTACGGCGCTACGCAGGGGCCACGGCTTGAAACAGGGGCGGAAATACGGCGCATGGCACAGGACGGTTGCACCATTGTTGGCATGACCGGGATGCCCGAAGCCGCGCTCGCCAGAGAGCTTGAGCTCGCTTATGCAACCTGCGCGCTAGTGGTCAACAAGGCAGCCGGGCTTAACAACGGCGCCCCGATCACAATGGAAGAGATCGACATTGCCTTAGCCAGCGGTGTTGAGTCGGCTAAGCAAGTGCTCAAGGCGTTGCTGCAGGATCAATCCGTACAATAACGCCCAAAACGGGATGATCGAGGTAATGGGTCTGGCCACTACGCATCCGTCGGCTCTGTGCCAAGCGCCAGAAGGCGGTGGGCTCGGCTGTGTCAGCCACGGCGATGTGCCAGCGCAAATCAACTTCAAAATGCAAAAAGCGCTGTCGGTAAGGGCGGATTCTTCCCTCGATGCCTAGTGGCCGTAGTGAGCTGGGAAGGCTGATGGCAGGCGCGGTGCGCGATCCGCGCAAGGTCTGCTGCCATGCCTCGTGCCAGATTAGCGTGTACCCGGATTGGTTGCGTAGGCGATTCGCTACACCCGACAACCGATGATCGCTGGCGGGCAAGGCCTCTGGGCCAATCCCTAGCGTGCCGGGTGGCCTTAATGGCCAAGCAATCTCGCGCGGGAAGGCTGGAGCGGAGTGCTCAGGGCGTTGGTCCGTGTTTCGGAATCAGACAACGGCGGCTGCGAAAAAATCAGCACTTCAATCTGGTAGCGCGTTTCAGCAAACGCGGGGCTTGCGAGCATGCACACTAGCAGGGCAATCAGTGCTTTTTTCATTAGGCCGCCTGGCGCAGGGTGATGGCGTCTAACATTTGGGTAACTACCTCAATTCTTTGCTCTGGGGTTTCGGTGTCGATGCGGAATCTCAGCTTGTCTTGACCCTCTAGACGATACACCGCTGGATTTTTCTGCACTAGCTGTACGAGTGAGCCCACATCGATATTTGCCGTATCGGTGAAGGCCACTACACCGCCCCCCGGGCCAGCCTCGAGACGATCAATGCCAAGCATCGAGGCTTTTTGACGGAGTTCTGCAACGGTCATGAGATGCTTGGCTGGCGGGGGTAGTAAGCCAAACCGATCGATCATTTCCACCTGTAATTCGCGTAAATCGTGGGGTGTTGAGGCGCTGGCAATACGCTTATAGAGCGTCAGCCGCGTATGCACATCGGGTAGATAATCTGAGGGCAGCAGCGCGGGGATATGTAAATCCACCTCGGTACCCGCGGATAAGGGAACTTCAAGTTCAGGCTGTTTGCCTGATTTAAGCGCCTTTACCGCACGTTCAAGGAGCTCACTGTATAGGCTAAAACCGACCTCGTGTATCTGGCCGCTTTGACCCTCACCTAACAATTCTCCGGCGCCACGAATCTCCAGGTCATGGCTTGCAAGTGCAAAGCCGATCCCTAGATCTTCGAGCGATGCAATGGCATCTAACCGCTTAGCCGCATCTGGGGTGAGGTTGCGCTTAGCAGGGGCCATTAAGTAGGCATACGCGCGGTGATGTGAGCGGCCAACTCGGCCCCGCAATTGGTGCAATTGAGCCAACCCGAGGCGATCGGCACGATTAATGATAATCGTGTTTGCGCTGGGCACATCAATGCCACTTTCAATAATTGTAGAGCAGACTAAGACGTTGAACCGCCGGTGATAAAAATCAAGCATTACGCGTTCGAGCTCGCGCTCACGCATTTGCCCATGTGCAACGCGAATCCTTGCCTCGGGCACCAGCTCTGCCAATGATTCGGCAATTCGATCAATGCTCTGGACCTCATTGTGGAGAAAATACACTTGCCCACCCCGGTGCAGCTCCCGGAGGCAGGCCTCCCGCACAGTGGCATCATTCCATTCGTTGACAAAGGTTTTTACCGCGAGCCGCCGCGCCGGTGGGGTGGCGATGATGGAGAGATCGCGCAATCCGGCAAGGGACATATTTAACGTCCGAGGAATAGGCGTAGCCGTGAGGGTAAGCACATCAACGGTTGCACGGAACTGCTTGAGCTTTTCTTTTTGACGAACGCCAAAGCGCTGCTCCTCATCAATAATTAGCAAGCCAAGGTCATGAAAACGCACGCTCCTTTGCAGTAGCTTGTGTGTACCGATCACGATATCCACCTTGCCCTGCTCAAGTGCCTCTATCACGGCCTCGGTTTCTTTTGCGGAACGAAATCGCGACAGGGCCTCTATGCGAACGGGCCAATCGGCAAACCGGTCTGTGAAATTCTGATAATGCTGTTGGGCCAACAACGTGGTGGGGACTAATACTGCAACCTGCCGGCCAGACTGCACGCCAGCAAACGCCGCCCGCATGGCCACTTCAGTTTTCCCGAAGCCCACATCCCCACAAACTACACGATCCATTGGCTTGCTTGACTGCATATCGTTGAGTACCGCATGAATAGCGGTTGCCTGATCTGGCGTTTCCTCAAAGCGAAATTGCTCGGTGAAGCGGGCATAATCCTCAGCCGGAACAACATGTGGTTGACCGGGTTGCGCAGCCCGACGCGCATTGATATCGAGTAACTCCGCGGCCACATCGCGTGCTTTTTCTGCCGCTTTGCGCCGTGCCTTCTCCCATTGGCCACTGCCAAGTCGGTGCAGTGGCGCATCGAACTCGTCTGCGCCGGTATAACGCCCGATTAAATGCAGCGAGGCGACGGGCACGTAGAGTTTGTCATTACCCGCGTATTCAAGCTGAAGAAACTCGGTGTCAATGCCATCCACCGTTATGGTCTGCAGGCCACGATAGCGGCCGACACCATGCTTTTCGTGCACCACCGGAGAGCCGATGTGAAGATCCGTTAAGTCACGGATAATGGTATCGGGGTCACGTTGCGGTGCGCTTGAGTGGCGGCTGGTTTGTTTGACCCGATGGGTAAAAAGGGCGGCCTCAGGAACCACCCGAATCGCTGGGTCCATCAATTCATAACCCATTTCAAGCGGGGCTACGGTAATCGCCAGTGCGCAGGTTGAGGCAAGAAATTCCTCATAACTCGTCACAAGTTGGGGTCTGATTGACTCTGCGTATAAGCGCTCAAGCCAGGCTTCACGGCGGCCAGCCGTTTCCGCGGTGAGCAGAACCCGTCCGGTGTAACCTTCAATTAAGCTTTTTATCGAATCGATTGGCCTTTCCAGCGGCACTAGGGGGAGTGTCCTTTGCTGAGAAGCCGGGCCATGTGTTTCGCCGTGTTCTGCAATTAGGACCTGCGGGTAGCGATTGAGTTGTTCGCGTACGCGGTCCTGATTGATGAACAGCTGATCTGGCGAAAGAATCGGGTGGGATGGATCATGACGGCGCTGTTCATAGCGCTCGTTAATCTGCTCCCATTCGGTATTGAGATGCGCATCGGTCTCGCCAATTCGAATAATGAGCGTATTCTCGGGCAGGTAATCAAATAGCGTGGCGCTGGTGGGGAAAAACAGCGGCAAGTACGATTCAATGCCCGTTGGGATATGTCCATCGCTGATGGATTGATAGATCACGCTATGCGTGGGGTCACCCGCAAAGGTGCTGCGAAACATTTGGCGGAAATGAGCGATTGCTTTTTCATCCGTAGGAAATTCGTGCGCGGGCAGTAATTCGACGCGCTCGATTTTCGCCTCACTGCGCTGTGTTTCGGGGTCGAAACATCGGATGGAATCAATCTCATCGTCAAATAGATCTACTCGGAAGGGCATGTTGGCCCCCATCGGATAGAGATCGAATAATGATCCCCGGACGGCGAACTCGCCGTGCTCTACCACCTCAGAGACACAACGGTAGCCGGTTTTCTCAAGCTGACCACGCAGTTGCGTTAAATCGATTTGATCGCCTACCCCGAATTTGAGCATGGCACCTTGTATAAAGCTGGGCGGGGCAATGCGCTGCATTAACGTAGAGGCCGGGGTAAGGAGTAAACCCTCGCGGCGATGCGGCAGCTTATATAGCGCATCGAGACGGGCTGAAATGATTTCTTGATGTGGGGAGAAGAAATCGTAGGGAAGGATCTCCCAATCGGGCATCAAATCAATCATGTCGCTTGCGCCAAGGAAAAAATCAATGGCCTCGGCGAGATATTGCGCCTCTCCGCTACCCTTCGTTACAACAAGGACTAATCCTTTGTGTTGGGCAATAGTTTGCGCGATAGCTACGGCACAGCTGTCTGTGTGTGGGATAGACCATCGTTGGCGCTCCGCCGCTTGATGAGGCAGGGTAGGGAGAGTAAGGATCGTATGTGCTGGCTTTGTCATGGGCTGTGAAGTCTACCCAACCTGCTGCGTTGCGAAAAGCGTGAAGCTATTTAAGGAGAACGGTAAACTGTGACTAATGGAGCCGTCTAAAATAAATCAGCGAACGGTAGCCGGCGATCAGCTTGAGCAGCCTTTTGAGGAAATGGTTGCGGAGGGTGTCACCGCCTGGCAGCGATACGCCTTCTTTGACACCGCAGCGCATGGCCGGTGCGTGATGCTCGATGGAGACATTCAATCCTGTGCGATTGATGAGGCGATCTATCATGAGGCGCTTGTTCATCCTGCCATGCTCACGCATCCGGCGCCGCGGCGGGTGTTAATTATGGGGGGCGGAGAGGGTGCGACAGCCCGAGAAGTCCTCCGTCATGCTGCCGTCGAGCGTGTGGTGATGGTTGATATTGATGCTGAATTTGTGAGTCTATGCCGAACGCATCTCGATCAATGGCATGGTGCCGTCTTTGATGATGCTCGGTTAAGTGTAAAGCTTGAAGACATCTATGTGCATTTGGATAAACAGACGGATTTGTATGACGTGATCATCGGCGATCTTGTGGATGTGACGGCGCCGGATAGCGCAGCCCAGGCCTTCTATTCGCCTCGGTTTTACGAGCAGCTCGCCCGCAAACTTGCGCCTGGTGGCCTTATCGCAACACAAGCTGGCGGGCTAATGGTGGGCCAACAACAGGCTTGGCAATCAATTCAAACCAGCCTATCTGAGGCATTTGGCGCTGCCCGTGGTTATGGCATGACGGTGCCGAGTTTCTACCACTTATGGGGGTTCGTTTTGGCGGGTGCGGGAGTTAAGGACCTAGAAGCGTTACCTCTTGAGCGCTTTAACGCGGTCGCCAAGGCGCGTGGATTAGCCTTGCCCGCAACCGGGCCGGATGCCTTGGCTGCCGCGTTTGCGTTGCCGCGCGCGCTCGGGGGTGATCTCGAATGATGCGTCCACTGCCGCTTTTTATCGGGCTGCGTTATACGCGTGCGCGCCGCCGCGATGGTTTTGTCTCGTTTATCTCCGCGAGTTCGATGCTGGGGATTGCGATCGGAGTGATGGCGCTGATTACCGTACTCTCGGTAATGAATGGTTTTGAAAAAGAGCTACGTGAGCGGATCTTAGGCATGGTCTCGCATGCCACGGTTAATGCCCATAACTCAGCCTTAGTTGATTGGCCGGCGGTGGTTGAATCCCTGCAAGCCCGCCCGGAGGTGGTGGGCGCGGCGCCCTTTGTGAGTGGTGAAGCCATGTTGACCCGTGGTGGCGAGGTATCCGGCGCGCTGCTGCGCGGGATAGACCCAGCACTTGAGGGGCGTGTTTCGCAGATCGTTGATCAGCTGATTGCCGGTGACATGACGCAGTTGCAGGCAGGCAGTTTTCGGATTGTGATTGGCAGCCGACTTGCGCAGCGAATGAACGTGGGGGTCGGTGATTCCCTGAATGTGGTGACACCGGAGGCCCGGGTGACTGCCGCAGGCATCTTGCCGCGGCTTCGGCGCTTTGAAGTGGCCGGTATCTTTGAAGTGGATATGGCTCAATATGACAGCTCGGTGGCCCTGATTCACCTTGAAGACGCGCAGCGGCTGTTTCGGTTGGAAGAGGGTATTACCGGAGTGCGGTTGGAGTTTGAAGATTTAATGGCGGCGCCGCGCTTGGTGCGCGACATTGCCATGTCTTTGCCCGGGCGTTATCTGGTTAGCGACTGGACCATGCAGCATGAAAATTTTTTTCGCGCGGTTGCCATGGAAAAGACGGTGATGTTCATCATTTTAATGCTCATCGTGGGCGTGGCCGCGTTCAATATTGTTTCCACGTTGGTGATGGCGGTACAGGATAAACAGTCTGATATCGCCATATTGCGAACATTAGGAGCAACACCTAAAACAATTATGGCAATTTTTATCATTCAGGGCAGTTTATTGGGTGTTGTTGGGACTCTGCTGGGCACAGCAGCGGGCATCGCGCTCGCGCTTAATGTAGAAACCATCGTGCCGGCAATTGAGCAGCTTTTAAGCGTTGATTTTATTGCCGGTGATGTTTACTACATTAGCGATTTGCCATCCGATTTACGCTTTGAGGACGTTTGGCGAATCACTCTGGCAGCCTTTGGCTTGAGTGTGTTGGCTACCCTTTATCCGGCCTGGCGAGCATCCTGTGTTGCACCAGCAGAGGCGCTGCGCCATGAGTGATCAGCAGGCAGCTTTGCGCTGTGTTGGCGTTTACAAGTCGTTTCGTGAGGGCGGCTTAGGCGTGGATGTGCTCGCGGATATGGCGTTGACGGTAAGGCAAGGCGAGCAGATTGCCATTCTTGGGCGCTCAGGCTCGGGTAAGAGTACATTGTTGCATGTCCTGGGTGGGCTCGAAGACATTGACCGCGGCGCGGTTTATATCAACGATGAACTTATGTCTTCCCTAGGTGCTGCAGCCCGTGGACGTTTACGCAACCGGCGACTTGGGTTTGTCTATCAATTCCATCACCTACTCGGTGAGTTTACCGCCACTGAAAATGTCGCGATGCCTTTACTAATTCGTGGGATAAAACCCACAGAGGCAGAAACAGCGGCGCTTGAGTTATTGGATCAGGTTGGGCTGCGGCAAGAAGCTCCCATAAGCCTGGCGAACTCTCCGGTGGAGAGCGTCAGCGTGTGGCCATCGCCAGGGCACTGGTCACCGGGCCAGCGTGTTTGCTGGCCGATGAGCCGACTGGCAATTTGGATCAGCAAACCGCGGAATCTATTTTAAATCTTTTTCAGTCCATCAACCGCGATAAAGGGACGAGCGTTGTTCTCGTCACTCATGATTTAGACGTGGCCTCACGAATGGATCGGCGGTTAAATCTGGCAGACGGGCAGCTGCATCCAATGCCCTAAGGGCTGTTAGCGTGAACCGCTATGCGTGCGGTTTTTGTTTTGTTGGGCTTGTTGCTTGCTGTGTTGTTGCCAACCCCGGCGGCCGCAGTCTTGTTATTGCTTAGTTGCCTCCTCCCGTTGGTCCTTTTCAATGGGTGGCAAGGTTTGCCAGGTTGGCTCGGTTTGGGTGTTGTTGTAGCGCTTGTTGGGCAAGCTGCCGCGATATCGCATTGGCCACCGCTAGAGAAAACCGAACCATTTATTGTGACAGGGCAGGTCATTGACCTCCCTGAAACC
>SL_7KL_010_BRINEDRAFT_10000295_pt1 | contig 23278 bp, 15 predicted proteins | sample SodLak_010_BRINE_FD_10663 | JGI IMG/M metagenome (IMG submission 10663)
GGGAGACCCTCCCCGCCGGTGTCGATGGTCCGCATGTAGGCGTGGAGGTGCTCCTCGGGGCTGCGGACCAGGAGCGGGTCCTCGGCGTCCTGGTCCTGGTCACGGTGGGCACGGAACAGCGCCCGGAGGTCGGCGAACACCTCCAGCACGCCGATCTCCGCACGGAGCACCGCATCGTCGCGCTGCTCCTCACCGAGCCCGCCGGTGGCCAGCTCCCGGGCCTGCGCCGGGGCGATCTCGAAGCCCTGGACGAAGCGGTGCAGGTCGGCGAGCTCCGTGAGACGAGCATCGACGCCGGTGCGATCGCGCTCTGCGGTGGCGGTCGGGAAGGTGAGACGCTCGCGGGTGACCTGCGCCCGGCGTCCACCGAGGGGGTCGAGCTCGACCAGGGCACCGCCGGCGGCCACCTGCACGTTGGTGCCGGTGAGCACGTTGCGCACGCGCCCGTCGAAGGGAGCGGGTACGGCCCGCTCCATCTTCATGCTCTCGAGCACCGCGAGCGGTTCGCCGGCGGCGACCTCCTGACCCGTGGTGACGGGCACGGCCACCACCACGCCTGGACTCGGGGCACGCACCACGCCACCGTCGCGGCGGCGCAGGCGGTGGGGCACACCGTCCACCTCGACGAGGTGGTCGCCGCCCTGCACCGAGGAGATCACCGCCACGGAGCGGCTGGCGACCTCCACGCGGCTCTGGAGGTGGCCGAGGCGGTCGACGGTGAGCTCCACCCGGGCGCCGTCCACCGCGAGGCGGTACCGGCGGCGGCCGGTGCGCAGCACCTCGATGGCGTAGTCGTTGCCGCCGTGGACCAGCTCGATGGTGCGGCCCACCTCGGTGGCCACGTGCGGGCGGCCACGGGCTGCCGAGCCGAGCAGCTGTGCCTGGTCGAAGCGTTCCTCCACCTCCGCGGCGTCCACCGCGGCGATCAGCACCGCGAGGTCGGCGTGCTGGGCGCCGCCGAGGTCGCCGGCCTGCACCACCCGGTCGATCCAGCGGGTGTCGTAGCTGCCGGTGAGCAGCTCGGGGCGGCCGAGCAGGTCGAGGAGGAAGCCCTTGTTCGTGGTGCCACCGTCCATGGCGATGGCCAGGTTCGACAGCGCCAGGGACAGGCGGACCCGTGCTTCCTCCCGGTCTCGGCCCCAGGCCACCACCTCGCCGATCGTGGGGTCGGCGTGGGTCGCCAGGTCGTCCCCCTCGGTGACCCCGGTGTCCACCCGCACGCCGGGCCCGGAGGGCAGCTGCAGCAGCTCGATCCGGCCGGGGGCGGGGCTGAGCGCCGCGTCGGCGTCCTCGGCGTTCAGGCGCACGGAGATGGCGTGCCCCCGGGGTGTGGGTGGCTCGCCCTCCAGGCGCCCCCCCGTGCCGAGGTGGAGCTGGAGCTTGGCGAGGTCCAGGCCGGCCGTGGACTCGGTGATGCCGTGCCCGAGCGGCACCCCGACGCTGATGCGCAGCAGGGCCGCCTGGGGTCGCTGGTCGGGTCGCACGAAGGTGACGGTGGCCGCGCCGGCGAAGCCGGAGAGGGTGAGCAGCCGCTGCGCGGTGGCGCGCAGCGCGTCGAGGTCCACACCGGACCGCGACGCCGTGGCGGACTCCACCAGCACCTTCTCGGTGCGGCGTTGCAGGGTCCCGTCGTGGACGTCCACCGCCCAGGCGGTACCACGGCCGTCCGCCAGCGTCAGGACGTCGAGGTAGCGGTGGGCCAGGGCGTTGACCGCCTCCTCCTCCACCAGGGGGACACCGGCCTGCGCCGCGAGCGCCGCCAGCGCCTCCGGGTCGTGCAGCCGCCGCAGCACCTCGGCACTGGGGCCGACGTGGAGGATCGACCGGCGCTCGCACAGCTCCGCGAGCCCGGGGACCTGGGCCAGCGGCCCCCACCCGGCCCAGGCCGCGTCGGCCCGGGCCGCGAGCAGCGCCCGCTCGATCAGCCCGAGGTCCGGCGCGGCGACGCTCAGGGTCCCCGGCATGCCGCCGGACGTGGCGCCGTCCCCGAGCGCCACCGCCTCGTCGGCGGCGCGGACGAACAGCGCGTCGCGCTCCGCGTCGGAGTGGATGGCGATCAGCCTGAGCGGCCGACCCTGCTCCCCCGCGTACTCGCGTGCCGCACGGATCATCCGGACCGCGGGTGCCCCCCAGGTCAGGACGGCCAACCGGAGCGGGCCGCGCCGTGCGGTGCCGTTGCTGGATGCCATCGCTGCCCCGTTCGTCATCGCATCGCCGCGCTGAGGGGTGCCAGGAGCGCCTCGTCGGGACCGTCGGGCAGCACCGTGGTGCCGTAGCCGTGGAGGCGCAGCCGCACGCGGCCCTCAGCGTCCACCACCTCGGCGTCCGCGCCCTGGTCGTCGGGAGCGGCGACGGCCCAGCAGGGCTCGTCGTCGGTGACCGGGGAGAACAGCTCGAGGCGCTGGATCCGTGCCGGCAGGGCCATCCGGTGGGAGGTCCCGAGCTCGTGGACACCGGCCACCTGGAAGCACAGCTCCAGCAGGCGCGGCGCGGTGACCGTCGGCGCGTCGGCCGGGTCGTGGTTGGGGGGCAGATCACCGGCCAGAGCACCGACGGCGGTCCCGTCCTCGGCCCACGCCGAGGCCAGCACCTGGTAGGTCGGACCGTGGAAGTAGATCCGGTAGATCGCGTCGGCGTCCACGGTCGCGTCCACGTCGGTGGACGGCGGCGCACCGGTCGGTGACTCGGGTGCCGTGGGTGCCAGGAGCACCCGGCCGCTGGCGTGCTCGGTGACCTGCTCGGTGCCGTTGGCCAGTGTGCGGCGGCCGATCAGGGTGCACTCCGCCACCAGGGTGTCGTCCGGTCCTGGGCTGAGCCGGGCGCTGATACGCGCGTGGCGGGGCTCGTCGCGGTACAGCTTGAAGGGGGCGTCGAAGGCGACGTCCTCCACGGCCACCACGTGGTGGTCCGGCGCGAGGAGCCGGGCGGTCTGGGCGAAGCCCTCGACGCTCATCACCCCGGGCAGCACCGGGGTGCCGTCGATGCGGTGGTCGTCGAGGAAGGGTTGGGCGGCGTCGAGCGCCACCTCGGTGACCAGGCCCTCGGCCAGGGTGGCCGCGACCGGTGTGCCCAGCATCGGGCCGGGCGCATCGATCGTGGCGAGCAGGGCGGCGGGGTCCAGACCACCGGTGGTGTGGCGCTCCTCGAGCAGGATGCCCAGCGCACCAGCGACCACGGACTCGCCACCGTCGCCGGCGGCCTCCACCTCGTGGCGGACGATGGGGATGCCGATCTCCGGCGGCAGCATGTCGATCCCGGCGAACTCCATCATCTTGGGGATGGAGCCGCGGGTGGCCATGCCGATACCGCCCCAGGCCGTCCAGTCCAGGGCGATCCCCCGGGCACCGGGCCGCAGCTGCGGCAGCGCGGCGACGGTCTTGCACAGCAGGTCGTTGGCGGCGCTGTAGTCGGTCTGCCCGCCGTTGCCGAACCGTCCGGCGATGGAGCTGAACACCACGAGGTTGCCGAGCTCCGCGTCGCCGAGCCCGTGCAGGCAGTGGAACAGCCCGTCGGCCTTGACGTCGAACACCAGGTCGTACTCGCTCTGTGGCTTGTCGGGCAGGAAGTGGCTGATCTCCAGGCCGCCGGCGTGCAACAGCACGTCGACCCGGCCCTTCGTGGCGGTCGCTGCCGCCATCGCCGCGCCGACGGCGTCGCCGTCGGTGAGGTCGACCTGGTGCCAGTGGGCGGTCCCGCCGGCGGCCTCCACCGCCAGGATGGTGTCCAGGCCGGCGCGGGAGCGCTCGATGCCGGCCAGGGCGCGGTTCACCTTGGCGGGGGTGGCCTTCTCCCCCGTGTCCTTGATGCGCTGGGCCAGCTCGGCCTTGAGCCCGTCGAGGTCGTCGACGAACCGGGTCAGGTCCGCATCGTCGCGGTCCGGCTCCGGGGTGAGGTCCAGGAGGTGGAAGGTCCCACCACCGGCCCCGGTGGCCAGGTCCTCGGTGATGGCGCTGACGATGCTGCCGGCAGCGCCCGTGACCACGAACACGTCGTCGGGCGTCAGCGCGCGGGCCTCGTCCCGCTCGGTGTCGCGCTCCGCGAGCCCGATGCCGTAGCGGGTGTCGTCGACGTAGCCGACCTCCACCACACCTGGGTCGGCCTGCAGCTCCGCGAGGATGCGATCCACGATCACGGTCGCGTCGTCGTCGGCGGCGTTGTCCACCACCTTGACGGTGGCGTCCTCACGCTCACGCGCCAGCGCCTTGGTGAACCCGCTGACCGCGCCACCGAGGACGTCCTGTGCGCCGGCCGCGTCGTACCCGAACCTGCCGCCGAGCCGGGTCGCGGTCACGAAGGCCGCTCGGTCTGCCAGCTGGTCGTAGAGGGTCCGGGCCGTCGTGGCGAGCAGCTTGACCCGCACCCGCAGCCCCTCACGCCAGGCGTCCGCGTCGAGGTCGTCGAAGGGTGCGAGGTCGAGGCCGGCGAGCCCGATGACGCCGGTGAGGGGTGCCTCGTCCTGCCAGGTCGCCAACTGGGTGGTCAGCTCCTCCTCGGAGGGTGCCTCCGGTGCGGTCAGGACCTCGGCGCCGTGCTCGGTCAGGGCAGCGGCGAGCAGCTCCGCGACGCCACCGGTATCCGGCAGGAGCACCAGGCGGGCGCCGTCGAGNTCCAGNCCGGTNGGCACGCACACCTCGGTGGCCGGCCGCACCACGGGCACCGGCACNCGCCGGGGGAACCGCGAGGTGGCTGGGTCGGTCGACGGCGCAGCGGTCGCTTGCGCCGATGCGGTGGGTGCCGGCGCAGCGGCCGCGGGTGCGCGGTCGCGGACGAACCCGATCACGTCGTTCAGGGTGGGGTAGTCCCTGAGCTGCAGGGAGTCGTCCCGCTCGATGTTGTAGCGCTCACGCACCGCCACGAACAGCTCCGCCTGCTTCACCGTGTCGATCCCGAGGTCCGCCTCGAGGTCGAGCTCGAGGTCCAGCATCTCCGGCGGGTACCCGGTCTGCTCCGAGACGAGCGCGAGGATGGTGGCCTCGACGGGGTCGGTGGCGGTGTCGGCTGGGGCGTCTCCGGCAGCGGGTGCTGCGGGTGCTGCGGGTGGCTGCGGTGCGGCGAGCCCGGGGACACGGTCGCGGACGAACCCGATCACATCGTTCAGGGTGGGGTAGTCCCTGAGTTGCAGGGAGTCGTCCCGCTCGATGTCGTAGCGCTCACGCACCGCCACGAACAGCTCCGCCTGCTTGACCGTGTCGATCCCGAGGTCGGCCTCGAGGTCCAGCTCGAGGTCGAGCATCTCCGGCGGGTACCCCGTCTGCTCGGACACGAGCCCGAGGATCTCCTCAGCGACGGGGTCGGTGGCGGTGTCGGCTGGGGTCCCTGCGGCGGGTGCCGCCGGGGCAGGCGCGGTGGCCGGGGCGGGCGCGGCCGCCGCGGGTGCGGCGGCCGGCGGGGCCGGTGCGAGCGCTGCCAGCACCTGCTCGGGTGCGCGGTCGCGCACGAAGCCGATCACGTGGCTCAGGGTGGGGTAGTCGCGCAGCTGCAGGGAGTCGTCCCGTTCGATCTCGAAGGTCTCACGGACCGCGACGAACAGCTCCGCCTGCTTGACGGTGTCCACACCGAGGTCGGCCTCGAGGTCGAGCTCGAGGTCCAGCATGTCCGAGGGGTAGCCGGTCTGCTCCGAGACCAGGGCAAGGATCGCCGCCTCGATCGGGTCGCCGGCGGGTTCCTCGGCGGCTGCCGGGGCCGCGGTGGGTGCCGGCGCGGCGGGCGCGGCCGGTGCCAGCGAGGCCAGCACCTCAGCCGGGGCGCGGTCGCGGACGAACCCGATGACGTGGTCGAGGGTGGGGTAGTCGCGGAGCTTCAGCGAGTCGTCCCGTTCGATGTCGAACAGCTCACGTACCGCGACGAACAGCTCCGCCTGCTTCACCGTGTCGATGCCGAGATCGGCCTCGAGGTCGAGCTCGAGGTCCAGCATCTCCGGCGGGTAGCCGGTCTGGTCGGCGACCAGAGCGAGGATGCGTTCCTCGAGGGGGTCACCGGCGGGTTCCGGCGGTGCGGCGGGAGCGGCCGCTGGGGCCGCGGCGGGTGCGGGTGCGGCGGGTGCGGCAGCGGGCACGGCACCTGCTGCCGGCATCTCGACGCGGGTCGCGCCGGCGCCGGTGGCCTGGCCGGCGGGCCCGGTGTCCACCACGCGCAACCAGCGGTCCTTGACCTCGAGGTCGACGTCCTCGCGGCCCACGACACCAGCGAGCCACCGGCGGTAGGCGGCCGGGTCGGTGACCCGGTAGGTGAACCCGAGGTTGTCGGGAGCACGCCGCTGCCGGTCGGGGGTCGGCGTCCAGCGCAGCAGCATCATGGAGATCTGCGAGCCGAAGCCTGCGGCCAGTCGCAGTGCGTAGTTGACGTCGTAGGACCCGCCCCGGGACAGGTTCAGCTGTCCGAGCTCCGGGTCGACCTCGCGGAAGTTGGCCACCGGTGGGACCACGCCCGTCTCCAGCGCCTTGATCGCGACCACGTCCTCCACACCCACACCCATCGGGTGGCCGGTGACCCCCTTGGTGTTGGCGATGACGATGCGGTCCGCGGCCGGGCCGAACACCTGCTTCAGCGCGTGGATCTCCGCGGAGGCGCTCCCCCCGCGGGCCGGGGTGTAGGTCTCGTGGGAGACGAACACCGTCTCCGGCGCGATGGCCTGGCGCGACACCCCACGGGCCTCCGCCTGGGAGATCACGTCCTCCATCACCTGACCGATGTGGTCGAGATCGAGGCGGGTGCCGTGGAAGGCGCTGTTGGCCGTGGTGGCCCCGAGCACCTCGCAGATGGGGGTGATGCCCCGCTCCCGTGCGGCCTCCGCGGACTCGACGACGATGCCGGCCGCGCCCATCCCGAGCAGCATGCCGTGCCGGCGCCGGTCGAAGGGCAGGGCGGCGTCCTCCACCCGGGCGTCGGTGGCGGCGGCGCCCGAGGCCAGGAAGCCGGCACCGATCCAGGGCAGCAGCTGCGCGGAGGAGGCGTCGTCCGCAGCGACGATGACCACCCGGCTGCACCGACCTGCGCGGATCCAGTCCTCGGCCAGAGCGACGGCCTGGGTGGTGGAGGCGCAGGCGCTGTTGATCTGGGTGTTGGGGCCGCGGGCGCCGATCAGCTCGGCGAACTGCGAGTGGCCCATGGACAGCACCCGGAAGAGGAACCGGCGGTCGAAGTCGTAGGCCTCCTCCTCGATGCGGCGGTCCAGCGCCGCGAGCTCGGCGTCGAGCTCCGCCAGCGCCGCGCTGTCGGGGGTGGTGGCGGCGATGCGGTCCCGCACGGCAGCGAGCTCGTCGCGCTGGCGGCGGCGGGCGGCGTCCTGCTCGAAGCGGGACACCTCGTCGGTGATCTCCTCCATGCCGGGGAAGGCGCTGGCGAAGATGATCCCAGTGTCGTCACGCAGCTCGTCCGGCAGCCCCCACCGGTCGGGGAGCTGACTGCCGACACCGGTGGTGCGGTAGCGCTGCACGATCGGGATGCCGGCGTCACGCAGCGCGTCCACGCCGGCGGCGACGGCCAGCTGGGTGGACCAGCCGAAGGCCTTGGCGCGGTCGGGATCGATGCCGAACTCCGCGGCGAGGTCGAGCGCCCCGGACTGCGCGGCGAGCTTGATCACCGCCGCCGGGTCGTCGATCGTCTCGAAGCTGGCCTGGCCGTCGTCGCCCTTGACCAGCCGGGTGATCCGCCGGTCGGCGATCTCCTGGCGGACGGGGTCGGGGATCGGGGTGATGAACTGGTCACCGCCGAGGATGCGGGCCACCTGGTGGTCGTCGAACACCCGCGGGGTGCCCGGCAGCCCGAGGGACGCGCCGCTGATGGCGACGGGTTCCTGGGTGGTCGGCTGCGGGGCGGCGGCTGCGGCCGCCGGGGCCGGTGCTGCAGCCGGGGTGGCCAGGGTGCCGGCACGCTCGAGGAAGGCCCCGAGGGCGCGGCCGAGCTCGAGGTAGGAACGGTCGGTCTCCGACATGTGGCTCGGCTCCAGCTCGGTTGGGATGGTTGGGGTGGTGCTGGTGGGCATCGGGGCGGAGGCGGGGGCTGGGGGTGCGACCTCGACGGGGGCGGCAGCAGGGGTGCGCCCGGTGCCGAGCCCGGCGGCGTACAGCCCGCAGAGCGCCTGGTTGAAGGCGGCCTCGTCGGGGAACTTCGGGTGGTTGGTGAACAGGTTGAGGACCTCGTCGTCGCCGAGGACGTCGCTCGCGAGGCCCTGCAAGGCACGCTTGGGGCCGACCTCGACGAACACCTCGGCGCCGGCGTCGCGCAGGCTCTTGAGCCCCGTCACGAACTGCACGGGCGAGGCGACCTGCTCCGCGAGCAGCTCGAGCATCCGCTCCCGGGCTTGCCCGCCGGTGGGGTAGAAGCCGCCGGTGACGTTGGAGATCACGGGCAGCTCGGGCGCGCGCAGCTCGAGGCGCTCCAGGGTGCGTCGCAGCGGCTCGCTGGCCGCCGCCACGATCTGGGTGTGGAAGGCGTGGCTGACGGGGAGCACGAAGGTGGTGAACCCGCGCTCGTCGCAGGCGGCCACCGCGGCCTCCACCGCTGCCGAGGCACCACCGAGCACCGACTGCGAGGTGGAGTTGACGTTGGCCAGGACGACGTAGCCGTCCACCTCCTCGGCGATGCGCTGGACCTCCTCCACCGGCGCGAACACCGCGGCGAGCTTGCCCTTGTCCTCCACCTCGAGGCTGGCCATCTCGTGGCCGCGGGCGCTGACGGCCTCCAGGGCGGCGGCGAAGGTCAGGGACCCGGCGGAGACCAGGGCGGCGTACTCGCCGAGGCTGTGGCCCATCACCATGTCGGGGGCGATGCCGTAGGCGGCGAGCATGCGGGTCAGCGCCTCGTCGGCGGTGAGCATCGCGGGCTGGGTGATCTCCGTGGCCATCAGCGCGAGCTCGGCGGCAGCCTTGGCATCCGGGTCGTCGCCCTCGAGCAGGATGTAGCTCGACAGGGGGCGGTCGATGAAGGACGCCATGGCGGCGTCGGCTTCCTCGTAGGTCCGTGCCACGATCGGGTCGAGACCAGCCAGGCCCTTGAGCATGTTCACGTACTGCGAGCCCTGCCCCGGGTAGAGGAAGGCGACCTTGGCAGCGGGCCCCTGGCCGCGGAACACCCCACGGGTGCGCAGGGGCTTCCACAGCGCCGGCGCCTCGAGCGCCTTGCACGCGGCGGCGGCCTTGTCAGCCAGGTCCGCCGCGTCGGCGAAGTCGATGGCGACGCGCTCCGCGGCCGCGAGGTCGTCGGCCAGCGGTGCCTGCACCGGGGGGGTCTCGCCGCGTGCGGCGGCGTCGGCGAGGTCACGCAGCCGTGTGGCGAGCGTGGCCTGGTCCGGCGCACCGAGCACCGCGGCGCCGCGCAGGGGCGCCTTGGGTTCGGGGGCCGCGGCGGTGGCCGGTGCGCCGGCGGCGACGGCAGCGGCGGGTGCGACGGCCGCGGCGTGGACCGGTGCCCGGTCGGCGGGTGGGATACGGCCCGGCCGGTACTCCTCCACCACCATGTGGAAGTTCGTGCCGCCGAACCCGAAGGCGCTGATGCCCGCGGTGCGGACCCGGTCGGTGGGGACCTCCCAGTCCCGCAGCTCGGTGTTGACGGTGAAGGGCGAGACGGACCAGTCGATGTTGGGGTTAGGGGTGGCGAAGTTCAGGCTCGGCGGGAGTTGGCGATGGTGGATCGCCAGCGCGGTCTTGAGCAGTCCCGCGGCACCGGCGGCGGCCTTGAGGTGGCCGATGTTGGACTTGACCGAGCCGAGGGCCACGCTGCCGGGAGCCAGGTCCGCGCCGGAGAAGGCATCACCGATCGCACCCACCTCGACGACGTCACCGACCCGGGTGGAGGTGCCGTGGGCCTCGATGAGGCTGCACTCGCCCGGGTGGACGCCCGAGGCGGCCCACGCACGCTCCACGGCCAGGCGCTGCCCGACCGGGTTGGGGGCGGTGATGCCCTTGCCCTTGCCGTCGCTGGCACCGGCGACCGACCGGATCACGGCGTAGATGCGGTCCCCGTCACGCTCGGCGTCGGAGAGGCGCTTGAGCAGGAACAGGCCGGCGCCCTCCCCCATCACGAACCCGTTGGCGCGGGCGTCGAAGGGGTAGGTGCCCGTGGCCGACAGCGCGCCGATGGCGCAGAACTTGATGAAGCTGGAGGCGCCGTTGTTGCGGTCCACGCCACCGGTGATGACGGTGTCGAAGTCACCGGCGTTCAGCCCGGCGATCGACGCGTCGATCGCCGCCATGGCGGAGGCGCAGGCGGCGTCGGTGATGTAGTTCGGCCCGTGCAGGTTGAACAGGTTCGCGATCCGGCCGGCGAGCACGTTGCCGAGCTCCCCGGGCATGGAGTCCTCGGTCACCGGCGGCAGCTGTGCACCCATGGTCGCGACCAGCTCCGCGGCCATCTTCTGCTGCACATCGCCGGGCAGGGCGCCGAAGGCCTCGGTGTGCTGCAGGAAGCGCACCACCTCGGGGGCGGAGATCCGCAGCGCCGTCTCGTAGTGCTTCTCACCGCCCATCGCGTTGCCGACGATCACGGCGGTGCGGTCGCGGTCGATCTCCTTGCCGTGGTCGGCGAGCAGTTCCCGCGTGCAGTTGATGGCCCACTTCTGGGCGTCGTCCATCGCCTCGGAGACCTTGGGCGGGATCGGCATCCGCCACCCCATCGGGTCCCACTCCCAGTCCCGGCACCAGCCGCCGATCTTCGAGTAGGTCTTGTCCGGCGTCGCCTCCTCGGCGTAGTACAGGGCCGGATCCCACCGCTCGGGATCGACCTCGCTGATGGAGTACCGCCCGCCCGACACGTTGGCCCAGAAGGCCGGTGCGTCCGGTGCGTCCGGAAGGACCGCACCCACTGCGATGATCGCCACTGGCTCCACGACGTTGCCTTTCGCTCCCCGTTGCCATCCTGTCCGCGTGCCGACGGTGCCGATCGCCCTCAGGTGCGCCCGTAGATCACGTCCGCCGCACGGTCGAGGTCCGCGAGACCGCCGGCCTGCGCGGCCAGGATCCGCGGGACACCGACCGCCTCGGCCAGGCGTGCCGGGTCCTCGGCACCCCCTGCGGCGACCACCAGTGCCGTGCCCTGCTCCGCCACCTGGCCGGCGACCGTGCGGGCGTGGGCCCGGCTGACGACGGCCATCCCGGCCGCGTCGAAGCGGGTGTCGGCCTTTGCCGGCAGCTCGCCGGTGGCGGCGCGGACCGCTCGCCGCACCAGGGCGGCGGAGGCCTCCACCTCACAGATCAGGCGTCCGAGGGTGAACAGCACGTGCTGGTTGCGGGTCAGCCGCGCGACGCGCGAGGCCTCCAGGATCTCCGCCAGGGCGTGATGCGTCAGCGCGGCGAGGTCCGCGCCCACGCTCGGGTGTGCGGCGTGGAGGCGCTCGAGCTCCGCCGCCTGGTCGTGGTAGTGGGCACCGCGGGTCTTGAGGTGCTCCTGCCACCGGTCGCGGGCGACGGTCATCTCCATGATCTCCGAGGTGCCCTCGTAGATCGTGGTGATGCGCACGTCCCGCTTGATCTTCTCCACGATGTAGTCGTGGGTGTAGCCGTACCCACCGAGCGCCTGGATCGCGGCGTCGGCGGCGTCGTTGCCGGCCTCGGTCGCCACGTACTTGGCGATGGCCCCTTCGGTGTTGAGGTGGCCGTGGGTGCCCTCGTCGATCCGCTCCGCGGTCTCCTCGATGTAGGCACGTCCCGCCTCGAGCCGAAGCGCGTGGGGCACGATGAGCTTGTGGGTGTAGCCCTGCTTCTCCGACAGCGGGCCGCCGGCCTGGATGCGCTCACGGGAGTAGCGGATCGCCCGGTCCAGTGCCTCCCACCCGCCGCCGAGCCCGAAGGCGGCGACCATCAGCCGGGTGTAGCCGAAGACCTGCTGGGCCTGGACCAGCCCCTGACCGAGCTCGGTGCCGACCAGCGCGTCGGCGCCCACGTGGACGTCATCGAGGTAGAGGGCGGCGGTGTTGGAGAGCCGGATACCGTGCTTGTGCTCGGGTGCGGCGGCGGAGAACCCCTCGACACCCTTCTCGACGATGAACCAGGTCGGTCCCTTGTCGGTGTTGGCCAGGATCGAGTAGAGGTCGGCCACAGCACCGTTGGAGATCCACTGCTTCTGGCCGGTGATCCGGTAGCCGACCACCTCGCCGTCCTCCTCCACGGGGACCGCGACGGTCTTGAGCGAGCCGAGGTCGCTGCCGGCCTCGGCCTCCGTGGCGCCGTAGGCCATCAGCAGGCCCTCGTTGGCGATGCGGCTCATCCAGTGGTGCTGCTGCTCGGGGGTGCCACCCATCAGGATCGGGTCGCTGCCGAGGAAGGTCGCCAGCACCGAGGTGGCGACGCCGAGGTCGATGCGGGCCATCCGCTCGCACACCCGGTAGACGTCGTAGGCGCTGCCGCCCATGCCGTCGTGTTCCTCGGCGATGAACAGCAGCTGGATGCCGAGCTCCTCGCTGCACATCCGGCGGATCAGATCCGCGGGGTACTCGTCGGCGGCGTCGAACCTGATCAGCGCCTCGTCGTGGAACTCCCGCTCGGCGAAGTCACCGATCGCCTCCAAGGTCATCTGCAGCGTCTCGGTGTCCAGCCCCTGCATCATCCGCTTCCTCCCTCGATCCCGGCTGCGCCCGGACGCGTGGACGGACACGGTGACCGTCCGGAACGACCCGACGTCGTGCGGCACCATGGAACGGGGCCGATGGGAGACGTCGGGGAGATCGCGACCGAGGCGTCACGATCCTGCGCAGACGGCAGGCTCGGGCGCAGAGGACAAGTGCCCTACGACGAGGTGCCGGCCGACCGCGATCGTGGGGGCGCAGCGGACCTCACGCCTCGATCGGATCACCGGGTACGGGGCGCCCCACACGCACCAGCGCGGCGGCTTCCTCGGGGTCCATCCCGGCGGGCAGACGTGAGCGCACCACCCGTGCGGGCACACCGACGGCGATGGCGAAGGGCGGCAGGTCGCGGTTGACGAGGCAGTGGCTGGCGACCACCGCACCGTGACCGATGTCGACGCCGCGCAGCACGCTGGCCTTCTCCCCGATCCACACGTCACCGCCGATGCGGGTGGGCGAGGTGACGATCCCCTGGTCCTTGATCGGGATGTCGAGGCGGTCGACCCGGTGGTCGAAGTCGCACACGTAGATCCAATCCGCGAGGATCGCGGCGTCCCCCACCTCGACGTCGAGGTAGCTGTTCACCACGTTGTCGCGGCCGAGGACCACCTTGGCCCCCAGGGTGAGCTGCCCTTCGTGGGAGCGGAGCTTGTTGTCGTTGCCGATCCAGCACCAGGGGCCGATCACCAGGCGGCCGTGCCCGCGCCGGGCACGCAGCTCAACCCGCTTGCCGGTGAAGAGCATCCCCTGGAACTCGACGTTGTTGCCGGTGGCGGCCGCCCGTGCGCGGTGCCAGGCGGCGCGCCGGTAGAGGTTGAGGTACTGCGGGGTGGTCATCCGGCGGGTCACCGCCACGCGGACGGCTTCGCGCCAGCCCCAGCGGGGGTAGCGGGTACGCAGCGGCGGGCGGCGCAGGTGGGCGGGGACCCCGCTCTCGGCGAGCAGGTCGTCGGCCAGTCGGCTGGCGCGGGCAAGGCCCTCGCGGGCCGTCTCGGCACGCACCGCGGCGTCGAGGTGGGCGGCGTGGGCCTCCCGCGCGTGGGCCTCGACCTCGCCCGGGGTGGTGGGGTCGACCGTCACGTCGTGTAGGGCCGGCGGGCGTGCAGGATCAGGTTGTAGAACAGCTCCCGGGGCAGCACCCGGGCGAGCACCTCGTCATCGAAGCGGTGCAGCGCGAGGTAGCTGTGGAAGGCGGCGTAGGCCCAGCGGGGACCGAGCAGACCGGGGCGCACCGCACCCTCGATCGTGCGCACGGACCAGCCGACCCAGTTGGCGGTCAGCTCCTCGGTGACCACCGACACCTCGGTGAGGCCGGCCAGGCGGGCCATCTTCTCCACGTCCTTGGGCCGGAAGGTGTGCAGGTCCACCTCGTGCTCGAGGCGGGCCAGCACCTCGTCGGTGGCGGTGCCACCCGACTCGGTGATCGACGGCTTGCGCAGGCCCTGCAGCCCGGGCAGGGCGGTGACGGCCCGGAAGCTCTTCCAGGTGGCGTCCTTGACCAGCCAGGACAGGCGGTCACCGAGTTCGGTGGGCTCACCGGCGATCACCAGCGTGCCCCCGGGCTTGAGCACCCGCGCCATCTCCTGCAGCGCCGCGCCGGGCACCGGGAGGTGGTGGATGAAGGCGTGCCCGATCACCAGGTCGAAGGACGCGTCCTCGTAGGGCAGCGCCTCCGCGTCGCCCTGGCGGGTGGCGATCTCCAGCCCGTGCTCCTCGCCGTTGCGCCGGCACACCTCCAGCATGCCGTCGGAGAGGTCCGTGGCGTGCAGCCTCGCACCATCGACGCACCCGGCCAGGGCCAGGTTGATCAGGAAGAACCCGGTCCCCGCACCGACCTCCAGCACCTGTCCGAAGCCCGCGCCCTCGGGGACCACCTTGCGGAAGCGGTCGCGGGCGTAGTCGATGCAGCGCTGGTCGTAGGAGATCGAGAACTTGCTGTCGTAGGTACGCGACTCCCAGTCGTGGTAGACGCGCTGCTTGGCCTTGAGGTCCAGGCGGCGGACGTCCGGCGGGGTGTCGCTCGCCGTGGGTACGGGTTCGAGGGGTTGTGCGCTCAACGCTGCTCCTAGCGGCCGTCGAAGGTGGCCTGGCCCGGCCCGTGCTCGAGGAAGCTGGCGATACCCGTGGCCGCGTCCTCGGTGGCGAAGGCGGCGGCGAACAGCTCCGACTCCAGCCTGAGCCCCTGGTCGAGGCTCTGCTCGGTGCCGTCCTCGATGGCCCGCTTGGCCAGGGCGATCGACGCAGCGCCTGCGGCGAACCGTGTGGCCATCTCCTGCGCCGCCTCCAGCAGGTCGTCGGCGGCCACGACCCGGTCGACCAGGCCGATCCGCTCGCCCTCGACCATGTCGACCATGCGGCCCGAGAGCACCAGCTCCTTGGCGCGGGACAAGCCGATCAGTCGGGGCAGGCGCTGGGTGCCGCCGGCACCGGGCAGCAGGCCCAGCAGCACCTCGGGCAGTCCGAGCTTGGCGTTGTCGGCGGCCAGCCGCAGGTCACAGGCCAGCGCCACCTCGCACCCGCCACCCAGCGCGTAGCCGTGGACCACGGCGATGGTGACCATGGGTGCCCGGGCGAGCCGGTCCAGGGTGCGCTGGAGCACCTCGCTGTAGCGCCGGGCGTCCGCGGGTGTGAGCTCGGGGAACTCGGTGATGTCCGCACCGGCGGCGAACACCTTCGGCCCGCCCCACACCAGCAGGGCACGCACGCGCTCGTCATCGATCGCCGCGGCCACGGCCGCGTCGAGCTGCTCCCACATCTCCAGCGACAGGGCGTTCATGGGGGGGCGGTCGAGGCGCACCGTGCCCACCCGCGTGTCGTCGTCCACCTCGAGGCTGACGAAGGTGTCCATCTCCACGCTCCTCTCCGCTGCCGGCCGCGTGAGGGTAGCCGCGCACGCCCGCCGCTAGCCTCGCCCGGCGGTGCACCGAGATGGTCGGTCACCGGGCAGGAGCGGGTGTGTGGCCGGCATGGGCAGTGGTCGTCGCGGTGCTGCCGATCGCGCTGCTCACGGTGCTGGTGCTGCGGTCACGGCCGTTGACGCCGAGCGCGTGGGTCAGTGCCGCGGTGGCTGCGGTGTTGGCGGCCACGGTGTTCGGTCTGCCGCTGGCGGCTGTTGGTGTGGCGCTGCTGCGGGGTGCGTGGACGGGGGCCTGGATCCTTTTGATCGTGCTGCCGGCCCTGCTGGTGTTCGAGATCCTGGACCGCTCGGGGGCACTCGATCACCTCTCGGACGCCGCTGACCAGCTCGCACCGACCGAGGGGCGGCGGCTGACCCTGCTGGCCTTCGCGCTGCCGTCCTTCCTGCAGGGTGCGGCGGGGTTCGGGGCACCGATCGCGATGAGCGCACCGATGCTGGTGCGCCGCGGGATGGCACCCGTGGCGGCGGTGGCCGCCTGTCTGATCGGCTACCAGTGGTCGGTGACCTTCGGGTCGATGGGCTCCAGCTACTTCATGGCGGAGGCCACCGCGCGGCTGACGGAGCCCCAGGCCGCGGACTTCGCGCTACGGGCCTCGGTGCTGCTCGCGGTCACCGCGGTGGTCTCCGGATGGCTGGTGCTGCGCCGCGGCAAGCGGGTGGCCGGTGACACCTGGCGGGTACTGGTGGTCGGCGCGGCGATGGGGCTCACCCTGATCGCGGTGGTGCAGGCCCAGCCGGCGCTGGGTTCCACCGCAGCGGGGCTGGTGGGACTGGTGGCCTGCTGGTGGCTGCTGCCCGGCCGCGGCTCGACACGGCCCGCGGGTGGGCCGCTGCTGGTGGCGGCCGCGCCCTACGTGGTGCTCACCGTCTCGGCCACCATCGGGTTCGCCTTCCCCCCGGTGCGGGCGGTGTTCGAGCGGGTACCGGAGCTGGCGCCCGTGCTGCCGGGCAGCGAGGCCGCCTTCGGGTTCGCCACCGCCGATGCGGCCGTCACCCCGGTGTTCCGGCCGCTGCTGCACCCCTTGCCCTACGTGCTGCTGGCCGCCCTGGTCGGCTACGTGGTCTACCGCCGGCGCGGCTGGTGGCCGCCTGGTGCCGGGCACGCCGCGGTGACCAGCTGGCTGGCACGCTGCCGCAAGGTCGGTGCCAGCATCCTGGGCCTGACCGTGCTGGCCGCGCTGCTGACCGAGTCCGGCATGATCACCGCACTTGCCACCGCCCTGGCCTCAGGGCTCGGCGCCGGGTTCGTGGTGGTGTCGGCGCCGCTCGGCACGCTGGGGACCGTGCTGACGGGTGCGACCACCGCGTCGAACGCCCTGTTCAGCTCCCTGCAGGCCGAGGTCGCCGTAGCGCTGAGCGTGCTGCCCGCCATCCTGCTCTCCGGCCAGACCGCCGGCGGCAACGTCGGCAACGCCATCACCCCAGCGGTCGCGGCGGTGGGGACCTCCGCGGCGGGGGCCAGCGGCCGGGAGTCGGAGGTGATCCGACGCAACCTCGGCGGTGCCGCCATCCTGCTGCTGGTGATCCTGCTCGGTCTGGTGGTCCAGCTGGTGCTGGCTGCGGGCTAAGCGCCGCTGTCGCGCAGCAGCCCGTCGAGGGCGATGTCGATCATGTGGTCGAAGGTGGTCTCGCGCTCCGCCGAGGTGGTCTGCTCGCCGCGCAGGATGTGGTCGCTGACGGTGAGCACCGTCAGCGCACGGGCGCCGTGCTCGGCGGCGACACCGTAGATCCCCGCCGCCTCCATCTCCACGGCCAGGACCCCCATGCGCTGCATGGTGTCCACGAGCGCCTCCCGCGGGTCGTAGAACAGATCGGCGCTGTGGACGTTGCCGACGGTGACCTCCTGGCCGCGGGCCTCGGCGGCCTCCGCGGCGGCGCGCAGCAGCCGGAAGTCCGCGATCGCCGCGAAGTCGAGCCCCGCGTAACGCGCCCGGTTGACCTGGGAGTCCGTGCAGGCACCGGCCGCGAGCAGGACGTCGCGCAACTGCAGCTGCTCCTGGACCGCACCGCAGGAGCCCACCCGGACCAGACGCTGCACCCCGTACTCGCGTACCAGCTCCGTGGCGTAGATGGAGGCGGAGGGGATCCCCATCCCCGTCCCCAGCACGGAGACACGCATCCCGCGGTAGGTGCCGGTGTAGGCCAGCGCGCCGCGCACCTCGTTGACGAGCTCGGGGTCCTCGAAGCACCGCTGGGCGATGTGCCGGGCGCGGCGGGGGTCGCCGGGCAGCAGCACGGTGTCGGCGAACTGGCCGGGCTCGGCGGAGATGTGGGGTGTGGACACGGGTGGCCTCGCAGGGTCGGCGGCGGGTGGCCCCGGAACGGGGAGGTGCGTGGTCCTAGCACGCCGTGCGCCCGCCCTGCACCCCCACGGTCCACGCGACGGCGCGGCGCTTACTAGCGTGGTAGCTCGACGAGGTAGGTGAACGTGGAGCAGCCAGCAGGGCACGGCGGGGAGCGGGACCACGGGTTCGGCGCGGCCATCGAGGAGATCGCGGAACGCGTCGCCACAGCCGACGTCGTCGTCGCGCTGACGGGCGCGGGGGTCTCCACCGGTTCCGGGATCCCGGACTTCCGGGGCCCGCAGGGCGTGTGGACCAAGGACCCGAGCGCGCAGCGCTACGTGTCCATCGACGCCTACGTCGGTGACGAGGAGGTCCGGCGTGAAGCCTGGCGGCGCCGTGCCGCGGAGCCCACCTGGCAGGCCGAACCGAACCCCGCCCACCACAGCCTCGCGGAACTCGAGCGGCTGGAGCGGCTCACCGCGCTGATCACCCAGAACGTCGACGGGCTCCACCTGTTGGCCGGCAGCTCACCGGGACGGGTGATCGAGATCCACGGCACCGTGCGGGAGGTCATGTGCCTGTCCTGTGACGCCCGTCAGCCGGCGCTGCCGGTCCTCGAGCGGGTGCGGGGTGGGGATCACGATCCGCGGTGCGAGGCGTGCGGGGGGCTACTGAAGAGCGCGACGGTGTCCTTCGGGCAGTCCCTGGACCCGGAACTGCTCCAGCGCGCGCACGACGCGACGATGGCAGCCGACGTGTTCCTGGCCGTCGGGACCTCGCTGACCGTCCACCCGGTGGCGCTGCTGCCTCGCACCGCCCTGGAGGTCGGGGCGATGCTGGCGGTGATCAACAACGAGCCCACGCCCTACGACGACCGCGCGGACGTCCTGCTGCGTGCCGACGCCTCCACGGCCCTGCCGGCCATCGTCGACCGGGTCCGCGCGCTCAGCTGACGCTGGCCGCCACCTCGTCGAGCGCGTCGTCGATCGGGGTGTCGCCGGCGACCACCTCGAAGGTGGCACCGACGGTGTCGTCACGCTCGAGGCAGCCCACCAGCACCGCCGCGACGTCCTCGCGGGAGATCGAACCCCGTTCCGCCAGGGTGGGCAGCCCCACCGCGACGCGGCCGGTCCCCGGGTCGTGGGTCAGGCCACCGGGGCGCACGATGGTGGCGGACAGCCCCGATGCGGACAGGATCCGGTCGCGGGCGTGCATGGCGGCGAGGTAGTGGCGGATCCGTGCGGACCCACGCATCGGGTCGTCGGCCGCGATCGAGGACAGCATCACGAACCGCTGCACGCCCGCTGCGACGCAGGCGTCCATCACCCGGACCGCCCCGTGCAGGTCCACACGCAGGGTGGCGTCGGGCCCGGTCTTCGATCCCGATCCGGCACAGAAGGCGACCGCGTCCACGCCTGGGACGACACCGTCGAGGCTGCCCTCCAGATCCCCGAGGACCGCTGTGGCACCCCGCTCCTCCAGGGCTGCCACCTGCTCACGGGAGCGGACCATGGCCCGCACCCCATGGCCGCGGTCGAGGAGGTGGTGGACGACGAGGTTGCCCGTCCCTCGGGTCGAACCGATCACCAGGACATCCATGGGTGCTCCGTAGCCGGGGCAGCACACCGTAGGACCTGCCGGCCGACCGTGCCGCCGACCGGGGGTGTCAGCCGAGGAACACCAGCTTGCCCTCGCCGTACCCCTCGATCGTGACCGTCCAGTCGTGCCGGACCGAGGGGGTGGTCGCGATCGACGCGAGGTCCTCGGCCACCTCGCCGGGGACCGGGTCGAGGCTGCGCAGCACGACGTGCGGGGTGGTGGGGCTGTTGAGCAGCCGGGCGGCGACGTTGACCACCTCGTGGAAGAACTCCAGCAGATCACCCTCGAGCGCCCCGGCCTCCTTGACCTCGGCCAGCGTCTCCTGGGGCGGCATCATCCCGATCGCTGCCCCCGCTGCCGCGGCCAGGGTCAGGTCGGCGACGGCCATCGCGGCGGCCTCGCCGGCGTCGAAGCGGTACCCGGCGAGGTAGCTCGGGCGGTCCTCGCTGAGCTCCAGCGCGGGCCCGGGCCGCACCGTGACCGGTTGCATCACCAGGTCACGCAGCAGGTCCCGGAAGGACGCTCGGGCGGGCAGCGGGCAGCGGGCGCTCATGGGCTGCTCACAGGGCGCCGGCGAGCGCCTGGTCGAGCGCCTGCGGGGTGAAGGGCTTGCTGACCAGGAACCTCGCACCGTGGGTCTTGGCCAGCTCGTGCATCTCCGGGGTCGACTCGGAGGTCACGAACCCGAAGGTCGGTGCGGAGCCGGCCTCGTTGAGGGCCTGGAGCAGCTCGATCCCGGTCATCTCCGGCATGTTCCAGTCGGAGAGCACCAGGTCGGGCGACTCCGCCTCGATCACGCCGAGCGCTTCCTTGCCGTCGACGGCCTCGATGATCGTGGCCCCCGCCACACGGTCGAGGGTCGAGAGCGCTCGCTTGACGATGGCGCGCATCGCCTTGCTGTCATCCACGACGAGGATCTTCACGTCGGGTCCTTCCTGTTCGGTCGGGTGTGGCGTCGATCACGCATCCTCGCGCATCAGCAGGGTGATGACCACGAGGTCCCCATCCTGGGTCATGCCGATGCGGTCGCGGACCGCGGTACCGGGCACGCTGACCTGGTAGTCGCGGCCGCTGGTCACCGAGGGCAGGGAGAGCTGGCAGGTGCCGCACATCGTCGACTTGACGTTGCCACCGGTCATGTTGGCGAGCTCACCGACCGCGTCGGAGACCTCCTCGTCGCCGATCTCGTCCGGCTCCATGGCGAACATCACGGCAGCCACCTCGCGGGCCTTCGCTCCCGTGAGCTGGATCGTGACCGCCCCCTCGAAGTCACCGGTGATCTGCACGATGCCGGTGGCTACCCGCTCATCGGGCGGGAAGACGGGCGCGTCGTAGTGGGGCTCGAGCGTCAACCCCAGCATCGCGGACCAGATGTCGCTGGCGATGCGGTCGAGCTCGACGGTGGAGATGTCCATGATCTTCCCTCGGGGGACAGGGTCAGGGTCGGTAGGTGGTCGCGTTGCCGCTGACCACACGCTGGTAGGACGGATCGATGTTCAGGGTCGTCTCCGAGGTCCCCAGGATCAGGTGGCCGTCGGGCTTGAGCACGGTGCGGCAGCGGGAGAGGATCTGCTGTTTGGTCGCCTGGTCGAAGTAGATGAGGACGTTGCGCATGAACAGCACGTCGCAGTAGGGGATGAAGGGCCAGGGCTTGACCAGGTTCATGGCGCGGAACTCCACCATCTCCCGGATCTCGTCCTTGAGCTGCCAGAAGGTCCCGGAGCGCTCGAAGTAGCGCACCAGACGTGGTGCGGGCAGGCCGCGGTTGACCTCCAGCTGCGTGTAACGGCCGGCCGCCGCCCGGCCGAGCATGTCCGCGGAGAGGTCGGTGGCGATGATACGCACGTTCCAGTTCGCCACCACGTCGGGGAACCGGTCACGCAGCATCATCGCCAGGCTGTAGGACTCCTGCCCGCTGGAGGCCGCAGCCGACCAGAAGGTCAGCGAGCGCTCCTTCGACCGCGCCTTGATCAGGCCGGGGATGATCTCCTGCTCCATCGCGACCCAGAGGGGCGGGTCGCGATAGAAGGAGGTCTCGTTGGTCGTCATCGCGTCGACGACCATGTCGCGCAGCTTGCCGGAGGAGTCCCGGCGCAGCTTGGCGACGAGGTCCGTGAGGTCGCTGGCGCCGACCTGGCGGGCGACCGGTGCCAGGCGTGACTCGACGAGGTAGGTCTTGCTCAGGTCCAGCACGATGGCCGAGGTCTCCCGCACGATCTGGCGGACGTAGTCGACATCTGCCGAACTGAGCGCACTCATCGGTGTCCCGCTTCTTGAGGTGCGCTGGAGCGCACGCGCGTGGAGATCGCTGCGGCGAGCTCGGGCAGGGGCACCACGGCGTCGACCGTGCCCGCCTGGACCGCCGCACCCGGCATCCCCCACACCACCGAGGTGGCCTCGTCCTGCACCAGCACGTGCCCGCCCACGTCCCGGACGTGCTCGGTGCCACGGCGACCGTCACCGCCCATCCCGGTCATGATGACCCCCAGCGTCCCGGCACCGTAGGCCCGGGATGCGGTCCGCAGCAGCACGTCGGCCGCCGGACGGCAGGAGTTCTCCAGCGGCCCGTCGGTCAGGGCGGTGTAGACCCGCGTGCCCTTGCGGTGCACCTCGAGGTGGCGGCCACCGGGGGCCAGCAGGACGTGACCGGGTTCCACCCACTCGTCATGCCCGGCCTCGCGCACCGCCAGGGACGAGGCACCGTCGAGCCGCTCCGCGAGCAGGCGCGTGAACATCGGTGGCATGTGCTGGACGATCAGGACCGGTACACCCAGGTCCTTCGGCAGCGCCGGGATCAGGACCGCGAGCGCGTTCGGGCCCCCGGTGGACACGCCGATCACCACGGCCTGGACCGGCAGCTCCGGGGTCCGCGTGGCAGGGCGTCGTCCGGCGGGTTGCGCCGGACCACGCCCGAGCGTGCGGGCCGAGGGTGCGGGGGCCGTGGGCTGCGGGGTGTGGGTGGAGGTGGGTGCCGCCTTGGTAGGCCGGGGCGCCAGACCGGTCAACGCCTGGATCTTCGGCACCAGCTCCTCGCGGATGCGCTCCATCGCCTCGGTGACGCTGCCCACGTTGGCCGGCTTGGTGACGTACTCGTTCGCCCCGTGCATCAGGGCTTCCATGGTCACCGCGGCGCCCCGCTCGGTGAGGGTGGAGAACATGATCACCGGCAGGCGGGGGTGGGTCTTCCGGATCGCCTTCAGCGTCTCCAGCCCGTCCATGACGGGCATCTCGATGTCGAGGGTGACCAGGTCGGGGTTGAGCTGCTCGATCTTCTGCAGCGCGATCCGCCCGTTGGGGGCGGTACCCACCACATCGAGGTCCGGCTCGTCGCCGAGCACGTTGGTAACGATCCGACGGACGACGACGGCGTCGTCGACGACGAGGATGCGGGGCTTCAGCACCGGTGGTCCCTCCTGGTCACTCGGCGACGCCCAGAAGCTGCAGCTTCTCGCGGATCACCGCAGGGGTGAAGGGCTTCATCGCGTACTCGTCGGCACCCGCCTCCAGGGCCCGGACCAGATGGTCGGTGTCCCCCTCGGTGGTCACCATCACGATCTTCATGCCGGCGAGCTGGTCCTGCGCACGCACCCGGGTCACGAGCTCCAGGCCGTCCATGACCGGCATGTTCCAGTCGACCAGCGCGAGGTCGATGTGCGGCTCCGCGTCGAGCAGGGCCAGGGCCTCCTGACCGTGCGCGGCCTGGAGGCACGCGAAACCGAGCTCCTCCAGGATCCGTACCAGGATCGCCCGGGTCGCCCGGGAGTCGTCAACCACGATGGCCCGCATCTCGCCTCCACCCACCCAACGCAACGTCGATCGATGCCGTGCAGGCCCGGGAGAGCAGCTGCTCGGTTCCCCTCCCCCGTCGGCCGATATCCGGCCTGCTACAGCACTCGGGCCGGCGTGTGTACGCCGGCC
>SL_7KL_010_BRINEDRAFT_10000296_pt1 | contig 23264 bp, 15 predicted proteins | sample SodLak_010_BRINE_FD_10663 | JGI IMG/M metagenome (IMG submission 10663)
GAGCGGGATGCGGGCGCTCGGATCAGGCACCGGATCGCCGCTGACCGGGTGCGGGCGATGGCTGATCCTGTCCCATTTCGTGACCGGCGCGCCGTTCGCGTCACAGCGCGGGATCTTCGCATCCGCATCCAGAATCGCATCCTGATGGCGGATCGTGCCATAGGCCTGGAGGATCGGCTCGGGCAGGGAGGCGAGGTTGATGGTGCGCCGCTGCCATTTGATATAGCCGATCCAGAGCACCAGATCGGCGATGGGGACGGCGCGGGGATTGAGTTCGAGCCCGTAGAACTGCTTCGGGCTCACCGTCTCGCCCTCCATGGCGAGGCGCGCCTGGTCCTCGCCCAGCGCATCAAGCGCCTCAAGCACCTCGCCTTCGAGGCGCTTGAGCATTTCGAGCGCGAAATAGAGGAAATTCCCGGTGCCGCAGGCGGGATCGAGCACGCGGATGGTGCACAGGCGGTGGTGGTAGGCACGGATGACCGCGACGGCGCCGCGATCATCGCCCGCCTCGTGCAGGACATCGGCGCGGGTGCGCGCTTCGTCCCATTCGGCGCGCAGCGGATCGAGGATGGTGGGCACGACGAGACGCTCGACATAGGCGCGCGGCGTGTAATGGGCGCCGAGTCGCGCCCGCTCGCGGGAATCGAGAGCGCGTTCGAGCAGGGTGCCGAAAATCGCCGGCTCGACATCGCGCCAGTCATAGGATGCGGCGATGGCGAGCTCGTTCAGCTCTTCATGGGCGAGCGGGAGCGCGGTAGCGTCCTTGAACAAGGTCCCGTTGAAGCGCTTGATCGTCGCCATCAGGCGCGGCTCGAAACCGCCACGATCCATTCGGCTCCACAGATCGGTCAGCGCCGGTACGGCATTGTCCGGCTTCAGCTTGAGCTGGCCGAGGAGGTCGCGAAAGCCGCGCTCGGGGAGCAGGCCGGAATCCTCGGCGAACATGGTGAAGAGGCAGCGCATCAGGAATTGCGCCACCTCCGCCGGCGGGTGACGCTTCTCCAGCCGGCGTGCGACGCGGGCGAGGCGCGCGGCGATGACCCGCGTCACCCGCGATGCGTGGCGTGTCGGGTCGAGCTTGCGCGGTGCGGTGAAGACCGCCCTCAGCCGCTTGCGGATATCCTCCCGACGCAGATCATCCAGGCTGATCCGGTAGGAATTGCGATCGGGGAAATGCGCGTAGTTCTTCCCCAGCCCCGAGAAATCGGCATAGATCTCGATCGCCTGCCCGACATCGACGGTGATCAGGAAGGGCGGGTAGCCGTGATCGACGGGCAGGGCCCGCGCGTAATTCTCCGCCTGCCGCCGCGCCTCGGCCATGACCCGGTCCCAGCCGGGTCGGGCAACGCGGCGCATCGGCGCATCCGGAATCTGCCGGCGCTTCGATTGCTTGGCTTCGAGAATGAAATGATCGCGCTTGTAGCAATCGATATAGCCGGGCGTGGTGGTGCCGTCGGGATGCATGAAATCGACCCGGCGCTCGAACACGTAATCGTTGCGCTCATGATCCGGCCCGGCCATGCCCGGCGGCGCCACATCGAGCGCCGCGCAGAGCCTCTGCACGAAGATCTGGTAATTCGAGCGCTCCGCTCCGCCAGAGGCGGCCTGCGCTTCGGCAATGAAATCTTCGAGCATGACCAGCTGCACACGTATGACGGGTGCAATCAGTCAATACAACTTATACGATGGTTGTCCAGCGCGATTATGCGCGCTCAGCGTGTATATAGTTTATTCTTGGTTGTGTCTATGGTTGGCGATGCAAAGAGGCGAGGCGCTCGCGTACGCTGTCGACCAGATCCGCCGTCGCCGAAATGATCATCGAGAAACTCGCATAGGCGAGCAATGTGGTGCCGATGCCGAAGACATGTGCTGAATCGCTTTGGATGCGGCTCCATGCCTCGATGGCCTCGGTATTGCCCTGCCATTCATTGAAATTGATGGCGACGCAGTTCCACAACAGAATTGCCAAGGGTACCGTCGAGAACGGATAGCTGGATATCTGTTTGACGAGATGGAACAAGTGAGCCCAACGGATTCGCATCAGCATGAAGACTACGCCCGCCAGCAGCGCAAACAGCACGCCAAATAAAATTGTCAGCGTCGCAACCGCTTCCGGCCCGAGAACAGCCATCACTTGAATCGTGTCGTCAGGACGATGTATCGCCGGCAGGCCAAATCGCCCGAAGAAGCTTCGGTAAGCCGATAACCAACGCAGCCACAAGGGTCGACAGCACGAAGATGGCCGGTTCGGCGAGATTCGAGGCGATCTGCGCGGTGGCGGCAACGATGATTGCCACCGTGCAGAAAAGCCTGATCGTATCAACCAGATTCCGCGACATGCTCTTCACCGAAAGTTGCGCCGTAGTGCGAAATGCCATACCCGAATATATCCTGTTTAGTCCGCGTTTGGATGCAATTATGTAGTGTTTTTTGCCACATTTGGCAACCCAAAATAATGATAGGTGTCATTTTTCGCCGAACATGTCGCCGTCATTTCACCCCCTCTCCCGCCGTAACTTTTCCCACCAGTCGAGCCGTTTGCGGATGTCGCGTTCGAAGCCGCGATCGACCGGGTCGTAGAAGCGTTGCCGGCCGAGTTTCTCCGGCCAGTAATCCTGCCCAGAAAATGCGTCCGGCGCATCGTGATCATAGGCGTAGCCTGCGCCGTAGCCCTCCTGCTTCATCAGTTTGGTGGGCGCGTTGAGGATGGTCTTGGGCGGCATCAGCGAACCGTGTTCCTTCGCCATGCGCATGGAGGCCTTGTAGGCGTTGTACAGCGCGTTCGATTTCGGCGCCGTGGCGAGATAGACGGCGGCCTGGGCCAGCGCGAGCTCGCCCTCGGGCGAGCCGAGGAAGTCGTAGGCGTCTTTCGCCGCATTCGCGATGACGAGCGCCTGCGGATCGGCCAGCCCGATATCCTCGACTGCCATACGCACCAGCCTGCGCGCGATGAACAGGCGATCCTCGCCGCCATCCAGCATGCGCGCGAGATAATACAAGGCCGCGTCGGGATCGGAGCCGCGCACGCATTTGTGCAGGGCGCTGACGAGATTGTAATGGCCCTCCTGCCCCTTGTCATAGATCGGCGCGCGGCGCTGGATCACGGAGACGAGCCCCGCCGTATCGAAGCGCTCGTCCTCGCCGGCGGAGCGCCAGAGCTCCTCGGCGAGGGTGAGCGCGGCGCGCCCGTCGCCATCGGCCATGCGCGCGAGCGCGGCGCGGGCATCCGCGTCGAGGGGGAGGGGGCGCTGCATGATCGCTTCGGCGCGGGTGAGCAATTGCCCGATCGCTTCCTCGTCGAGCGCCTGGAAGGTGAGCACGCGGGCGCGCGAGAGCAGGGCGGCATTGAGCTCGAAGGAGGGGTTCTCGGTGGTGGCCCCCACCAGCGTGATGGTGCCGTCCTCCATCACGGGCAGGAAGGCATCGAGCTGGGCGCGGTTAAAGCGGTGGATCTCGTCGACGAAGAGCAGCGTCGCGGTGCCGGTGGAGCGCCGGGCGCGGGCGGCCTCAAAAACCTTCTTGAGATCGGCCACGCCCGAGAAGATCGCCGAGATCTGCTCGAAATGCAGGCTCGTCTCATGCGCGAGCAGCCGCGCCACCGTGGTCTTGCCGGTGCCGGGCGGGCCCCAGAAGATCAGCGAGCCGATCGAACCGGTGCGCAACAGCCGCGTCAGCGCCCCCTCGGGACCGACGAGGTGATCCTGGCCGACCACCTCGTCGAGCTTTTGCGGGCGCATCCGGTCGGCCAGCGGGCGCGCCAGATCCTTGTCGAGGCCGGCGGAGGCGAAGAGATCGCTCACCGGATCAGCCCCGCAACATGGTGGTGATGATCTGCCCGCCGCGATTGATCCGCATCGCCCATGAGCGCCCCCCGGCGCGCATGGCCTCGTCGAGCTCGCCGGTGCGGCGGATCTGCCGGTTGTTCACCTCCAGGATGATGTCGCCCGGGCGGAAGCCGTAGCTCGCAGCGATGGAGCGCGGATCGACTTCGGTGACGACGACGCCTTCGAGACCCTGCTGGACCTGCAATTCCTCGGCAACGGCGGGGGAGAGGTTCACCACGGTGGCGCCGCCCAGGGGCGTGCGGCTGGCAATCGTCAGCGTCTCGCGCGGGGGATCCTCCGGTGGCGGCATCAGCGGCACGTCGAGCGCCATGGTGCGATCGCCGCGCAGGATGTCGATGCGTGCCAGCCCCTCGATACCCGCCAGCGCGAAGCGGTAGCCGAACCCGTCGGAATCGTCGATGCGTCGCCCCTCGACGGCGCGGATGATGTCGCCCCGGCGCAGGCCGGCCCGGTCGGCGGGGCTGTTGTCGACCACATTGGTGACGAGCACGCCCGAGGGCCGGGCGAGGCCGACGCTCTCGGCGATGTCGGGCGTGACCTCCTGTACGGAAGCGCCGAGCCACGGGCGGCGCACCCGATCAGCGCCGATCCGCGCGGATTCGACCACCGCATGCACCATCGCGGCAGGAATGGCGAAGCCGATCCCGTGGCTGCCGCCGGAGCGCGAATAGATCGCCGTGTTGATGCCCACGACCCGCCCGTCCAGATCGAGCAGGGCCCCGCCGGAATTGCCGGGATTGATCGCCGCATCGGTCTGGATGAAGAACTGGTAATCGCTGATCCCGACCTGGGTGCGCGCCAGCGCCGAGACGATCCCCTGCGTCACCGTCTGGCCGACCCCGAACGGGTTGCCGATGGCGAGCACGATATCGCCGACTTCGAGCGTTTCGGAATCGCCCAGTTCCAGCGCCGGGAAGCTCTCATCCGAGCGGATCTGCAACATGGCGAGATCGCTGCGCGGATCGCGCAGGATGACCTCGGCATCGAATTCGCGGCGATCGACCAGCGCCACGCGCAGCTCGGTCATGCCCTCGACCACGTGATAATTGGTGACGACGAGCCCGTGCTCATCGACGATCACGCCCGAGCCCAGCGAGCGCTCGATCCGCTCGCGCGGCATGGTCCCGAATCCGCCGCCGCCGAAGAAGCGCTCGAAGAAATCCTCCATATGGTCGCGCGGGCGCTCGGTGACGCGCGCACCGTGCACGTTCACCACCGCCCCCGCCGCCTCGCGCACGAGAGGCGCATAGGAGAGCTTCACCTGCGCGTCGCTTTCCGGGAGCACGCGGGTCTGTGCGATCGCATCGCGGTCCGGCGCGGCGGTGAAGAGGCCGGCAAGGGCGATCATGAGGCCGAGCATGAGCGCGGCCCCAAAGCGGTCGCGGCGGGCGGATTCTGATGGCATCTGGGTCACGTCCGGCTCCGGCTGTCGCAGTGTCCGAGAGAAAAGTCGAATCGTATGATGCGAGTGTCGCATAGTGGGAGCCGCCGGGGGAGGGGGCAAGCGGATGCGCGCCGGCCCGCCGACCGGATCACTGCCGGAGGCATGCGTTTTTCGCGATCAGATTTTGCGTGGGCGCATGGGCCCTCAAATATTCCATTAATTTCTATTAAATTTATTTCAGCTTAAATCCTTCTCAACGAAAGGGATAGTTATATCCATCAAGGCATCCCTCGGTAGAGCAGGAAATCAAGTCCATGAAAATCGAAAAGACCGGTATCGCTGCCAAGCTGGCGGCAGCATTCGCCTTCGTGCTTGCCCTGATGGCAGGGCTTGCCTGGATCTCCGTCGCCGAAGTCGGCAACGTCAACCGCAATCTGGCGGAGATCAACAATGTGAACGCCGTCTTGCAGCGTCACGCCATCAATTTCCGCGGCAGCGTGCATGACCGGGCGATCGCGATTCGTGACGTGGTGCTCTACGAGGATGCGCGGGCGCAGAATGGTGAGGTCGCCCTGATCGGGGAGCTCGCGCAGTTCTATGCCGAGAATGAGCGCGCCATGGATTCGCTCGTGGCTGGAATTGGTGTCTCCGATGCCGAGAAGGCCATGCTCGCCGATATCGCCGCGATCCAGGCCCGGACGAATCCGCTCGTCGATGACATCGTCAGCCTGCAACGGTCCGGCGATACGCAGGCGGCGCATGACCTGCTGATGAGCCAGGCCAACGGTCTCTTCGTCGACTGGCTGGGTGCGATCAACCGCTTCATCGATTATCAGGAAGCCCAGAGCCAGCGCATCGGTGCGGATGTGACACGGTCAGCCGAAGGTTTCTCCACCCTCGTGCTCGGCGCCCTTGCGCTGGCCGTCATGCTCTCGATCGCTGCCGCGACGCTGGTGGCGCGCTCGGTGATCAAGCCGGTGCAGGGTCTGACGCAAACGCTTCAGCGCATGGCGGGCGGTGAACTCGACGCGACGGTTCCGGGCGTGGAGCGCAATGACGAGGTTGGTGCCATCGCCAAGGCGCTGGTCGGGTTCCGCGATGCGCTGGGAGCGCGCAAGGCCGAGGAAGCGCGCGTCAATGCGCAGATGACGGAAACCGAGAAGCAGGCGGCTCTGGCCCGGCTGGCGGATGAGTTCGAGGCCACGGTCGGCGGTCTGGTGCGCAAGCTGTCGCATTCCTCCGGTACCCTCGAAGGGACGGCGCGTTCGCTCTCCGCGACGGCGGAAGAGACCAATGTGCAATCGGCCTCGGTGGCCTCCGTGGCCGAGCAGACGGCGGCGAATGTGCAGGCCGTCGCCACGGCGACCGAGCAGCTCGCTGCCTCCGCTCAGGAAATCGGCTCTCAGGTCTCGCAGACCGCGACCAAGTCGGCGGCTGCCGTCGAGCAGGCCCGTGAGACCAACGCGCTCGTCTCCGAACTCTCCGAATCGGCCCAGAAGATCGGCGAAGTCATCGCCATGATCCGCGCCATTGCCGAGCAGACCAATCTGCTGGCGCTCAATGCCACGATCGAGGCAGCCCGCGCCGGCGAGGCAGGCAAGGGCTTTGCGGTGGTCGCAGCCGAAGTGAAGGGGCTCGCCGATCAGACCGCGAAGGCGACGGACCAGATTGCGACGCAGATCACCGGCATGCAGGGGATTTCGGAGAAATCCGTGGCGGCGATCGCAGCGATCGCGCATCAGATCGAGGAGATGTCCTCGCTGACCGGTTCCGTCGCGGCGGCAGTCGAAGAGCAGCAGGCAGCGACCGGCGAGATTGCGCGCAACGTGGCGGAAGCCGCACGCGGCACGCAGGAATCGACCGACAACATCGCCCAGGTGCGCGAGGCCTCGGGCCAGACCGCATCGGCCTCCGAGCAATTGCTCACCTCCGCCAACGAACTCTCGGAAAATGCCGGGAGCCTGGAAACGGAAGTCTCGCAGTTCCTCCAGCGCGTGCGCGCCGGCTGAACTCGAACCGCATAATCAGCACGAACAGCGCCTGCGATGCCCAAGGTGTCGCAGGCGCTTGCTGTTTTTGGGGGTGGTGCGGGCCTCGGCGGGCGCGATTTCGATGGAATTGGGGAGGCTTGTATGATGACGTCATTGCAAATAAGGATTGCAAAAACGCAATCATGAAACCCCAGGAATTAAACTTTGCGAAATCATTGTGTCAGATAACACACTTAATCATAAGATGCATAATGGTGATCTGTACACGTTAAGGGTATGGGGGTTATATGATGAACGGCGTTATGAAGAATCTCTCCATCAAAGCCCGTATCAGTTGGGCCTTCGGGTTGGTTTTGCTGATCTTTGCCGGTGTCTCCGGAAATTCGACGCTGTCGCTCTATCAGGCCGACGATCTGTTCGATGAATATCGTGAAGTGGCGGTGGTTTCGGCCAATCTGATGGATATGCGTGGCGATTTCTATGATGCGCGCATCAATGCCGAGAACTTCCTGCGGACCGGAAACGATGCAGCGCTTCAGCGTGCCCGCGTCATGCTGGAGGAGGCCTTTCAGGAATATGCCGGACTCCGTGAAGTCATCACAAATGCAGAAACGGCGGCCGAGATTGAGGGGCTGCACACGGCCTTGACCGAATATCAGGCCATGTTCGAGCTTCTGGTGCGCGATAACGTCACCGGTAACGCCGCAATTGCGCGTCTCGGGCCCTCCGGCACACGGATTTCGTCGCAGCTCACCGGAGCGGCTGAGGCCTTCGATGAGCGCCGCGACGCGATCGGGCCGGTGGTAAATGCGACGCTTGAAGCTGCCGAACAGATCGCCATGTGGGCCACTGTGATCGGGCTGGTCCTCGGTGGCCTGATCGCGTTCTTCCTCGCCCGCTCCATCGTCACCCCCGTGACCGGTTTGACCGCCGCCATGAAGCGGGTCTCGGACGGTGATCTGACCACCGAGATCCCCGCACGTGATCGCAAGGACGAAGTCGGCGCCATGGCCGCAGCGCTCGCCGTCTTCCGCGAGGCGCTTCAGCGCAACAGGGATATGGAAGAGCAGGCCAAGGCACGCGAAGCGGAAGCCGAGGCAGAAAAACGTGCGGCGCTGGTGAAAATGGCCGACGAGTTCGAGCAGAAGGTCGGCGGTCTCGTGCGCCAGCTCTCCTCCTCCTCGACGGAGCTCGAGGCCACGGCCCGCTCGCTGTCGTCGACAGCGGAAGAAACCAATGTGCAATCGGCCTCGGTCGCATCCGCAGCCGAACAGACCGCAGCGAACGTCCAGGCCGTCGCCACGGCGACCGAGCAGCTCGCGGCGTCATCGCAGGAAATCGGTTCCCAGGTCGCACAATCGGCGACGAAATCCGCCGCAGCCGTCGAGCAGGCGCGCGAGACGAACGGGCTGGTCTCCGAGCTTTCCGCATCGGCCCAGAAGATCGGCGAGGTGATCGCCATGATCAGCGCGATCGCCGAGCAGACCAACCTTCTGGCGCTCAACGCCACGATCGAGGCCGCCCGCGCCGGTGAAGCCGGCAAGGGCTTCGCGGTGGTCGCGGCCGAGGTGAAGGGCCTCGCCGACCAGACCGCGAAGGCGACCGAGGAAATCGCTTCCCAGATCACCGGCATGCAGGGCATCTCGCAGAAATCGGTGGCGGCGATCGGGGCGATTGCCCAGCAGATCGAGGAGATGAGCGCACTTGCCGGCTCCGTCGCCGCAGCGGTGGAAGAGCAGCAGGCGGCCAGCGGCGAGATCGCACGCAACGTGGCGGAAGCCGCGCGCGGCACGCAGGAATCGACCGACAACATCGCCCAGGTGCGCGAAGCGTCGGGCCATACAGCCTCGGCCTCCGAGCAGTTGCTCACCTCGGCCAACGAGCTCTCGGAAAATGCCGGGAGCCTGGAGAATGAAGTCTCGCAGTTCCTCCAGCGCGTGCGCGCGGGCTGACATTCCTGATTCACAAGGCAGCCGGTTTGTCGCCCGCGATACGAATGTGTCGCGGGCGGTTTTATTCAAATCGATCTTCGGCCAAACGACGACGGCACGCCGTCTGTTTCTGTCGCCTCGACCGGATTTCAATTCTCGGGCTGACTGCGCCGTGCCTGACAGAATGATGCTTTGCCATGAATTTCAGCGATTCTGGTGGTTGGAACAGCGTCTCCAGAAAAATCAGAGTGAATCCCCCTGTGGCAATACCGTTCAGATATTTCGATTAAGCGAAGATAAACAGTCTTAGTGTAATTTTGACTTTACGGAATACCTTTAGGTAGCGAAGAATACAAAGAGCAATCGGGGATTTGGTCATGAGGATTANCAGGCCTCCGAGCTTTCGAGCCCTTTCCGACCTGGCCGGGTCAGNTCGGAAAGGACGCTAGGTTGTTGTTTCGGAGCATCACTTTATCCGTCAGCCGGTACCCGACTGACGGATACGCCAGCGGATACAGGAAGGATTGCGGTCATGGCTTCGCGCCCTGTCGATGAACCGGTCATCGCGTCGCAAATGGGTGAAAGCCGCGAGCAGGACCGGCTGGCCGCCCTTGCGCGCTATGATCTTCCCGATGGCGGATCGGAGGCGGATTTCGACCATATCGCCCGGCTCGCCGCCCGGCTCTTCGATGCGCCCATCGGCGCCGTTTCACTGGTCGGAGCCAGCGAACAGGCCTTCACGGGGCGCCATGGCCTCGCGATCGCGAAAACATCCCGCGACGCCTCCTTCTGCCATACCGACATCCTCACCAGCCGTGACATCCTGATCGTGGAGGATGCGGCCCGCGATCCGCGCTTTGCAGACAATCCCTTCGTCACCGGAGAGGCGCAGGTGCGCTTTTATGCCGGCGCACCGCTGGTGACGGATGACGATCACGTGCTGGGACGGGTCTGCGTGATTGATACCAGGCCGCGCCCGCCGCTGGATGAGCGCGAAAAGACACTGCTGGCCGATCTCGCCACCCTCGCCATGGACCGGCTGGAGCGTCGTCGCGAGGAACGGCGCCGGACTCAGACCGAACACCGGCATGCATCCTTCGTGCGCAGCTCCCCCAATGCGGTGATCTGCACCAGCGGATCGGGCATCATCACGGAATGGAATGACGGTGCGACCGCCATGTTCGGCTATGAGGCCAGCGAGGCGATCGGCCGGAGCCTCGACATCATCATCCCGGAGCATCTGCGCGCGGCCCACCACGCCGGTATGCGGCGTAACCTGAAAGGCGAATCCGCCGGGATCGTGGGCAATACCGTGGAATTGCCGGCCATACGCCGGGACGGTTCGCAGTTTCCGGCCGAGATCAGCGTCGCGCAATGGAAAGAGAACGGTACGAAGGCCTTCGGGGCGATCATCAAGGACGCCACCCAACGCAAGCAGGCCGAAGAGCAGCTCTACCGGCTCGCCCATTTCGATCCGCTGACCCGCATCGGCAACCGCACCCTGCTCCACAAGGATATCCGTGAGGCGATCGAGGCGCGCGCGCAGGGTGCGCTGCTGATGATCGACCTCGACGGCTTCAAACTCGTGAACGATTGCTACGGCCATCTCACCGGCGATGCGGTTTTGCGCGAAGCCGCACGGCGGATACAGACGGTCTGTTTCGCCATTGGCGGGGTCTATCGTATCGGCGGTGACGAGTTCGGCGTCATCATCCGGGATACCGACCGCAGCAGCATCGAGGATATCGCCTCCTGGATCCTCGATTCGCTCGCCGAGCCCTTCGAGATCAACGGCCAGGTTCTGCGCCTCGGTGCCGGTCTCGGCATTGCCGGGCTGGCTGACGGCGATACGGAGGCGCTGCTCGGCAATGCCGATCTCGCGCTCTATGAGGCGAAGGCGTCGGGGGTGGGCCGCAAGGTCGTCTACGATGCCGCCATGCGCGCAAGGCTCGAGGAGCGCCTTGCTCTGCGCGGGGCGCTCGACACGGCCTTCGCGCAGGGGCAGTTCCGGTTGTTCCTGCAGCCGCAGGTCGATCTCGAAAGCGGCGCGCTCACCGGGGCCGAGGCATTGTTGCGCTGGGATCACCCGGAACGCGGCTTGCTGGCGCCCGGCGCTTTCATCGCCGAGCTCGAAAATGCTCCGATCGCGGCGGATGTCGGCAATTGGATTCTGGTCGAGGCTTGCCGGCAGGCGATGCAGTTGCGCGAACATCACCGGCGAGACATCCGCATCGGTGTCAATCTCTTCCCCGTGCAGCTGCATCGCGGCGATCTGGTCGCCTGTGTCGAGCGTGCGCTGACCGAAACCGGGTTGCCGCCTCAGGCGCTCGAACTCGAGATCACCGAGACCATCATTCTCGATCAGGACGAGATCGTGATCCCGCAATTGCGGGCGCTGCATGCGCGCGGGATCGGAATCGCCTTCGATGATTACGGCACCGGCTGGGCCTCTCTCAGCCTGCTCAAGCGCTACCCGCTGACGCGTCTGAAGATCGACCGCAGCTTCGTCAGCGACGTCACCCAGGACGAGGACGATGCTGCCATCGTCAGGGTCGTTCTGGCGCTCGGTGAGAGCCTCGGGCTCGAAGTGATCGCGGAGGGTATCGAGGGGATGGAGCAGGAGGCGTTCCTGCGCATGCACCGCTGCCGCGCCGGCCAGGGTTATCTCTACGGCAGACCCGTGCCGCTGGATGCGCTCCTCACCGGACCGGCGCAAGACGATCAGGGGGACGCGGCGGATGCTTCGGCGAATGCGTCCTCGCGGCTGCGCGCGATCTGATCAGGTCGCAATTCCGCTTCGATCACCATGCGGATCTGACGCGCGGGATCGTAGCCGTTGCGCTCCGCCAGCAGCAGCCAGCGATGGGCGTCGAGCAGATCCTGCTCGACCCCGATACCGAAGCGATAGCTCGATGCCAGCGAGAACTGGGCATAGGCATAGCCCTGCTCGGCCGATTGCCGGAGCAGCGCCGCGCCCTTCTCCGCATCCGCCGGGACGCCGCGTCCGTTCTGGTGCATGAAGCCCAGGATGAACTGCGCCTGTGCCTCACCCGCATTCGCGACGGGTTCCAGCCAGCGCAGGGCGCTCCCATAGTCGCGATCCCGGAAGGCTTCGACGCCACGCGCGAGATCAGCCTCCAACGATTCTTCGGCGGCAAAGCTACCGGAACTGGGAGCCATCAAGAGCAAGAGCGCCAGAGCGAATCCGGCGCGGCGCGCGAAAGGCAAAGCTATGACAGGCATGGGTGCGACAACCATCGTGACAGGCAGGGGAACCAATGCCGGCCACGCTAGCCGCTGAAAATTGCGATTCGTCTTAAGCGGGTTCTCGAATTCTCTGCAAATTTGACGGGAACATGTGGGAATAACCTCACCCCCGCTCCATCTCCTCCAGCATCGCCACGAGTTCGGTCGAGACCGGGACGCCGTTTTCCATGGAATCGTCGCGGGCCTTGTGGCGGCGGTCGCCGGGGAGGCGGGTCTGGCCGGCATCGGTGAGATAGCCCATCAGATCCTCGACCCGGTCGACGAAGGGCGGCAGGGCGCCGCGTCCGGCCTGCGGGTCGATCAGGATGAAGGACTGGCCGGTATGCGGGGTGTGGGCGCCCGGATGCTGCTTGAGATCGACCTCGCGAGAGAGTTTACCGCCGACGAGCGCGCCGCACATCACTTCCACCATCAGCGCGAGCGCCGCGCCCTTGTGGCCGCCGAAGGCCATCAGCGCGCCGCCATCGACCACGGCTTTCGGATCGGTGGTGGGATGGCCGTCGCGATCGACGCCGACGCCTTCATCGAGGGTGCGGCCCTCGCGGGCGGCGAGCTGGACATCGCCATGCGCCATGACCGAGGTTGCCATGTCGAAGACCAGCGGACGGGCGTCGCGTCGCGGCGTGGCGAAGGCGATCGGATTGGTCCCCAGCGCCGCCTTCCGGCCGCCATGGGGCACGACCGAGGCCATGGAATTGATGAAGGAGAGCGCGATCAGGCCCTCATCCGCAAAGGGCTCCACATCGAGCGAGAGCGCGCCGAGATGGTGCGAATTGCGGATCGCAAGCACCGCGCAGCCATTCGCCTTCACCTTCGCGAGCGCCGCGTCCCGGGCGCGCGCCAGGGCGGGCACGGTGAAGCCGTTCATGCCATCGACGCGCAGGAAACCAGGTGCGACGTCTTCGAGCAGCGGCTCGGCCCGGCCATCGACCCAGCCCCCGGCATTGAGCGTGGAGACATAGCCCTTCATCCGGAAGACGCCGTGGCTATGGGCGCCGTCGCGCTGGGCGCTGGCGCAATTGAGGCCGATCACCTGCGCCACCCAGGGCGCGCAGCCATTGGCCTCGAGAATGGCTGCCAGGCGGGCAACGAGGGTGTCGAAGGGAATGCGGATGGAATCGGACATCAGGGCTCTCGCGGCTCGTGGTGCTGACGACCCGGCGAACGGATCACGGCTGAGTGCAAGGGTGGAATCTTATCCGCGGGAAGACAATCCGGTTTGCGGCAACGGGGGAGGGGCGTTTGCGCGAACACCCCTCCCGCGCTTGTTCAGCCCGTGGCCGTACGCCCGGCGATCCGCCCCATGGTGAGGCACATGGTGAGTGCACCACCGCCGATGTAATCCTCGAAGAAGGCGCCGCCCGCCCCCTCGCCGGCGGCATAAAGGCCGGGAATCACGCGCCCGTCGGGTTCAAGCACGCGCGCCTCGTCATCGGTCATGATGCCGCCGAAAGTCAGGGTGATCCCTGGAACCAGCGGGTGCAGGGCGTAGAACGGGCCCGTCTCGACGCGGTGGGCGAGGGTGCGCCTGGGCGGCTCGGCGCCGGGTGCTTCGCCGTCCGAGACCTCGGCATTATAGGCCTCGATGGTCTCGCGCGTGGCCTGCGGCGGCAGCCCGACCTTCTCGGCGAGCTCCTCGATCGTATCGGCGGAATAGACGTCGAGGCCGAGGCGATCGAAGGTGTCGAGCACGCCCGAAACCGGACCGAGATCGCGGATCGTCTGGTCGAAGACCAGCGTGGTCAGCCCCTCGGGCTGATCCAGAACCGCCTTGCCATGGGCGACATAGCCGCGTGACTCGTCGATGAAGCGCCGGCCCTCGCGGTTGATGCTCAGCGCATAGGGGATCGCCCGTGCCGGCTGGCCGGCGGCGGTCGATTCCGGGCTCACTGCCGCGATGTGCAGCGCCATCATCCCGCCCATGCCTATGATGCCGGCGCCGGCGGCCTGCGCCATGACATGCCCGTCTCCCGTCGCGCCGCGATAGCCGCGCACCATCAGCGCCCCGGCATTGGGATCGGAGAATGCTTCGAGCATCGCCGTATTGGCGGCATAACCGCCGGTGGCGATGATCACCGCAGGTGCACGGTAATCGATCAGCCCGTCTTCATCCTGCACCCGCAATCCGGCGATGGCACCGCGCTCATCGACCAGGAGCTGGCGCGCCTTCACATCGGTGAGCACGCGCCCGCCATGGGCTTCGATGCGCTCGCCGAGCAGGCGGAAGAATGGCGGCATGCCGACCCATGCGCCGGGGCCGACATTGCGTGCCGCGACCCGGTTCGGCGGGCGCTCTTCCGCTGCGAGGAATTGTGCGCCGTGACCCTCGAGCCAGGCGATATTCTGCGCGATATCGCGCGCCATCGCCTCGAAGATGGCGCGGTCGCCGCGTTCCTGGGTAACGTTGAAATAGTCTTCGACATAGGCTTCGCGCGCATCGGCGCTGTCTTCGAGCGGAAGCGAGAACGTCCCCGCGGCGAGGATCGAGTTGCCGCCGATCCGGTTCGCCTTCTCGACGAGGACGACGGATGCGCCTGCTTCCGCTGCCTGCAAGGCTGCGGCACAGCCCGCCATGCCGCCGCCGATGACGACGACGTCGACGCTTTCACTGCGCTCGGGTGCCGCGAATTCGGCGGCATGCACCTGCCCGATACCTAGGCCGCCGGCGAGGCCGACGCCGCTCAATCCGATGGCTTTGAGAAGATTGCGGCGATCGGGGCCGTCTTGCGTATTCCTGCTCATGAGAATTCTCCTCCTGGTTCCGGCGCCGCCTCCATCGCTTTCGTTATGTGATGTCTTCTTCCGAATGGGCCCGCCGCCGTGATCCCTCGGGAAGCGGGTATGGCGGCTGCTTATGACACGTCCGGGCGGGTGCGCCCTGACGTTGGGGAACTATCGCCGGCGCAAGGGCGCGCGGCGATGACCTGAGTCAAGGCTTCGGAGTACTGCTTACCTGTGCGAATATTGATCGTGCAGCTGCTGCTCGTGCTCTGCCGGCCCGCCTCAGCCGCGCCTTCTGCGCTCCCGCAGGATCACCCAGACGCCGCTCGTGATGATGATCCCGGCGCCGATGAAGGTCACGCCGTCGGGCATCTCGCTCCAGATCAGCCAGCCGAGCAGGGTTGCCCAGAGCATGGCCGTATAATCGAGCGGCGCGACTATTGAGGCCGGGGCGAGGCGGAAGGCCTGCGTCATCATGGTGATCCCCGCCGTGCCGCACAGCGCGATCGCCACGAAGAGCCACAGATGCTCCATCCGGACGGGAATCCAGACGAAGGGGACGAGGACGGCGCTCAGAAGCGCGCTCGTTCCGGTGAGATAGAAAAGCAGCGTCCAGACGCTCTCGCGGGTATCGACGAAACGGGATCCCAGCATCATCAGGGCATAGACGAAGGCGGTGGCGACGGGGAGCAGGGAGGCGAGCTGGAAGGTGGCACCGCCGGGCCGGACCACGATCAGCACACCGACGAAACCGCCGATCACCGCGAGCCAGCGCCGCCAGCCGACGCGTTCGCCCAGAAACGCCGCCGACAGCGCGATGATGAAGAACGGTGCCACGAAGATCAGCGCCGTCGCCTCGGCGAGTTGCAGAAAGCGCAGGCTGGTGAAGAAGAGAAACGTCCCCGCGACCCAGAGGATGCCGCGCAGGAGATGTACCGAGGGGCGATAGGAGCGCAGCGCGCCGGTGCCCCCCATCCGCAGCGCGATCATCAGGGCGAAGGGCAGGGCTATGACGTTGCGCAGGAAGAGGATCTGCAGCGGCGAATAGGTCTGTGTCAGCGTCTTGGCGATGGCGTCGTTCACCGTCAGGAAAGCGACGCCGATGCACATCAGCGCGATGCCGGTCTGATGGCTCGCAGGCGCTGCGGGGGATGCCGTTTGCACGAGGCCCCCTTACCCTTCCCGATCCGCTGCGATCAGACGCCGGGCGATCACCTGGGCCTGGATCTCGGCGGCGCCCTCGAAGATCGAGAGGATACGCGCATCGCACAGAACCCGGCTGATCGGATATTCCAGCGCGAATCCGTTGCCGCCATGGATCTGAAGGGCGTTGTCGGCAGCCGCCCAGGCGACGCGCGCGGCGAGCAGCTTGGCCATGCCGGCCTCGAGATCGCAACGCTTGCCGGCATCCTTCTCGCGGGCGGAATAATAGGTGATCTGACGCGCGATATGGATCTCTGCGGCCATCATGGCGAGCTTGTCGGCCACGCGCGGGAAGGCGATCAGCGGCTTGCCGAACTGGATGCGCTCCTGCGCGTATTGCAGGCCGAGATCGAGCGCCGATTGCGCCACGCCGACGGCGCGTGCCGCCGTCTGGATCCGCGCCGATTCGAAGGTCTGCATNAGTTGCCTGAATCCCTCCCCCTCGACATCGCCGAGCAGNTTTTCGCCGGCGACCTCGAAGCCGTCGAAGGACAATTCGTATTCCTTCATGCCGCGATAGCCGAGCACCTCGATCTCGCCGCCCGAGAGCCCCGCGACCGGGAAGGGCTCCTCNTCGCTGCCGCGCGGCTTTTCGCCGAGCAGGATCGAGAGCCCNCGATGGCCGGGTTCCTCGGGCCGCGTGCGTACCAGCATGGTCATCAGATCGGCGCGCACNGGATGGGTGATCCAGGTTTTATTCCCGTAGACCTTCCAGACATCGCCCTCGCGCACGGCGCGGGTCTTGAGCGACGCGAGGTCCGAGCCGGTATCGGGCTCGGTGAAGACGGCGGTGGGGATGATCTCGCCCGCCGCGATGGCCGGCAGGAAGCGCGCCTTCTGCTCCGGCGTGCCGCCGCCCTGGATCAGCTCCGCCGCGATCTCCGAGCGCGTGCCGAGCGACCCCACCCCGATATAGCCGCGCGACAATTCCTCGGAGACGACGCACATCGAGACCTTCGAAAGCCCCATCCCACCGAATTCCTCGGGGATGGTCAGGCCGAAGACACCGAGCTCCGCCATCTGCCCGATCACCTCCATCGGGATATAGGCATTCTGTTCGTGCCAGTGATGTGCATGGGGCGTGATCTCGGCCTGCGAGAAACGATGCATCTCGGCTCGGATCGCCTCCAGCGTCTCGTCGAGCCCGGCATCGCCCTGGACCAGCATGCCGGAGGATTGGCGCATCAGATCGATCAGCCGGGCGCGGTTTTCCGCCGTATTACCGCCATCGATCAGCGTGGCGATCGCGGATGTGTAGAATTGCGCGATCTCGCCATGGTCGAATCCGAAGGCGGAAAGCCGCACGATCTCGCCCTGGCTCATCGGGATGCCGTTGAGCGCCTGGGCGCAATATTCGCCGGCGCCGATGCGCACCAGCATTTCCTCCATCGCCCCGAAACGGCCCTCAGTGCTCAGGCGTTCGCTATAGGCGGCGAGTTCGCGCAAGGCGCGCACATAGGTTGCGAGCCAGGCCAGGCCATGGGCGGCATGCTGCTCGGCATCGAGCCGGGTCGCATCGACGCGCCCGTCGACCAGGATGCGCGGGCGCAGCTTGTCGCGCGCGGCGTCGAGCAAGGCCTCGAGGCTGGTGGCGGCTTCATCGAGCAGGGCGGGCAGCGCAGGCGGTTGCGCGGGAGCGGCGTTATCTGCGGCGGACATGGCTTCTCCTGACGGGCATTGCGCCTGCGCGCGGCCCTCGTCTTTGTTTTATCCATCGGTTTAGACCGCCCGACCCGACGAGGCCAGCCCCCATCGCTCACACGGGCTGCGCGTCATTGCCGCGATGCGCCGGCAAAGTCGTCGTTGCGTAGATCGCGAGACCCGCGGCGGCGGCGAAATAGGCGGCGATGCCGAAGAACTGGTCCGGCAGCGCGAGGCCGATATCGATGAGCGCGCCACTGATCGCCGGGCCGAGCGCGGTGCCGAGGACCATGATCGCGGCGATCATGGCGCGGATCGCGCCGAGATGCCGGGTGCCGTAGGTCTCGGCCCAGAGCGTCGCCATCAGCGTCGTGTGCATGCCCGTCGAGGCGCCCATCAGGATGATGGCGAAGCCGGCAGCTGCCGGGCTCGGCGCGAGCGCGAAGGCGATATATCCCAGCGCGATCGGAACGAGGTAGAGCCGCGCCAGCGCCGCGCAGCCGAAGCGGTCGACGAACCAGCCGGCGAGCAGCAGGAAGAGCACGCTCGTCCCGGTAAAGAGCGGAAACAGCGCCACCAGCGTCAGATGCGCCCAGTCCTTCGCCTCGGCGAGATGCACCTGGTGGAAGAAGAAAGCCGTCATCCAGGCCGACGGGCCGAGCAGCGCCGGCACCATCAGCCAGAAGAAGCGGTGCTGGAAGACCTCGCCGCGCGTCCACATCCGCCCGTCGAAACCCTGCGAGCCGGTATCGCGGGCAAATGATTGCGGCGTGCGCTCGCGACCGAGCAGCAGGTAGAGGACCGGTGCGAAGGCGATCAGGATCAGCGCGGCGGCAACCCAGAGCATGCGCCAGTCGAACAGGCCGAGCAGGGCCACGAAGATGATCGGCAGGAACGCCTCCCCCGTCGCCACCCCGAGCCCGGCGATCGAGACCGCCCGCCCGCGCGTCGCCACGAACCAGCGCGCCATCGCGACCATGGCGATATGCCCCATGAAGCCCTGGCCGAACAGACGCAGGAAATAGATCGCCACGACGAGCACGATGAAATGTGTGGCAAGCGCCATTCCCAGCGCCGCCATCCCCAGCCCGAAGAGGACGCCCGCGCCCAGAACCCTGACGCGAAAACGGTCCGAGAGCGTGCCGGCAAAGACCATGGTCGCCGCCGAAGCCATGGTCGCGACGGCATAGAGGCTGCCCCAGCCGCCATGCGACAGGCCAAAATATTCCCGGATCTCGCCCGCAAAGACCGCGATGAAGAAGGTCTGGCCGAAGCTCGAGGCGAAGGTCAGCAGAAATCCGGCGAGGAGCCAGACGGCATTGTCTTTGGCGAAACGAAGGAAGCCGGGCATGCGGGTTGATCTGTCCATGCGCGTTGATCTGTCCATGGGCGGGATCGCGCATAGAGATCACGGTTTGCCGCAAGGCGCAAACGGCGCTATCGCTGCCTTCGACATGCCGCAGCGGCAGGAACGGCGAAACGGCGGGAAAGGCGAGGATCATGACGGATCAGGCGGATACGAAGGCGAAGCCATCGGCAGATGGCCGGGACGCAGCAGGGCAGGGGCCGCTCGGCGGGTTGCGCATCGTCGAATCGACCGCCTTCATCGCCGCCCCGCTCTCCACCATGAGCCTCGCCCAGCTGGGCGCCGAGGTGATCCGCCTCGATGCGCCGGAGGGCGGCCTCGATTACCGGCGCTACCCGCATGCGCCGGCCGGGGCGAGCCTGTACTGGAGCTTCCTCAACCGGGGCAAACGCTCCGTCACCCTCGATCTGCGTCGTGCGGAGGATCGCGAACGCGCCGCCGGACTGATCTGCGCGCCGGGCGAGGGCAACGGCATTTTCGTGACCAATCTGCCGCTCAAGGGCGAACTCACCTTCGAGGCGCTGAGCCAGCGCCGCCCGGACGTGATCGTGATCAGCCTCGATGGCAGCCCGGACGGGGCGACGGCGATCGATTACACGGTGAATGCGGCCTGCGGCGTCGCCATGATGACCGGGCCGCAGGGCGTCGCCGGCCCGGTCAACAACGCCATGCCGTTCTGGGACGTGATCTGCGGCAAGACCATCGCGCTGGGCCTGCTCGCCGCCGAACGCGAGCGCCGCCTCACCGGGCGCGGCCAGCATGTGAAGCTGAGCCTCTCCGATGTCGCCATGGCGGCGATGGCGAATGTCGGGATCCTCGCCGAGGCGGAGCTCACCGGCGGCCCCCGTCCGCGCGACGGCAACTGGATCTACGGCACGTTCGGCACGGATTTCCCCACAAGCGACGGGGAGCGCCTCATGCTCGTCGCGGTGACCGGCAAGCAATGGCAGGCGCTTCTCGAAGTCATGGGGCTCGAAGCCCGCATGCAGGCGCTGGCCACCGCTTTCGAGGCCGATCTCACCCGCGAGGAAGAGCGCTACCGCATCCGCCACGCCATCGCCGCGCTGATGGGGGAATGGGTTGGGGCGCGCTCCCTCGACGAGATCGCAGCCGCCTTCGCGGGCACGGCAGTGTGCTGGAGCCCGTTCCGCGATGTCGGGCAGATGCTCGCGCAGGATTGGCGGGCGAGCACGCGCAACCCGCTATTCGCACGCATCGATCACCCCGGCATCGGCCCGGTCCTGACCCCGGCCTCCCCCCTGCGCTTCTCCAATCACGAACGGGAAGGCGCCCGCGCAGGCGCCCATCCGGCGCCGGTTCTGGGGGCTGATTCGGCGGGGGTGCTGGGGGGTGAGGATTGAGAATCGTTGAATCGGTGGATCGATTTTGGGCCTGGAGCATCAGCTCGGCTTAATTCAAGACGGGTGATTTAGTTGTCTTGTGATTATCGCTTGGGTTGCAGTTCGGCAGCTAACAACTCGCATTGTTTGCCGATCGATGGTGAGCGGCAGCACCGGTGTTGCGAAAACGTGATTCAGTTAGCTTTCTTCCAAGCCTACCCAGCGAGAAAGCGCAAGGTCTGCGAACCAATTGCCTCGTTCTCGAATTTCATCTTCGGCCCAATGCGTTTTCTCTCTGAACCAATCGTTTAGGAACAAGCGGGAGTGCTCGGCAAACTTGGCTTTCTTCTCACCAAAGCTTTTATTGCCAACAGAAATGTCCAAGCCGCTATCGAGTAATGTCAAGTTACCCTAGGTGTGGAGTAGGGTGTTTCTTGCGATAGAGCGACTATCCTGTTCCAAATATTTTCCTGTCGAGCCATCTTCGAAAGGCCATTCATCACCCCAACTCTGCGGAAGGATATGTTCAATCCAGAGATTTGATGGTAGAGTTGTGCTTTCTGCAAATCTGGGTCTACTGGCGACTTCGAGTTCTCGCAGGATGTCCGTCAGTCGTGTGCGAGGCGAAATCGCGTAGGCGTTTTCGTTCAAGATACCGTGCCGAATGTCGCGGTCGGAGGGGAACCGGCTGCTTGCCCCTGCCTTTTTTGAAAAATAGCCCTTGAAGCTTGCAACCGATACGCCGTTTTCAAGAAACTCGGCGGTGATGGACTGGAACACCTTGTTGAGGTTTTTCGTCGTCAGATTACAAAGCGTTCGGCGCACTAGGTAGGAATAAATCAGTTGCGCAAGTTGCTCCCGTTCAGCGGGCGCCACATCTTCCTGTCCCATTTGCAAGGCCACGGGGTAAGCAGTCGTGACCTGCCATGTGGATAATTTTTGCCCAAGCCATTTCAAGGATGGATCGCAGTCCGCCTGCCCTTCAAGGGTTCGGTAGATAGGTGCATAACGTTCAAGCAGTTTCAGTTCGTCTTCGACGTTTTCGAAACGCGGTCTACCTTTTGGCACAGCGAAATCCCGATATTCAGCGTATAGCTCGCGGATCGAGATATTCTGGCCGGTTTCAGCTACAAGCATATGAGCAAGGAAGTGATCGAGACGCGGACGCTTTGGGCGGGCATTAGGTGCATCTCCACGCCACCACGGGTGGTCGAGGGGGTCCCATATCTTCTTGTAAAGCGTCTCGACCTTGGCTTTCTGCTTCTCGGCGCGGTGGAAGATGTTGTTGCGCACGAGGTCCATTGCCAAAAGCGGCTCGCCCTTCGAGTTCAGCGTTTCGAAGATCACCTGCGCGTCGTCGCTTTCGCCTAGCGTTATGACCACCAGCTTCAATCGATCCAGCAGAGCGCTCAAGAGCGCCTCCAGACGCGCCGGAACGTCTTCGGGAGCAATACCCTCGTCGATATGAATCTCGGCGTTCTCTACCTCGTCTGAGGCGCCTTCGAAATCCTGCGGGCCGTTCTGGATGAAATCTTCGATCCACTGGCGGAATAGGTGATAGGCGCGAAACGCGCGTTCGGGCCGGTTCTTGGGTACCGACTTGCCCCAGAACAGAAACTTGTATTTCTTGTCGACCTCAACGGCGTTCAGATCGATAATGTCGTGGAAGAGGTCGCGATCCGAGGGCGTGGGCGTCAGCTTGTACCGCGTCAGTGGGTCGGTGTCTTTGCTCTGCGGAACATTTGTCAGATAGCCGTTGATGTGGCCACTGAAGTCGTCCTGACCGTGATTACGTGCCACTTCGCGCAGCGCGGCAAGGAATAGCTGGAACGTTGTCAACCTTTGCTGCCCGTCCACGACCTGCACTGTGGGCGTGAAAGCGAATTTTGCGCCGCTATCAACGGGGGCGAGAATCAGTGCACCCATGTAGTGCTCGAACTTGCTTTCGCCTTCCAGTATTTCAGAGGCCTTGGCGGCGACATCCTCCCAGAACGGTTCTAGTCGTTCATCCCCCCACTGATACTTGCGCTGGTAAAGTGGCACGATGAAGCGGCGCGCTTCCTTCAATACGACTTCGACTGGATGATCATCAACTTCCATCGGAAATACCCCTAGAAATCTCAACATTGTCACTATCGCACGGCAGTTCCCAAAATTCCACGTGCGGTGGACTCATGTAGCTTTGCGTGTGGCGGAAATACATGCGATGCAGCCGAATCAGGGTCATGGATGAGGCATGGCCATTATCCTGACAGAATGGCCTGCGCGATCAAGAATAGCGATTTGTCGTTGTCATAGTAGCGCGTCCAGGTCTGAGATTCTCCCCGATTGATGCGGCCTTTGCTTGCATTGGACGTTTTTTCAGTCGTTTCGACGTGTCCGCTTTCCGCGTAAGCTGCAATAATCGCCAGTCGCAGGGCGTCGCCGGCCCGGTCAACAACGCCATGCCGTTCTGGGACGTGATCTGCGGCAAGACCATCGCGCTGGGCCTGCTCGCCGCCGAGCGCGAGCGCCGCCTCACCGGGCGCGGCCAGCATGTGAAGCTGAGCCTCTCCGATGTCGCCATGGCGGCGAT
>SL_7KL_010_BRINEDRAFT_10000297_pt1 | contig 23243 bp, 21 predicted proteins | sample SodLak_010_BRINE_FD_10663 | JGI IMG/M metagenome (IMG submission 10663)
TCCCATTCGATGGTCGCTGGTGGCTTGCCGGAAATATCATAGACAACACGCGAAATCGTGTTGATTTCATTGATGATCCGGCGCGAGACATGATCAAGAAACTCGTAGGGCAGATGTGCCCAGCGCGCCGTCATGAAATCCACTGTTTCCACCGCACGCAGGGCGACCACATAATCGTAGCGTCGACCATCTCCGGTCACGCCCACCGACTTCACCGGCAGGAACACGGCGAACGCCTGGCTGACCCGGTCATAGAGGTCATGGCGACGCAGCTCCTCGATGAAAATCGCATCGGCACGACGCAGGGAATCAGCGTAAACCTTGCGCACTTCACCCAGGATTCGAACGCCCAACCCCGGTCCCGGAAAAGGATGGCGCTGGACCATCTCCGAAGGCAGCCCGAGTTCCAGACCGATCTGCCGCACTTCGTCCTTGAACAGTTCCCGCAGGGGCTCGATCAGGCGCAGTTTCATGGTTTCCGGCAAACCACCGACATTGTGATGCGACTTGATCACGTGGGCCTTGCCCGTGGCGGCGCCGGCCGACTCGATCACATCCGGATAGATCGTGCCCTGGGCCAGCCATTCCACACCCTCGAGCCGGGTGGCCTCTTCGTCAAAAACCTCGATGAAGGTCCGACCGATGATCTTGCGTTTCCTCTCCGGCTCATCGACGCCCTCCAGGGCTTCGAGGAAACGCGCCTCGGCATCGACGCGGATCACGCGCACGCCCATGTGACGGGCGAAGGTCGCCATCACCTGGTCGCCCTCCTCCAGCCTCAACAATCCATTGTCGACGAAGACGCAGACCAGTTGCTTGCCGATCGCTCGGTGCAACAGAGCCGCCACCACCGAGGAGTCGACGCCGCCGGACAGACCCAGCAGCACCTGGCCGTCACCCACCTGTTCGCGGACCCGCCGAATGCTGTCCTCGATGATGTTGTCCGATGTCCAGGTGCCGGAGCAGCCGCAGATGTCGCGTACGAAACGGGAGACAATTCGCGCACCCTGCACCGTATGCGTCACTTCCGGATGGAACTGCAGGCCGTACCAGCCGCGCTCGTCGTCACCGATTCCAGCAATCGGCGCCGCCTCCGAGCTGGCGATAACCTTGAATCCCGCGGGCAATTCGCTGACCCGGTCACCGTGGCTCATCCAGACATCGAGCATGCCGTAACCTTCCGGCGTGGTGTGGTCTTCGATATCCCGCAGTAATTTCGAATGCCCCCGAGCCCGCACGCGAGCGTAACCGAATTCCTTGTGATCGGAGGCCTCCACCTGACCGTCCAACTGGGCCGCCATGGCCTGCATGCCGTAACAGATACCCAGCACGGGCACAGCCAGCTCAAACACCACACCCGGAATACGCGGCGTCTCACCAAAGGTCACCGATTCCGGACCACCGGAGAGGATGATGCCACTCGGTGCAAATTCCCGAATCGCCGATTCGGGCGCATCACAGGCGTAGATTTCGCAATAGACCCGCGCCTCGCGGACGCGGCGCGCGATCAACTGGGTATACTGCGACCCGAAATCGAGAATCAACAGACGTTCGGCGTGGATAGAGTCGGACATGCGCAACCAGTATTGTTGATGGAGGGTCTGCAATCGCGCCGGAAGCCGGCACGGGCGGAGTCAGCAATCCGGGGGTTCCCGCATGGCCAGCACGACTGCAGGACTGCCGCTGCCGAACCGTCAGTCCGTGCGGTAGTTCGGCGCTTCCTTGGTAATCGTGACATCGTGCACGTGGCTCTCGCGGACACCGGCATTGGTGACGCGGACGAAGCTGGGCCGTGTGCGCATCTCTTCCATGTTGCGGCAACCCACGTAGCCCATGCTGGCACGCAGCCCACCAATGAGCTGGTGCACAATGGCGATCACGGTTCCCTTGTAGGGCACGCGACCCTCGATGCCCTCTGGCACCAGTTTCTCGACTTCGTCGACGGTGTCCTGAAAATACCGGTCGCTGGAACCCTGCGCCATGGCCCCCAGCGAGCCCATGCCACGGTAGGATTTGTAGGATCGCCCCTGAAAAAGCTCGACTTCACCCGGCGCCTCCTCGGTGCCGGCGAACATGCCGCCAATCATTACTGCGCTGGCACCGGCCACCACCGCCTTCGAGACGTCACCGGAGAAACGCACGCCGCCGTCGGCAATCAGCGGCACGTTGGTACCGGCCAGCGCCTGCGCCACGTTCGAGACCGCAGTTATCTGCGGCACGCCGACGCCAGCCACAATACGGGTGGTGCAGATGGACCCCGGGCCGATACCGACCTTGACGCCGTCAGCACCAGCTTCCACCAGGGCAAGAGCAGCCTCGCCGGTGGCAATATTGCCTCCTACCACCTGCACGTCGGGAAAATGCGTCTTGATCCAGCGAACACGATCGAGCACGCCCTGCGAATGGCCGTGCGCGGTATCGACGACGAGCACATCCACACCCGCCCGGGCCAGCGCCTCAACCCGCTGCTCGGTATCGCCACCGGTGCCGACCGCGGCGCCGACCCGCAGACGACCGAACTCATCCTTGGCCGCATAGGGGTAGTCCTCGGCCTTCTGGATATCCTTGACCGTGATCAGTCCCCGCAGCTGGAAATCGTCATTCACTACCAGAACCTTCTCGATGCGGTGGGCATGCAGCAATTGCTGCACCTCCTCACGGCTGGCACCTTCGCGCACCGTGACCAGCCGGTCCTTGCCGGTCATTGCCACACTGACCGGATCGTCCAGTCGCGTTTCGAAGCGCAAGTCGCGGCTGGTTACAATGCCAACCAGATCCTCACCATCGACCACGGGCACGCCGGAAATCGTGTTGGCCCGGGTCAGTTTAAGTACGTCGGCAATGGTCGTGCTGGGCGATACCGTGATCGGTTCCTTGATCACACCGCTCTCGAACTTCTTGACCCGATGCACATGCCCCGCCTGCTGCTCGACACCCATGTTCTTGTGGATGATGCCGATACCGCCCTGCTCGGCCAGAGTAATCGCCAGCCGCGCCTCAGTGACCGTGTCCATGGCCGCCGACACCAGCGGAATGTTCAACTGGATGTCTCGGGTGACGCGGGTTTGCAGGTCGGCGTCCCGGGGAAGGACCGTCGAATAGGAGGGAAGCAGAAGAACATCATCGAAGGTCAGGGCTTCCTGAGCGATGCGCATCAAAATGGTACCTTGCTTGAGCCAGCAGTGGCCGTGGGTTAGCCGGCCATTATAGGTACGATAGGCCGCGAGGAAAACCGCAAACCGATGGCAGACCATGAAAATTTGATGCAGCGCGAGGGCCGACATCAGCCATGACACGAATAACGGAGAGCAACAGTACGCCCGGGCGCGCCATCCTCACCGTCAGTCAGTTGAATCGTGAGGTCCGGGATCTGCTGGACGGCGCCCTGCCATTACTCTGGGTCGAGGGTGAAATCTCCAATCTGGCCCGGCCGGCATCCGGGCATGTCTACTTCAGCCTCAAGGACGCCCGGGCTCAGGTCCGGTGCGCGCTTTTCCGGCAGCGTGCCGGGTTATTGCGCTTCCGTCCGGAGAACGGCCAACAGGTTCTGCTGCGCGCAAGGGTCAGTCTGTATGAGCCGCGTGGCGACTACCAACTGCTGGTGGACAACATGGAGGCCGCCGGCGATGGACTTCTACGTCAGCGCTTCGAGCAATTGCGGCAGAAACTCGAGGCCGAGGGCCTGTTTCGGGAAGAACGCAAACGACCGCTGCCACGACTGCCGCGCCGCATTGCCGTGGTGACCTCGCCAAGTGGTGCCGCCATTCGTGATGTGCTGCAGGTCCTGCGACGCCGCTTCCCGGGCATTCCCGTCCGCATCTATCCGGTTCCGGTACAAGGCCAGGATGCGGCTGCCGAGATCGTGCGCATGCTGCGACGTGCCGACGCCGATGACGCCAACGACGTGCTGTTACTGACACGTGGCGGCGGCTCGCTGGAGGATCTGCAAGCATTCAACGATGAGGCGGTCGCCCGGGCCGTGGTTGCCTGCCAGCATCCGGTTGTCAGTGCCGTGGGCCATGAAATCGATGTCACGATTTCGGACCTCGCAGCCGATGTAAGGGCCCCCACACCATCCGCTGCGGCGGAATTGCTAAGCCCCGACCGCATGCACTGGCTGCGCAATCTGGCTGCGCTGAGGGATAGAATCCTTGCCCAGCAAAACCGCCGCCTGAACCAGAATCGGGATCGCCTGCTGGGACTTCATGGGCGCCTGCAGCGCCAGCATCCCGGCCGCCGCCTGGAGGAACGAGCACAGCGTCTGGACCGCCTGGAATTGACGCTACTGCGACGCATGCGGCAGGCGGTTGATGTCCGACTGGATAGGCTGCGCGCCCTCAAGCAGCGTCTTCGTCTGCGCCATCCCGGGACAGCCTTGCGGCAGGGACGACAAAGGCTGGACACACTGGCACAGCGCATTGATCGGGCCCAGAGGATTCAGCTGGAACGATTGCGACATCAGCTTGGCAGCGTCAGTCGTGCGCTGGAAAACGTCAGTCCGCTGGCGACCGTATCGCGTGGATACGCGATTCTCAGCAACAATGATGGACGTCTGATCCGGCATGTCGGCCAGGTTTCCAGGGGCGAACGGATCAATGCCCGACTGACGGATGGACAGTTGCGGCTGGAAGTCCGTGAAGCGGTCAGAAACACAGGCGACGACAGGCAAGAGTGATGCCGTCAGACAATCAGGGCTGACACGGCCAATCAAGCCGACGAACGGTTATTCCCAGACACCGCATACCGTTGTATATAGATCCCGCAGGCGGTCAGCGGGAGACAAAGACCATGCATGAAATGATTCATACCGCGCCGGATTCCGGCCCGACGCTCGATGATGACATGCTGGAAGCGGCAGGCGAGGACAACTTCCCTGCCATCGTCTCGCCACGGAATGCGCGACGTTCCATCGAAGAACTACTCGAGGAACGTGCGCTGCAAAGCATGCTGAAGGACCTGGATCAGGACTTTCCTGACAGTGACGACTTCAGCGGGCCTCCGGCAGGCGGTCCCGGTCATGGGCAGCCTTGAAATCGATCTCCGGCATGCGGGCGATATGCTGAGTCGGGTTGATGAACGGATGACTCACATAATAATGACGACGGATTTGCGTGAAGTCCGTCGTCTCGCGGAATGCGGGCCGTTGATACAGGTCCCGCAGGTAACCCCACAGATTCGGATAGTCCACGATCCGGTTTTGTGAGCATTTGAAGTGCACCGCGTAGACGGCATCGAAACGCACCAATGTCGTGTACAGGCAGATATCCGCCTCGGTCAGTTGATTGCCGCAGAGAAACCGCTGACTGGACAGCACACCGTCCCAGTGCGCCAACGCCATGAACAGATCGTCGGCTGCCTCCTCGTAAGCCGCCTGGGACTGGGCGAAACCGCATTTGTACACGCCGTTGTTGATGGGCTCGTATATCGCATCAAGGGTTGTCTCCACCTCATCGCGCAACGCCGCTGGTGCGAAATCGGGTTCCGGCTGAGGGCTCACCGACCGCCAGTCATGATCCAGCATGCGCAGGATGTCCCTCGATTCGTTGTTGACAATGGTGCCTTCCCGTCGATCCCACAACACCGGAACAGTGACCCGTCCGGTAAACCCGGGGTCGGCGGCCTGATAGATCTCGCGCATGTAACGGGCGCCAAGCACCGGATCCGGAGTACTGCCGGGAAACTCACGGAATTCCCAGCCGTCGTCCAGCATGTCCGGATGGACTATCGAGACCGGTAATGCATGTTCCAGATCGCGCAGTTGCCGCATGATCAATGTGCGGTGGGCCCATGGACAGGCCAACGACACGAACAGATGAAAGCGGCCGGCCTCGGGCCGGAAACGCGCACCCTCGGTATCCCGGGTCCAGTCCCGAAACACGGACGACTGCCTGACGAAACGACCGTCGGCATCGGGTTCGTACCCTTCCGCATACCAGGTGCCATTAACCAGACGACCACCCATGCCGACTCCTTTTTTGTCCGAAATTGGACTAATAGTCTGCAGGCTTCTCGTTAAGCTGGCAAGTGATCCGCGATCAGTCGGTTTTCTCGGGCGCGTCCTGAATGTCCTGCAGTTGCAGATTCAGCGCGCGCACGGAAATGTGGATTTCCTTGACTGACAGGGCCAGAGAGGCCATCAGCAGGAACAGGCTGACTGCGAACACCAGTTTGCCGACGAGGATGAAACCGGCAAAAAGCAGAAACATGCAGAAAACACAGAGAAACAGGCTCGCAACGCCAGCTTCCTGCATCGCGCGGATCAGATTGACCCGGCGCCGCAGGTTATCGATCTGGCTCTTGATGACTGGATCGGGATCCTCACGGTAGCGTCCCTGCAATTCGCGAATAAGCGCAGCCAGCGCGAGAAACCGGTTCGTGTAGGCCAGAAGCAACAATGACACGGCGGGGAAAAGCAGGGCTGGAGTTGACAGCGTCAGTTCCATGACAAGAGCTCTCCTGGGTTAAGGAAACACTGATTTATTCGCACGCCTGCATTGGAGTCCGCATTTTCCCGAGGCAAGGCGCGCTGTGCAGCGCCGCAGTCATTCTGCGGCCAAGCAGCGCAACGCAGCAGTCGGGGAAAATGCGGCCCAACCGAAGGCAAGCATGCACCGTCACGCAGCAGCGTGCGACGGTGCCTGCTTGCCTGAGGCCCGGCCGGTTTTGGCCCCTGGCGGCGTTGCGTCACCGGCCCGGTAGCTCGGGCTACCGAACCGGCACCGCGTCTTGCCAGATGACCAAATCCGGTCTCGGGCGCAGACGCGGGAATAGATTTAGTGTTTCCTTAACGCGGTCACGCGCGCGCTGGCGCCCATCGGCGCTTGCTCAGGCAAAAAAAAACGGTGCACACCTCGCGGAGAGCACCGTCTCGAACAGCATTGGCCGATAGACCTTACTGCATCGGCTGCTGTTGCTGCTGCATCTGCTCGAAGCGATTGATGAGTTCATCGGTCTCCGGATCTTCGGCACGCATGGCGTCCATCAGATCTTCTTCGAACTCGGTCTGCGCGTCGATCACCGCCTGATCCTGCATGGCCACCTGTTGGCCTTCCTGCAGCTGCATCTGGATTTCCTGGGCTTCTTCCAGCATGGCCTGACGCTGGTCGTCGCTCAGGCTCTCGTCCTGCATCTCGGCCTGAATGGCATCCAGCCGGTCAAGACCGTTTTCGGGATCGTAGCCCGCCTCTTCCATCGTGCGAATGAACAGGTTTTCCAGGTTCTCGGCCTGATCCTGCAATTGCGGATTGTTCTCGAACGCCTGACGCTGAATCTGCGACAACCGCTGCTGCATTTCCTGCATTTCACCGCCGCCCTGCTGCGGCGCCATCCCCTGGGCGACGGCAAGACCGGAAAACGCGAACAGCAAGGCCGTGGCGAGTCCGATGAAAGGCCGTTTGCATGTCTTAGCGATTTGCATCATGAATGAAATTCTCTCCTGTCGTCGACTCGTCCGGCTGTAACCTGTTGCTGAGTCGGTAAATTTAGTTGCGTAAATTAGCAGGCGCATCCCCTGTGCTGTCAAATTCCTGCTCGCGGAAGGTGGGACAGTCGCCGAGGGGCCATGTTCAATTCCAGGGAAAGGCTGATCCATTTCCGCGCCTGCGCCGGAGACCGGGTTCGGTCATCCGGCAAGGCGCGGTGCCGATTTTGCCGGATCGCCCGATACCAGTGAACGAATGCGGTACCATTATCGGCTTTTCCACTTCCGGAGGTTTATCAGTCGTCATGGGCGTCCCCGCATTGCACCTGGAAAACCTTGCAAAGACCTACGCCAGCGGCGTTGTCGCACTGCGAGGGATTGATCTGACCGTGCATCCGGGCGACTTCTTCGGTCTTCTCGGACCCAACGGTGCCGGCAAGTCTACCGCCATCGGCATTATCAGTTCGCTGGTGACACGGAGCTCTGGGCGGGCGGAGATCTTCGGCCATGACATCGAACGCGAGCCCTGGGAGGCAAAGCGGCGCCTCGGGCTGGTGCCGCAGGAAGTCAATTTCAGCGGCTTCGAGACGGTTGAGCAGATCGTGATGAATCAGGCCGGCTTTTACGGCATTCCCCGACGCCGCGCGCGCCAGAGCGCCGAACGCTATCTACGGGAGCTTGATCTCTGGGACAAGCGCAAGGCCGTGTCACGGACCCTGTCCGGTGGCATGAAGCGGCGCCTGATGATCGCGCGCGCGCTGGTCCACGAGCCGCGCTTGCTGATTCTCGACGAACCGACCGCCGGCGTCGACATAGAACTTCGTCGGTCCATGTGGCGCTTTCTCGAAAACCTCAACCGGAGCAGCGAGGTGACCGTCATCCTGACCACGCATTATCTGGAGGAGGCCGAAAGCCTGTGCCGCAATATCGCCATCATCAATGACGGGCAAATCGTCGAGAACACTTCGACAAGCGCACTGCTGAGCCGACTCAACACCCACTCCTTCATCCTCGATGTGGATGCGTCCGGCGCCATGCCGACCACGGTCAACGGATTCGACTTGCGCCAGCTCGGCCCCGATCAGCTGGAGACCGATGTTCGACGGGAGCAGTCCATCACGCAGCTGGTACAGGCCCTGGCCGACGCGGGAATTCGCGTCAGGAGCCTGAAGAACAAGGCGAATCGACTGGAGGAGCTATTTATCGACCTGCTGCACCAGGACGTCTCCACCGTCGACAGGCAGAAGAGCTGAACAACATGTATTGGCAGGAATCTTTCATCGGATTGGCAACACTATCGCGCAAGGAGACCAGTCGTTATCTGCGTATCTGGGTGCAGACGCTGTTCCCTCCGGCGATCACCATGGCCTTGTATTTCGTGATTTTCGGCAACCTTATCGGTCCACGTATCGGTCCTATGGACGGGTATAGCTACATGGACTTCATTGTACCCGGCATCATCATGATGGCGGTTATCACCAACTCGTATGCCAATGTTGTTTCCTCGTTTTTTAGCGCCAAGTTCCAGCGCCATATCGAGGAAATCATGGTGTCCCCGGCACCCAATGCCGTCATTTTACTGGGCTACGTCTCAGGGGGCGTAGGCCGTGGCCTGCTCGTCGGCCTTATTGTCACGCTGGTGTCCCTGATCTTCACGCAGATCCAGATTTACAGTCTATGGATTACCATTTCCGTTGTCCTGCTGACTTCCATCCTGTTTTCGCTCGGTGGCTTCATCAATGGCATATTCGCGCGAAAGTTCGATGACGTCTCGATAGTCCCCACGTTCATTCTTACACCGCTGACGTACCTGGGCGGCGTGTTTTATTCAGTCAGTCTGTTACCGGACACCTGGCGCATCGTTTCGATGTTCAACCCGGTCCTCTACATGGTAAACGCATTCCGTTACGGCATTCTCGGATCGTCGGATATCGACATTCGGATTGCCTATGCACTGATCCTGCTAAGCATCCTGATCCTGACAACGGCAGCGCTTTACCTGTTGCGCCGGGGAATCGGCCTGCGGGGCTAGGGAAACGCTGATTTATTCGCACGCCTGCGTTGGAGTCCGCATTTTTCTCCGAGGCAAGGCGCGCTGCGCAGGGCCGCAGTCATTCTGCGGTCAAGCAGCGCAACGCAGTAGTCGGGGAAAATGCGGCCCAACCCGAAGGGCCCGGCCGGTTTTGGCCCCTGGCGGCGTTGCGCCACCGGCCCGGTAGCTCAGGCTACCGAGCCGGCACCACGCCTTGCCAGATGCCCAAAACCGGTCTCGGGCGCAGACGCGGGAATAAATCAGTGTTTCCCTAGGGAAACCTTGTCGACCGCCTGGAAGAACCCCCGGTGGCGAGGGCACCATCGGGAGTCTCTGTTTCCAGCAAGGTAGAGCGATCAGCTGATTTTCAACTCCTTGATCGAACGACCCTTCGCTTCCCATTCCTTGATCCAGGCAGGCTTGCGACCACGGCCGGACCAACCCTTCGTAGGATCATCAGGATGGCGGTACTGTGCCGGCGCCTTGCTGGTAGGTCCCTTGCCGGCAGCACCGGCGACCAGATCCGTGACCGTCAGGCCGAAACGATCGGCCAGATTCTTCAACTCCTTCTGAGCTTCCTTCACATCCTGCTTGCGCCGATCACGTATTTCCTTATCAATGTCTTTCTTGAGCTGCTGCAATTCGCTCGCACTGTAGCGGGAAAGATCCATTTTAACTCCTCTCTTGGCACTAATTACGTTAGAAATTTAACGTCGTAAAGATTAAGGCAAGATTCGCCATTACGCAATTCGAATACATGGATAGAAAACCCTGATCCATTCACCGGTCTGCAAGGGAGTATGCATTTTCCAGACACAAGGCGCGCTGCGCGGCGGCGCAGCCACTCCCCAGTCAAGCAGCACAACGCAGCAATCAGCGGAAAAAAAGTCGTCCCGGTCACTGTAGATGCGGGAATAAATCAGTGTTTCCTAAAGGCGTTTGCAGGAAATCTGCAGACCCCCTGCCACGCAATGGATCTGTCCACCGCGGAAAAGGCAGGCCGGTGTTACAGACATTACTGACTGACGCCATCTGGCAACAGGCTGATTCATGTAATGGCTTTACAGAAAACGCCTTTAGCTTAAGGAAACACTGATTTATTCCCGCGCCTGCGCCCGAGACCGGTTTTGGTCATCTGGCAAGGCGCGGTGCCGGTTCGGTAGCCATAGCTACCGGGCCGGTAGCGCAACGCCGCCAGGGGCCAAAACCGGCCGGGGCTCAGGCAAGCATGCGAATAAATCAGTGTTTCCGTAAGGTCTGGCCGGAGTCGATCGGCTCTCCCCCGGAGGATTGGATGGGCGACTGCCTTGCATCCAATGCCGAGATCATCAATGCTCGCTGCCCGTCTAGCTTGGAGGTTTCATGTCCATTCACGCTGCCTCGGCCGTACTGACCGTCGAAATCGATCCCACTGCCTCGGGCGTCGCACCCGGCCCATTGCAGAAAGCGGATGCAGAACACCTTGGGCAGGCGATGGCCGCTGATCTGCAGCGCCTGCTGGACAACCTGCCCCGACATGGCNTGGTCGTGATGGGGGGCCTCTATGACAGCACCGAATTACTGCGGCCCGGACTGCCGGTCTTTCAGGCGATGATTGACCTATACCGAAATGCAATGCCATCCGGGGAATTCCAGCCGTCGATCATGAGCATCGGCGCCCAGGGCGACCGCTTCCCGCTGGCTGGACTGGAACCCGGCCGGGACCAGAGCAAGGGACCGCTGTTGTTGATTCCCTTCACCCTGCTTGGTACGCCGGAGACGGTGAGCGCACTGCGTCAACAGATGGAAACCCGTCTGCTCGAACGCGGTCAGGGATCCGTTGAAACGGGCCGCATGATTGAGCGCGCCGTGGGTATCGAGCCAGTAAACCTTTTCTACGCAACGCTGGACGACATCGGTGCCCTGATGCGGGTGCAACTGGATAACGCGGGGTTCCAAGGTCTCTGGGACCTTATCGACGCCGCTCTGTATCCCCGGGCCGAGCCCATACGCTGTCTGCTCGACAGCGGTCACTGCTTCCTGGTGCACCACAATGTCGCCTACGTTCGCCAGGAGGTCTTTCGCTCCTGGGCGCAGCGCCAGGAGACCGTGGAGCCTTCCGCGCTGGAGGCGGGGTATGCCCGCTGGCAACGATTGCAAAGACAGTACGTCGCTGGCCTGGCAGCGCACGGCCTGACTGTCTGTCACGTACCCGGGCAGGCGAAAGACGATCCAATGCTAGACTCAACCCCGGAACGGGCGTTCTCCCATGCCCAGACTGCCGCTCTGATGCCGGAGCAGACCGTGCTGCACGACAGCCTGCATGACGGCAACCCCGACCAGGTTTGCCGACTGGAATTGACGCGACATGATCTGCCGGACCTTGGTCCGGTGGTGTTTGCGGTACGCGGCCTCGATGCCAATGGCCGGTGCGTGTTCCACCGTCACGACTACCCGCTAGAACCAGCAGCCGTCCCGGTTATCCCGCAGTCCTGGCGGCAACACGCGGAGACTCGGGATATCGCTTTCAGCGAACAGCAGCATGTGGGGCTGCCGCGGGCAGAGCCTCTCGCAAACAGCACATCGCGGTAGTCACCATGCTCGCACCACGTCAACTGATGCTGATCCTGGCAGCGGTGTTTCTGGACGCTCTGGCATACGCCATGCTGATCCCCCTGACTCCGGCCTTTGGCGTCGAGGTGGGATTCGGCCAGAGCGGCGCAGGACTGATTCTGGGCGTTTACGCAGTCGGTCTGTTTGCCGCGGTCCTGCCTTTGGCATTGTTCGGAAATGCCTGCCCGGGACGGCCGTTACTCACCCTTGGTGTTGCCCTGTTGATCAGCAGCCTGCTGATCTACCCGCTGGCCGATAACTTTGTGCTCCTGCTTGTGGCAAGGCTGCTGCAAGGCGCTGCCTCAGGCATCCTCTGGACCGCGGGGCTGGCGCTACTCGCGGAGGACCCACAGCCCCAACGTCGAGGCCGCAACATGGGTCTGGTCGTCAGCAGCTTTTCGGCAGGCCTGACTCTCGGACCACCTGCCGCTGGCCTGCTGGCAACCTTCGGTCCGAACCACGCCTTCTATCTACCGGTAGCGCTCTGCCTCGCCCTGCCATGGATGCTGGGACATCAGCACCGGCCCACCAGGACCGCCGCGACTTCTCCGGGAAACAACGTGCCGCTGCTCGCGCTGCTGCGTGACCCCGCCTGTCGTCTCTACGGGCTGGCCGTCGCTACCACGGCTTTCGCAATGGGGTTTCTCGAACCGGTACTGCCAACCTGGCTTGCCGATACGCATGGGGTTGGCACTCTGGGAAGTGGATTGATGTTCGGCCTGCTGGCATTGAGTCTCGCTCTCGCCACTCCGCTTGCCGGAGCCCGCCTCGCGAATATCGAACCGGCGCGTCTGCTGCGAAGAGGCTTTCTCGCGCTGGCGCTGTTAACCGCTGGATTGATCATCCTGCCAATGGCCCTGATCGTGATCCTGGTCATCGGATTCGGCCTGCTCTGCGGCCTGCTTCTGGCACCGACCATGCCTGGCCTGGCAATGCGCGTTGAACGCCTGGGAGGCCGGAACTACGCCGTTATCTTCGCCTTGTTCAACCTGAGCTTCGCCAGTGGACTTGCCGCCGGGCCGCTATTGGGTGGTGCCATTGCTGAAGGGTTTGGCGGGCCAACAAGTCTTCTGCTGCTCGCCGCCGTACTGGTGGGCATCTCGGCAATGCTGCCACGGCAATCGCTCAGGGATTGACCAGATATCGGCGTCCCGGCCCATCTGCCGGGAGTTCATAGCGCTCGCGCTCGTGCAGGCGGCCATCACCGGCGTACCAGAATTCCATGAGCCGCGGAAGGACTCGGTAACCGGACCAGTGCGGTGGCCGTGGTATCTGGCCGTCGCCGAAATCGCGCTCGAAGTCGGCAACCCGTTGCTCAAGCTCCCGCCGATCCGCCAAAGGCTCCGACTGATACGATGCCCAGGCGCCAATCTGGCTCAGCCTGGGACGCGAGGCGAAATAGGCATCCGCCTCGGCGTCGGAAACAATCACTACATCACCCTCGACCAGAACCTGGCTCGCCAGCGGCTGCCAATGGAAACACAGCGCGGCTGCGGGCATCGCCGCCAGATCCTGCCCCTTCCGACTCTTGTGATTGGTATAGAAAACGAAGCCGCGATGATCGACATCCTTGAGCAACACGGTCCGCGCGGCGGGCAGGCCATCGGTATGCACCGTGGCGAGCGTCATCGCCGTATGTTCCGGGACCTGTTCCCGTTCCGCACGCCGGAACAGCTGAATGAAGCGATCTATGGCTTCCTCGCGCAGGGGGTAGGACAAGACACTCTCCTTCTTATTGTTCAGGCCCAGCAGACAACCGGGAAACACCGGGCTGGAATCAGCGCGGGTCAGCCAGTCGGTGATCCTTGCCGCCGGTCTCGGAAAACGGTTCGACCTCTAGCGTCAGACCGTTCATCGCGGTCACGCGCACCGGATCTCCCCGGCGAATAACGTCCGCCGAGTGTGCATTCCACAATTCGCCTTCCAGCCGGACCTTGCCATTGCCGCCTATGAACTCGGATGCCGCAATGGCAGTGCTCGAAAGCATCTGCTCCCGGCCCGAAGCCACGCCTCGACGATGGGCACGAATCGCCATTGTTGCGATACCGATAATCACCAGGGCAGTGGACAGAGACACCGCCATGACCACGGTGAAAGAGATCTCGTAGGCCTCGATGCCGGAATCCACCAAAAGCAGGGAACCCAGCGCGAACGCGATAACGCCGCCGATGCCGAGAACACCGAAACTGGGCATGAAGGCCTCGCCGATCATGAAGGCAACCCCCAGCGCCATCAACGCCGCGCCGGCATAGTTGATTGGCAACGCCTGGAAGGCGAACAGGGCGGTTAGCAGCGCAATCCCGCCCAGCACGCCCGGAACGATACTACCAGGGTTGGCCAGTTCGAAGATGATGCCATAAACACCGATCAGCATCAGGATATAGGCCACATTGGGATTGGTGATAATCGCGAGAAATTCGTTGCGCCAGTCGGGCTCGACGCGCACCAGTTCCAGGCCTTCGGTCTGCAATGTCAGCGTCCCCGTGGACACCTTGACCTCACGCCCGTCCATCTGCGCCAGCAGATCCTCGAGATCCTCGGCCACATGATCGATGACGCCAAGCTCCAGCGCTTCACGGGATCCGATACTCACGGCTTCCCGCACCGCCTTCTCTGCCCACTCCGCGTTGCGGCCGCGCATTTCCGCCAGCGAACGGATGTAGGCGACCGCGTCGTTGATCATCTTGCGCTCCATCGCGCTACCGCCGGTCGGCGCCGCACTGGCGTCTTCATCATCTGCGCCATTGCCCTGTTCTTCGTTTTCCTCGTTTGTCTCCTGCTCCGGAGCTTCGGGCATACCGCCCATCTGAACCGGTGTCGCCGCGCCGAGATTGGTACCGGGAGCCATCGAGGCAACATGCGAGGCGTACAGCATGTAAGTACCGGCGCTGGCTGCCCGCGCTCCGCCCGGGCTGACATGGATGGCGACCGGGATGGGGCTGGTCACGATGGCGCGTATGATGTCGCGCATTGATACGTCCAGCCCACCAGGGGTATCCAGCTCGATGATGATGACCGCCGAGCCGTCATCACGGGCCCGGTCAAAGCTGCGACTCAAATAATCCACGGTCGCCGGACCGATGGCACCGTCGACGCGCAGCAACATGCCGTGTTCCGCATCAACTTCCGCATGACTGGAGGTCAGACCAAAGCCGAGCAGCAAAAGCAGGAAAAGGAGAATCGGTCGGGGCAGAAAATGCCGCCGGGCATTCGATCGCAACGAACGACTGGATGGGTTGTTCATGCTCGATCGGACAGCAGGCCGGGGAGTGGGTTCACGCGCGGCGTGGGCATTCCGGTTATGGCCCGCCGCGCCCGGACGATTACCTTCAGGCGCGGCGCCAACAAGCGGTCAGCCCTGCAGTTCGGCCAGTATCCGCTGCTTGACCTGCTGCACGTCGCCCAGTCCGTCAACCGCAACATAACGTGGCGCACCTTTGTCGCCGTTGGCAGCCAGTCGGCCATAATAGTCCACCAGCGGCCGGGTCTGATCATGATAGACCTGCAGACGCTTGCGCACCGTGTCTTCCTGATCGTCCTCACGCTGCACCAGCGGATCGCCGGTCACGTCGTCAAGACCATCCACTTTCGGTGGATTGTGCTCGATGTGATAAACCCGGCCCGAATCCGGATGCACACGGCGACCGCTCATCCGCGATACGATCTGCTCATCGTCGACTTGCAACTCAAGCACGAAATCAAGGTCGACACCTTCGGCCTTGAGGGCTTCCGCCTGGGCAATCGTTCGCGGAAAGCCGTCGAACAGGAAACCATTGGCGCAATCCGGGGCAGCAATGCGCTGCTTGACGATACCAAGGATAATGTCGTCGGATACCAGGCCGCCGGCGCGCATCACCTTGTCGGCCTCAAGCCCTAGCGCCGTGCCTTCCTTGACAGCAGCACGCAGCATGTCGCCTGTCGAGATCTGGGGAATACCGAAGGTTTCGCAGATGAAACCGGCCTGAGTACCTTTGCCAGCCCCCGGGGGGCCCAATAAAATGATCCGCATGCCGTATTTTCCTTGTCAGCGTCGCTGGACGAAGACCGAAATCCAGAACGGTCAGCTTAACGGTTCCGTCCTCTCCCGGCCCATTATGGCTCTGTTTGTCGCGGCCACTTTTGCGGCCGGCAGCCTATCACCAGCCCATGCCAACTGCAACGCGCCGCCGTCGCCAGGCGTATCCTGGCACGGCTGCGACATCGGCGACGCCGAACTTCAGGAAAGCAGCCTCGAGCGCGCCCTGTTATCCCGCATTCAGGCAGAAGGCGTCAATTTGCAGCAGGCGGATCTGGAAGGAGCGGTGGTTACCGAGGCGATGCTTGACCAGGCAAACCTGCAGCAGGCACGCCTGCGGCACGCCGACTTCGGCTCCAGCAGCCTGCGAAACGCCGACCTCAGCGATGTGCTGGCCCAGGGCGTGCGCTTCACCTCAGCGGATCTGAGCGGTGCCCGGCTGGACCGCGCCGATCTGCGCGGCGGACGCTTCGACGGTGCGCGCCTGAACAAAGCCTCCTTGAAGGACGCGGATATCAGCGACGGACGGCTTTACAACGCGCAGCTGCGGGAAATCAACGGTCAGGGCATGCGGCTCTCTGACGCCGGACTGGGTCGCGCAGACCTCAGTCAGGCCGATCTGCGTGAGGCGAATCTGAGCGGTGCGGACCTGGCAGGGGTACGGATGGAAAATGCGGATCTGCGCGGGGCCAACCTGGAGGGCGCCAATCTCAATGGCACACGGCTCACCGGCGCAGATTTCCGCGGCGCGAATCTGCAGCGCGCTGACCTGCGTAACGCCGACATTACGCGTACCCGGTTCGACGATGCGGAATTGGGCAACGCCACCTGGGTCGATCGTCGCCATTGCCGGCCACGATCCGTCGGCACCTGCGACTAAGGGGGTAACGCTGATCCAATCCGGCGCCTGCGTTGGCGGACGCATTTTGCCCGACTGCTGCATTGCGTTGCCTGACCGCAGAATGATGGCGGCACTGCGCAGCGCACCCTGGCAGATGAGCAAAACAGGACTCGGGCGCCTCCTAATCCTCGCTGATCCGGGACAAGCGAAGGCGCTGCAGGCGGCCACCGTCCGTCAGGACCACGATATCGTCATCGACCACAACCGGGTTACGGCTGATGCCATTGCGGCGATCGATCCTGACCCGCGCCAGAATACCGCCGTCCCCGGCATCAAGCACCGTCAGCCGACCACGATCATCACCCAAAACCAGCATATCGCCGACCACGATGGGCGCGGTGCCACGAATTCCTTCGAGATCATCCTGGCGCCAGACTGCAGCACCGGAACGCCGATCCAGAGCCCAGACCCGACCATTGTCTTCGCTTACGTAGACACGCTCGGCATCAACATCAAGACCGGAGTAGGACGACAGGTCCCGCGCCCACTCGACCCGTCCCTGCTGGAGATCCAGGGCCATGGCCTGACCCTGATAGCCCACCACGTAAACCTGAGTGCCGACGATCACCGGATCGCCGTCGACGTCGCGCATACGGTCAAGGTCGGAACTCCCCGAGGCAACGCCGACATCCACCTGCCAGGCCTCACGGCCATCGGCCAGATTGACAGCCGCCAGACGTCCGTTGGGCAAACCGGCAAGTACCGTGGCACCTAGCAACTTGGGGTTGCTGGTGCCGCGCAGAGTCAGCGGCGGCATGCTGCGATCGTAGGTCCAGCGGCGTGAGCCTGAGTCCCGACTCAATGCAGCCAGGCGGCCATCGCCACTGAGCACGACCACCGCGTCGTCACTTATTGCGGGAACCGATACGATCTCGCTCGACAGGCGGGTGCGCCAGCGCTCGGCCTCGGTGTTGCGATCCAGGGCAATCACCTCGCCCTCCCGGGTGCCAACCACGAGCAGGTCATCCGCCAGTGCCGGCCCGCCGGAAACCGGCTTGCCCAGACGCTTGCGCCACACACGGTCACCAGACTCGAGATCCCAGGCGGTCAACTCACCACGGCTGTCGGCGACCCAGACACGATCGCCCTCAATCACCGGATCGAGTGCATCGCCCACGGAGTGAATGCCGCGGCCGGCGTTGCTCGACCAGACCGTCGAGACCGAGGCCCCATGCTGCGAATCAGACAACTCGTCGGCGGGGATGACCCGCTTGGAAGATCCGCTACAGGCACTCAGCACGAGGGCGGCCAGCATCAGTGCAATCAGAAGATAACGTGACATCAAGCAGACGCCTCCCCGGCCAGATCGTTTCGCTTCAGCCGAATCAGGCTGCGCCGTGTGTCACTGATGCCCTCAACCTCCAGCGCCTCTTCATAGGCGGCCCGGGCGTTGTCCGCCTCGCCCAGGGCGGCCAGCACGTCGCCACGTCGCTCCAGGTATTGCGAGCGATACTGCCCCATATCCGAGACATCCAGAGTCGCCAGGGCCTCTTCGTAGTCGCCAGCGGCGATCAGCACCTGTACGAGGCGCAAACGGGCCAGGTGTCGCAAACCTGACTCCGAGCCGTTATCCATCACCCAGCGCAAGGCCTCACCGGCCTCTTCAAGGTTACCCGCACGGACGTGATGGTCGGCGAGCTGCATGCCAGCCATGGTCGCGTAAATCGTGCGGCCGTAATCCTCGATCACGCTCCAGCCGCGTGCGGAGACGGTGTCAGACCCCTCACCGATTTCCCGGGCGTTGAGCAGCTGCACATAGGCAACGGAGGCCGCTTCGGCGGTACGCTCCTGATGCGCACCCCACTGCTGCCAGCCGACGACACCGCCAACAGCCAGTACGGCACCAGCAATCAGGGAGCGGCCATTTTCCTTGAGCCATGCCTTGACCGCATCGATCAGCTCATCATCAGTGTCATACCGGGCCAAGGCTCAATCCTCCGAATGGGTCGTTAATCCGAGTTGACGCGCGAGCACGTGGACCACGGCATCCACCGGATGCGCCTGCTGCTCGCCACCTTCACGTAAATCCTTCAGGCCGACGGTGCCATCGGCCAGCTCCTGATCGGCCAGCACCAGCGCAAGACGTGCACCGCTGCGGTCGGCGCGCTTGAACTGGCTCTTGAAACTGCCGCCGCCACAATGCATCAGCAGCCGCAGCGCGGGCAAGTCACTGCGCAGCTTTTCGGCAAGCCGCAGTCCCTCCAGCTCGGCCGCGTCACCCAGCAGCACCAGGTAGACATCCGCCTGCGGGGTATTGACCAGACCCTCGTTGTCCTCGATCAACGCCACCAGGCGTTCCAGCCCCATGGCAAAACCGATGGCCGCCGTAGGCCGCCCTCCAAGCTGCTCGACCACACCGTCGTAACGGCCCCCGGCGCAGACCGTGCCCTGGGCGCCAAGTCGATGGGTCACCCACTCGAAAACCGTGCGACCGTAATAATCCAGACCACGCACCAGTCTCGGATTGACCACGTAGGCCTGACCGACCGCATCGAGACGGCGGCGAAGCTCGGCAAAATGGTCGCGGGACTCCTGATCAAGGTACGCATCCAGCGTCGGTGCGTTATTCAGCAGGGCCTGGGTTTCGGGGATCTTGGAATCGAGTATCCGCAACGGATTGGTCTGCAGGCGTCGCTGACTGTCAGCATCCAGCTGCTCACTGTAACCGGACAGATGGGCGACCAGCGCCTCGCGATAGGCCTGACGAGCCGCAGGCGTTCCCAACGAGTTGATCTGCAGTTCGACGTCATCGAGCCCGATCGCCGCCAGCATGCGCGCCGTCATCAGGATCATTTCCGCATCGATATCCGGCCCCGTCAGGCCGAAGACCTCGGCCCCGATTTGATGGAACTGCCGCAACCGTCCCTTCTGCGGTCGCTCGTGCCGGAACATGGCACCGGCATACCAGAGCCGCGGCTGTTGATTATGCAACAGCCCATGTTCCAGACAGGCACGCACGCAGCCCGCCGTGCCCTCCGGTCGCAGCGTCAGGCTGTCGCCGTTGCGATCCTCGAAGGTGTACATCTCTTTCTCGACGATATCGGTAACCTCACCGATCGAGCGCGAGAACAGCTCGGTCTTCTCCACCTGCGGCAACCGGATTTCCTGATAGCCATAGGCATCGAGAATCCGGCGCAGCCGGGCCTCGAGCGCCTGCCATGTGGCCGTGATCGGCGGCAGGGTATCGCTGAAGCCGCGAACGCTCCGTATGTTCGAGGACACGGTTACTCCATCATTCGTTGATTGTCATGGCCAGGCGGGGCGTACCGGCCCCTGCCTCGACTAGTCGGAGGGGACGCTCAATCGGGCGACGCGCCCGGGGCGTTGGTCACCGAGGTCGACTGCCTCGCCGTTGAGTTCGACACTCACCTGGCCCACATCGCCGATGACCAGGAAAAAGGGAGGCGTGCCATCAAGGCGATGTGTCTCCGGATACTGGATCAAGCCGTAAAGCAGCCGCTCGCCATCACTGTCACGCACCTCGACCCAGGACGGGCCGCTGAAACGCATTACCAGGCTGGTGCCATTCTCGGATTGGGCATCCATCGCGCCCACTTCATCCGGCTCATCAACGCGAGTCGCAGCATCCTCGCGACCCTCGGCCCGCTGCGCCAACTCGCGATCCAGCGCTGCTATCCGCACCGGAAACGGCGGTGCGCTCGATTCGGAGACCGCAGACGGCTCGGTGACTTGACCGGCATTCGACGGACCGTCATCGACAACGCTGCCAGCTGTCCGCGCGCCGGTAGAAACGTCCTCCGGCGAAACATCGCCGCCGCGGCGTACCGGGGCATCAGGGTCAGTCCGTTCCAGCAATCGGTCCAGGCGCTCGTTGACATACCCCACCGATTCCAGCGCAGCATGCCCCGAGCCGTCGGACTGGCCGAGGCCACGATACAGTTCGACACCCCAGATCGCCGCGAAAACCAGCATCCCGGCGGCGAGTGCCGCCGGTAACATGTATTTCATGCCAAGGCTCAGATCTGGCGCAGTCTGGACCGGCTTGCTCGCACGCAACGGCCGTGGCACGGGTCCGCCATTGCTATCATAGAAGGCCTGCACCAGTGATTCCGCATCGAGTTGCAGAATACGGCCGTACGCGCGCAGATAACCACGCACGAAGGTATCAGGCGGCAGTCGGTCGTACCGATCCTGCTCCAGGTTATCGATGGTCGCGACCGACAGCCGCAGCGTCGCTGCGACGTCGGCGATGCCCAGGTTTCTGGCCTCACGGGCCCTGCGCAACTGTCGCCCCGGCGGAATCGGAACCGGCCGGGTATCTGCTGTCAGATCAAGCTTCTCAGAGCGTTCCATCACGTTCCATTCGTCCGAATTCCCGGAAGGCTTCCGAATCGGGATAGTCCGAGCGCAGACGCAGGCCAAGACTGGCTGCCTCATCCCGGTTGCCGAGCGCCGACTCGATTCGCGCCCCCAGCAGCAATGCATCGGCATCCAGGGTCGACACCGCGCGCAGGCGCTGCAAATAATTCCGCGCCGTGGCGTAATCCTCAAGCTCAAATTGAACCTGAGTCATCTCGTAGAGTGCCGGTGCGAAATCCGGTGCATGCTCCAGCGCCCGGCGCAGAAACTCACTTGCCCGGCGCTGGTTGCCAGCACGCCGGGCGCAGGTGCCGGCATTGGCCAGGGGCAACTCACGGCGCTCGTAAAGCGGGTCCTGCATCGCCAGTTCGAACTGTTCCTGGGCCCTGTCGTAGTCCCCGCGGTTGCAGAGGAAACGACCATAATTGTTGTGCACCCANGAGACACCGGAATCCAGCCGGATAGAGCGCCGGAAGGACGCCTCCGCGCGATCATATTGTTCCAACCGCTCATGCAGCACTCCGAGAACCGCATGCGCCTGTGCATTGGACCGATCCTGGTCAACCGCCTTGTTCAAGGCATCCATGGCCAGGCCAAGACTGCCCTGCTGCATGTAGTTGATACCGAGTTCCGTGTTGACCCGCGAGGCTTCGTCCAGATTACGACCCGAGAACTGTTCCGGCTGCGAGGCGCAGCCAAGCAACACCAGCGAGAGCAGCAGGCTGAGCAGTATCCGCAATGACATGATCACCCCTCATCTCCGGCCGCAACCCGCTTCTCCCGGCGCCGGGTGCGGTCCGTGACCTTGCCGACCAGTTGACCGCAGGCGCCATCGATATCATCGCCCCGCGTCTTGCGGGTCGTACTGGTCAGACCGGCACGCGACAGAATGAGGCTGAATTCCCGGATCCGATCCGCCGGCGAACATTCATATCGCGTTCCGGGAAACGGATTGAATGGAATCAGGTTGACCTTCGATGGGATGTCGCCGAGCAGATGCACCAGCTCCCGGGCATGCGCATCACTGTCATTGACGCCATCAAGCATGACGTATTCCCAGGTAATGCGCCGATGAGGCTTGTCGGCGATATAGTGTCGGCAGGCCGCCATCAGTTCTTGCAACGGGTGCCTCTGGTTGATCGGCACCAACTCGTCGCGCAGGGCGTCATTCGGTGCATGCAGCGAAACCGCAAGGCTGATGTCCGTCACGTCGGCCAGCTTGTACAGGTTCGGCACCACGCCGGAGGTACTCAATGTCACCCGGCGCTTGGACAGGCCGTAGGCATGGTCGTCCTTCATCAGTTCCGCTGCCGGTACCACGTTGCGGAAATTCAGCAGGGGCTCACCCATGCCCATGAACACCACGTTGGTCACCTGCCGGTCCGGCTGCTCACGCGCCAGCTCCCGATTGACGAACCAGAGCTGGCCGACGATCTCGGCAGTCGACATGTTGCGGTTGAAACCCTGTACACCGGTGGAACAGAAACTGCATTCCAGTGCGCAGCCAACCTGCGAGGAAACGCACAGGGTATCGCGGCTTTTTTCCGGAATGAGCACGGTTTCCACAGCGTTGGCGCCATCCAGCCGCAACAACCACTTGCGCGTACCATCTGCGGATCGCTGATCAACCACGGCTTCCGGCACCCGCACCTCGGCCACTTCGGCCAGCCTGGTTCGCAGTGCCTTGCTGAGGTCGGTCATGTCCTCGAAACGGGTGACACGCCGGGCGTGGATCCATTTCAGAACCTGGGACACACGAAAGGGTTTTTCGCCAATCTCGGCGAAAAACCTTTCCAGCGCCCGGCGATCAAGACCGAGCAGATTGATGCGTGCCGGCTCTACGGCCGGCTCCGCAATCACCTCAACGGGAACAGATTTCATTGTCCTTGAAGAAGTAGGAGATCTCCTGCTTCGCAGTATCCTCGCCGTCGGAGCCATGCACCGCATTGGCATCAATGGACTT
>SL_7KL_010_BRINEDRAFT_10000298_pt1 | contig 23130 bp, 21 predicted proteins | sample SodLak_010_BRINE_FD_10663 | JGI IMG/M metagenome (IMG submission 10663)
AATGTAAGTGGTGCCAATCTCAATACATCAGGAACTACTCAAACAGGTGATCTATCTGCAAACACGAGCATTTCTGCAGGAACTACCATTACGGCAACTGGTAATGTAAGCGGTGGTAATATCACTACTGGTGGCGTGGTAGATGCAACCGGTAATGTAAGTGGTGGAAACTTAACTACTAGTGGAACTACACAGACCGGTTCACTTAGTGCCAATACAACGATTACTGCAACAGGGAATGTAAGTGGCGGCAATTTAACAACCGCTGGTGTTGTAGATGCTACAGGCAATGTTAGTGGTGGCAATCTTGTAACTAGTGGAGAACTAGATGCAGAAACTGTTGTTGCTAATACTTCTGTAACTACGCCATTGGTAACTAGTACCTCTGATATAGACATCACGAGTGGCACAAATGGAAATATTTCTTTAACTCCGGATGGGGTTGGTGAAATTGTACTACCAAATCTTGATGGGGATCGGTTGTTATTCACTACTGCTAATAGTGAAGTTTCAACAGATGCTAATGCGTCATTTAATGGTGAAGATCTTTCTATAATTGGATCATTGACAGTTGACAATGTAACTGTTGATGATAATGAAATCCGCAGCTTGGGTTCAGAACTAATTATCAACCGAACAAATGGTGATGTTGATCTGATTGTATCTGGTAGTACGGTAGATAACTTATTTGTTGTGGATGCAGGAACCGATACGGTTGCTATTGGTTCTGCCAATGTGGTAAATGAAGCTATACTAACATTGGATTCTACGGATTCAATGATTCTTCCGTCTGGTACAACCGGTGAACGTCCGGCTTCTCCTGCTGCGGGTATGTTTAGATACAATTCTACTGAAGGTGATGTTGAGTATTATGATGGTTCAGAGTGGATTGCTGCTGGAACGATTTTCACAGTTATAGAAAGTGAGACTTTCTCTGGTGATGGTTCGACAACAGTATTTACTTTAAACGATGATGCGACAACTGCATCTGCAATTGTCAGTATCAACGGTGTTGTTCAGTTGCCAACGACTGCATACGCCATTAGTGGCACCACACTGACGTTTACTGAGGCACCAGAACCGGGTGATGATATTGAAGTGCGCCGTTTAACTACCACAACCACAGTGGGAAGTCTTGCGAACGCAGATACGACAGCAGTACTCTCTGCAGTTGACGGAGAAGCGAGATTTAATTTAACAGGCAATCTTCTTCCATCTGCCAATGTAACATACAACCTTGGAAGTGATACGGCACGTTGGAATGAATTATTCCTAGCAGGTGATACCATTACTCTTGGTGATATAGTAATTAAAGCTGGTGAATCTAACACGATTGCATTTTTTGGTTCGGATGGCACAACTCCAGCTACGCTTGACAGCAACAATGTGGATACTACTACCATTGCTAATGGAACATCGACTGTTTCGGTTGCCACTAGTGGAGGCAATGTTGTCACTGAAATTGCTGGAAGCACTGTAACTACAACGAGTTCTACTGGAATTTCTGTAACAGGAGGAATTGAAGCATCATCTGGATTTGTTAGCGGAACTAGTAACATTGCTTTCGCAAGCAGTGGTGGTAACGCAACAATCAGCGTTGGTGGAAATGCAAACGTTGGTGTGTTTACAAATAGTGGACTTACCGTTACTGGATCTATCGAAGCCACAAATGGTTTTGTTGGTTTAGATGCAACAACGATAGAAGACGGTACAAGTAGTGTTAGTGTAGTATCCACAAACGGCAATATTGTTGCTAATGTGGGCGGATCTACAATAGCTACATTCACCTCTGATGGATTGATACTAGATTCACCAACCTCTGCAAATCAAGCAGCAACTAAGAGTTATGTTGATGGGGTTGCACAAGGGCTGCTTGTACGTCCTGCTGCATTTGCACTGGCAGAAGATAATCTGTCATCAACCTATGATAATGGCACCGATGGTGTTGGAGCAACGCTGACATCAACATCAAATGAAGCATTCCCAACTATTGATGGGGTGACACTAGATACTGTTTCAGATCGAGTACTCTTAATTGGACAAACAAATGCAGCACACAATGGTCTTTATGTGCTTACTGTTGTGGGAGATGGTTCAACTCCATGGCAATTAACACGATGCTCAGTTTGTGATACAAGTGATGAAATACCTGGTTCTTTTGTATTTGTGCAAAGTGGTACCATATACAATGCAACGGGTTGGAAAGCGGATGTGGCAGATCCAACTACTTTTACGGTTGGTACTGATGATATCACTTGGATTCAATTTTCTGGTGCTGGCACTTTTACTGCGGGTAATGGCATTGAGTTAGATGGCTCTGAGTTCAAAATTGATTCCACATCTAGTGTAGAATTTGCGGGACTTACCGTTCCTAGCATAACCAAATCTGGTACAGACGGTGTTGGTAATATTGGCTCAAGTGCAAACAGTTTTGATACAGTTCATGCTAAAGCAACCAGTGCCCAGTATGCTGACTTGGCTGAGTTATATGTTGCTGATGCCAATTATGCGCCAGGCACTGTTGTTTCATTTGGTGGAACTGAAGAGGTCACAGTAAGTGATGCAGATGCAGATTCGCGTATAGCTGGTGTCATTTCCACCAATCCAAGTTTCTTGATGAACTCAACGGCTGAAGGTGAGAATGTAGCGGCTGTTGCTCTTACTGGTCGAGTACCTACCCGTGTGACGGGCAAAGTTCGAAAGGGTGATATGATGGTATCAAATGGTGACGGCACTGCCAGAGCAGAATCTTCCCCATCAATTGGCTCTGTTATTGGCAAGTCTCTTGAAAACTTTGATGGAGATGAAGGCATAATTGAGGTGGTTGTTGGGCGAATTTAATCCCAATCATCCAAGAAGTAAAAGACCGGCATATGCCGGTCTTTTTATTAGTTGAGCGTAAAACCTAAGAATCTTTAGTCCTTGGGTAGTTGACATAAATAAACTCATAAAGGTAAAATTATGCCATTGACCAAACCAAGAGCTTATCAAATATCAGATCTTGACTTTAAACAGTCTGTTCGAGTTGTATCTTTAACTAATGTTACGCTTGATTGTAGTGCTCCCGCAACGGCGGTAAAGATCGGTGGAGATAAAGAAACCACAGCATCAGCGGATTATGCAGACGCTCGTGCGGCTGGTGTTATTACAACCAACCCAGCATTTCTTATGAATAAAGATTTAACTGATGAATACATTGCAGATGTTGCGCCAACCGGTAGAGTTCCATGCAAGGTAGTGGGAAAAATAGAAAAAGGTGATTTAATAACAACCAGTGATATTACTGGGGTTGTTACAGCGTTATTATTTCAGGATTTTGTGCCTGGCTGCATAATTGGAAAAGCGTTAGAAAACTATCACAGTAATGCCATCGGGATTATTGAGGTTCTGGCCGGTTGAGTATGATACAAGAGCGGTATAGATCTGAATATCCTGGTGAGTTTGTTATTCTGCGAACTCGGATTGAAAATGGAAAAAAAGTTCAAGATCGAGAGTGGATACCCAATCCTGTTGAAAACCAACATATCTCATCTCGTGCAGCAGTTATAATAGATTCTATAAAATCAAATTGGTTTAAAGAAGGCAATTTAGAACGTCATAGAGGCGGACATCTTGGTAAGATCAAATTGCAAACCTATGGCACTGAGAAAAGTTGGAAAAATCTCAGGCTTGATTTTGCTTTTCTCACTGATGCCGATGAACTATCTGAAATGATAGATCATGATTATCAAGAAAAAACTGCAGTTTATACAAATTCTGTTAATTGTATAAAAAATCCAGGTGAATTCTTTTTGCTCCCTCACAATCCCAAAGTTCCAAGTCTTACGGGAATATTATATTTGGCTGCATTTGATGAGTATAGCGAAATATTTATATGTGGTGCCGATTCTTATGGTCCTAGCAATTATCCTACTGAAAAATTACAACTTTCGGTATCTCAAGTTTTTAGATGTTTTAGCAAAACAAAATTTAATTTTGTATTAAACAAAAAGCGCTCACTGCCTGATATGTGGAGAGCATTTAAAAACGTTAATATTATAGATCACAAAACATTTGTTTCTTACTGTGATTTATAAGCGTCTTTTAAAATATTGATTTTCTTTTTTACAGAAGCAATCTTTGTGGTTGACCAAAGTCCTGGATGCATGGGTTTTGGTAAATGTCCAAAATCTATCCAAGCATAGCCAAAATGTTCGTGATTAAGGGCGGGAGAAAATTCACACTCAATTAGCGAAAGGAATGTATGGTATTTGAAATGATTATCTGGGCTAGTGAACTGTTCTATGGGTGCTAGTTTCAGCGTTTCTGGCCACATTCCCATTTCTTCTTTACACTCTCTAACAAGTGCTTCTAATAGGGTTTCTGGTTTATCAACTTTTCCACCAGGTAACCCCCATGATTCTGGGTATTTTCTATCATTTCTAAGTAAGTACAAGTATCGATCTGTGGATAACGCATAAAACCAAACTCCCACTGCCTCTACAGGACAATGTTCCATTCTCCTCCTGCGTACAGTCCCTGATAACTTTTTAGCCATGTCTCCCCAGTCCATTTATATTGTATACTAGTAGTTATGTTTGTTACTACCTCGGCATCAGAAGAGTTCTGTGAATCAAACGCAACTACCCATTCTGATCCATTAAATTCGATTATATCATTTTCGTTAGCAACTATATCTCCCCACGCTTCGGAAGGATCACTATTATCATCTGAGCCAATGGCTTCTGTTATTAAATATCTTTGTCCCGTTGCTGCCGCTGGAAGTCCTGCTGATGGTCCACTCCGGGTTGGAGCAATCACCGAGTCAACTGGGTCTAACGTATTTCCTGGTAGGGTGTCGTCGTCAGGTGTAAACAGCAAAAACCGATCATCAGTGGGATGAAACGCAACCGTTCCTATAATTTCTGTACCATCAAGGGGATTATCTATTCTAAGTTGACTAATTCCAGAACGCAATTCTCCAAATTGTTCTATGACTGGTTTCCAAAATGCAGTGCTATTGTCTCGTCCTTCGGTATCAAGAGAATCTCTATCTAGATCTGGTTCATTGTTATTCAATATCTGCACTTGGTTATCTAGTAATAGAATTTGATAATCAAAGGGAGTGAATTTTTGGCGTGTTCCCATTAACAAATCTTCATCAAATAGTGCATTACGAATATCACCTTGTGAGTCATACACAGATGCAATAACTTTGTTGACAACGCCGAGTTTTTTGACTTTAGCCGGCGGTGAAATCCAAATTGGCACTAAAAAAGTCATAGACATAATATCTATTGATTCATCGGTTCCCATGGGAATGGTTCTATTTGACCAATTGGTTCGCGTTAACTCAACTGTTGATAAACTTGTCCAATCAATGAAGTTGTCGGTACTTTGAATTTCCATTGCTGGGTTGAATAGGGTAGCAATTTGTTCAAAAAGTTGTAATTTTTGGTTTGTATTTGATGTCCATATATCCAAGTTTATACTCATGTTATATGGAACGGGCATCAATCGCTCAATTGTAAACGCATTTCCTTGTGTTACTTCATATTCTTGTGTGTTTTCGTCATATTCTCTTTGGCGAACTTGAATTTTGTTTACATGATACGGCTCTTGCATCCTTGATCTTTCATACTCAAGTGCAGAGATATAAAACGCCATTGAAGGAGATGAAGGTAGCGTTGATGCTGAATTATTTTGTGCAGCAATAATAGCTTGTCTGCTAGGATCACCATATTTTATTGGAACACTCTGTAGTATATTGTTAGAATCAGCGTCTTTTCCATATTCCACTTGGAAATTACTAAAAATTCGGGAAAATTGTAATAAAAAACGCCGTATTTGATTATCAAAAAAGAATTGGCTAGGCATAATTAATTATCTTCCTTTGGTCTTAGTATTTTGCTTAGACTCTGTCTACTTGGTATATTTCCACGATCATTGGTTTCTACCATATCTGAATTATTAACAAATCCGCTATGCAACGATTTATTGTCAGAACCTGGTGTTAAGTCTGTTCTAATGTTGTCTTCTACTTTTACCCAACGAGAACCACTAAACCGAAACAGTCGGTTGGGGAAATAATCCAGACGCAAAGCATAATCTCCCTCTGAGGCATTTAATGGAAATGCAACACCAGGTGTAACAGGCAAACCATTTGGAGGTATTCCATCTCCAGTTAGGTAGCCTACGGTATAACCATTGGATCTTGGTGTTTCGCCCTCAAATGAAACATCATTGTTGTCTGTGTTTAAATTTTGTTGAGAAACTGGTTTTCCGTCTTCATCAGTGGCAACAATGTAGAACTTTGTGGTATCATATCCACTAAGCGGCACTTCTGCTTCGGCTTGTTGTAATACTCGATGATTGAAATCAAGATTTTTTGCCATTGTTGTGATGTTTTCGCCCAGTGTTTCTGGGGTATATTCTTGCCAATAGGCATCATCGGTAATATCAGTGTTAGGCGGTACGTCTTGAACAGATTGGTAATAGGTATCGCCGTCTACAACAATGCTTTCATTGGGATAGAAATTCTGTGAATCCCATTGATTGTTTTCTTCAAATGGGTTTTTTAAGATATCATTGTATTCTTGGCTGCCTGTCATTGGTACTGCTTTGACTCTCCATAGATGGGGTTGCCATGTTGGTGAAAATCCTTCAGCTGCAAATGCAGCATCTTGAATAACGTAGTATCTTGGTAGTGCTTTTGCTCCACTTTCGTCGAGAGGATGATAGTCTTTTAAATTGGGTGCTTCTAAAACATCACCAGCCATTAATTTTCTACCAAGTGTATCAATCATGTCATTGTAGTGAAAGGTAATGAATAACGTGTCATTATTTAAAAATAACCCAAATTGGCTTAAATCAAAATCAATATCTTGAATATTATATATGCCACGCATTATATAAATGTCTTCGTCATATTCCCGATCTCGGTTTTCTAAAAAGAAAACGTCTTCAATAAAACTAGGATCAGTTTCGCTATATGCCGGCTGAGTTGCATCATTGGATTCTTCTTTTGTTTTTGGTCCTAGATATTTGTGGATATATAAATCCACACCGCCAATGGTGTACATTTCTGATGCACGGCGATCAATGAATTTATAATCATTTGTTCGGTTTGGCTTATATAATGATAAACGTGGCATTTATAAATAATCCTTCACTTTATTTACTTATGCTTAAAATGCATTGACATAACATACTATTGTTGATATTGTTTGAAAATAATTTAAATTTACGGAACCGTAAGTGACCAAATATATATTTTTATTATAAGGAAAATTATATGGCACCACCCCATCAAAAATTGCGAATATTAAAACCTCGTTCAGGTGAATCAAAGCATGTTGGAACAGAACCGTCATGGGAAAATGTAGATAGCATTGAAGATTCAGATCGTCGTGTTCAACTTGCACTTGCCTTAAATTGGTACAATTACAATCACGATATAAAAGAAGCGCGTCAGTGTTTGGTGGAGTGGCTAGAGGCAGAAGGCAGAAAAGATGATGCGCGTTCCGTGAAGAATGGAACAAATGTAAGTTTCAAACTGGTCGCTGGGTGGTTGGCTAGGATGTCTGCGAAAGGATTTCAATTAAATGAATCAGAGACCTCGACAATTGAGTCGGTGGTTTCAGCAGCAGTGGCAGAAAAAGCTGAATCCAATGCTGGAGATGGTGATGCTGAGAAAAAATTCAATATCCAAGATAGATTAAATGAGGTTGCACTAGAGGCTGGTGGAGAGATTGAGGGGATGTTTGATGACATGATATTGAACGGCGTAAAAATGACCAAGAAGCACAATCCAATTGATGTTTTGCAAAAATTTAATGTTGTTCCTCAAAAGATTTCTCTAATTTCAGATCATTGGCAGTCGGTGCTAGAAGAGTTTCACACAGTGCAAGGTGGTGATGACGAAGATTTAATTGAAGGCTATAGCAATTTTGGCAAAATTGATATTCGTAATATGATAAAGTTTGCTGAGCAGGTTATATCCGATTGCAACAGTTATGCACAGATGAAAAAACTATCTCGCTCACCTCGTAAAACAAAGCCAATTAGCCCAGAAAAACGAGTGGCAAAGTTTAAATATTTGAAAGAATTTGCGGAATTGGGATTAAAGAGTGTTTCTCCAACTAAGTTAGTAGATGCAAAAGAAGCATGGCTATATGATACAAAGAAGCGTAAATTGATACACGTTGTTCCCGATCCATTGATTAAAACATTTACGGTAAAGGGTTCTACAATAATTGGATTTGATCCAACTGCCACATCTCAAAAAACGCTTAGAAAGCCAAAAGAGCAAATTGCTGAATTTAATAAATGTAATGCGGCAAAAGCCAGAACTTGGTTTAAGAGTATTAAAGCGACTGAAATAAAGTATAATGGAAGAGGAAATGAGAATTTAATATTGTTGCTTGTCCGATAAATACCTTAGAGGAAATGCAACAGTATGGCTGACCAAGATCCAAGTAACCTTGATATATTAAAAAAAGATTTGTTTGACTATGTTCGTCTAATGCTAGGCGATGAAATAGTTGATGTTGAATTAGACCCAAGCCATTTAGAGGCTGCTTATCAGAGAACGCTGGGTATATATCGACAACGTGCAGAGAATGCATATGAAGAAAGTTATATGTTCTTGGAACTCAAAGAGCGGCAGAGTACATATGAACTGCCACAAGAAGTTCAAACTGTTCGACAGATTTTCCGTAGAACAATCGGTAATGCAACTGGACCGTTTAGCACGAGTTTTGATCCGTTTAGTTCAGCAACCCTGAATACCTATTTGTTGACATTTAATGCTTCTGGTGGTCTGGCTACGTATGATTATTATACTCAATATGTAGAGTTGGCAGCCAGAATGTTTGGTGGATTTATTAACTACACATTCAACCGAGTCACGAAAAAACTAACTTTGGTTCGTTCACCCCGTGGAAATGGCGAGCAGGTTCTTTTGTGGACATATAATCTAAAACCTGAATTTGTTTTGCTAAGTGACTTTCAGATTGTTCAGTGGTTTAGGGATTGCGTTACCGGTGTTGCTAAAATAATTATCGGTGAGGCTAGAGAAAAATTTGCTTCTATTGCTGGACCTCAAGGTGGAACTGCATTAAATGGTGCTGCAATGAAAGCCGAGGGGCAACAGGCTGTAGATAGAGCGATTGAAGATCTAAAATTGTATGTTGATGGTAGTGCCCCGTTGACATGGGTTATCGGTTAAATGCGCATTGATGAAATCATTACAGAACACCGCATGGTATGGAAACGTAGTCCGAGTACGGGCAAAGTTAAGATGGCATGGAGATGTGAAACAGGACCAAGAAAAAATCGAACAGTTCCAAATGTTGCCGATTGTTCAAAACCGCTTGATATAGCAAAAGCTCAGCGAACCAAGTCAACTAGAGCAAGAACAAAAATCCGCCAAGCAAGAAAAGCAAAAAAGACCAAACGAGTAAATCCAGCTAGTCGTTTGGCACGTAGTCTTAACAAAAGACTTAGAAAACGTTGACAAAATATAAAAAGTAGAGTAATGTCTGCTATTATGCATGTAATGGTAGATATTGAAACACTGTCAGTTGCACCGAATGCCTGTATTCTTACGCTGGCAGTTCAGCAATTTCATCCACTAAAAGACAATGATTATGATAAACTAACGCATGTTTATAGGCGTATTAGTGTCGAAAGTCAACTGGATAGACATGTTGATGACAATACTTTAGCATGGTGGGCGAAGCAGCCTGAACTGAGTAAAGAAGAGGCGTTTTCTGAATCTGATCGTTATCCACTTCTTGATGTTTTGAATGAAATTCGTCCGCTAATTTGGCAAAGTGAATATGTTTGGATACAAGGTCCTACTTTTGATCTGAGTGTTCTCAAGAATGCATATGAGAGTTATGGAATTAAAGAACCATGGAAATATTTTTTAGTAAGAGATGCTAGAACTGTTTTTAGTTTAGTTCCAGATTTAAAAAACCTCCAATAGAACATCATGCATTACATGATTGTAGGAGGCAAATAGAGATGCTCAAGAATGCATTGGAAAAATTGGGCATTGATACAATAAATTAATTGAGGAAATTGAGTTGGGCATTGAAGAAGAACAAAAAATCGAGTCTGAAAAATTAGAGTCTGATGTCAATGAAGAAACTCGTGGGAAATATGAAAAGAGCACCATGAGTAAGGCTGGAAAACTTGCAATGGAATTGGCAGAAGAAAAACGCAGACTTAAAAAAGAACTTGAAGAACTGCAGACTGAGTATGATGGTGTTAAACCAACTACACCAACTGGAACCCCTGACTGGTACGTTAAATGGGGAGCAATGTCTTTGGCTGTTATTGGTGTGTTCTTAATTTCTGCTGGACTTACTATGCCAGGACAAATAGCATATGTTATATCTGGCATTGGGTGGATTTATGTGGGAATGCAATGGAGTGATAGAGCTATTATGATTGGTTCTGCTATTACATCCACTGCTGTTATGATGAATATTGTGGAGACTTTAATGCAATGAAAGAAAAAAAGATTATAGCACTTGTGGGGTTGATTGGGTCTGGGAAAGATACGGTGGCAGATTATCTTCAAAATATCCATCATTTCCGTAGAGAAAGTTTTGCTAGCACTTTGAAAGATGCAGTATCGGTTGTGTTTGGTTGGGACAGGGATCTATTAGAGGGAAGAACCCAATATAGCAGAGAGTGGAGAGAAACTGTTGATGAATGGTGGGCAGAACGACTTGAGATCGCTGATTTAACCCCTCGATGGGTATTACAATATTGGGGTACCGAAGTATTGCGAGGTGGGTTTCATGATGATATTTGGGTTGCAAGTTTGGAGAATAAACTAAGAAGCGCAAAAGACAATATAGTAATAACAGATTGTCGATTTGCAAATGAAATTTCAGCCATTCGAGCACAAGGTGGTATTGTTGCTAGAGTGCGACGAGGGGAAGATCCAGAGTGGTTTTCCTCTGCTAAGACTCTGAGTGGGATTTCCGACCCCATGATAAAAAGAGACATTGAACAATACCTATCTGACATGGGTATACATCGAAGCGAGTTTTCGTGGGCTGGTCAAGAGTTTGATTATACTTTATATAATGACTCTGCTCTGAGCGATTTGTACGAGCAGGTCAATGATCTACTTCAAGATCTCCAGATTTCCACACCGAATCCCCTTTCTGAATAGGCACTGTGCAATTTAAGCATACAGTTCTTAAATTGCTCGGTGAGTTATTTTCTAAATTTCCATCTACATGATAGACCAGTGTCTGTGCAGAATATGTTGGTCTAAATCCACAAATATCACACTTGGGTTTTTTCTTATACCCCGCACTTAACCATCTTGGTTGAGGCATTTTTATTCCACGTTTTTTTCTAATGCAGTGATAGCATTTTTTTCTGTAGTGGAGTACTTCATTCTTTTTGTAGTTTATTGCTGCCATTCTAGAGTGGCAAGATTCACATAATGGTCTGTTCACACGGGTATTTATATCTCAAACCTTTGCAAAGGTGTCTCAAACAACCTGAAATTTCACTTATTTAATAAATACTCTTAACCAATTTAAGAGGAACACGAACATGGCATTAATTAGTCCCGGAGTAGAAGTTACAGTAACGGATGAATCAAACTTTCTTCCAGCAACAGCAGCTTCTATACCATATATTTTAATAGCTACGGCAGAAAACAAGGCAGATTCGAGTGGTACATCAGTAGCTCCTGGAACCTTGGCTTCCAATGCAAATGAGACTTATCTCATTAGTAGTCAAAGAGAGCTTATCAACACATTCGGAACACCGATTTTTTATCAAACCGCTGCTGGTACGCCAGTAAATGGGTTTGAGTTAAATGAATATGGACTTTTGGCCGCTCATTCTGTGCTTGGCATTAGCAATAGGGCTTATATACAAAGAGTCAACATTGATTTGGGCGAATTAACAGCCACACTAACCCGTCCAACAGGCAATCCGCCAAACAATAGCTGGTGGTTGGATACTACAGAATCTGAAGTTGGTATTTTTGAATGGAACTCTTCTACTGAGTCGTTTTCTTTCAGAAATGCTATCTACATAACTGATTCTTCTAGATTAGATTTCGGTATTCCGAAAAGTAGCATAGGTAGCCGAGGCGATTATGCAATTGTTGGAACAAATGCCAAAAATCCAGTTTATTATAAAAATTCTGATAATATTTGGGTTTTGGTTGGTTCTGATGAATGGAAACAGTCATGGGCTGCAGTTCGTGGTAGTGAAACAAACCCAGAACTCACAGCTGGTGACACTATTGTAATCAATGGCATTACGGTTTCAGTTCCAGCATCACCGGATAACACAGTAGTTGATTTAGATCAAGCAATAAACACCGCTAGTATTACTGGCGTTATTGCTGCGGCGATTAACGGAAGATTAGAACTTTATGTTGATTCCACTGCAAGTTCTGATGGCAGCACAGAGGACGGTGCAGTAGTTCTTTCTGGAACTGCATTGCCAGATTTGGGCATTGAAGCTGGTGTTTATGCGGCACCAGAACTTCAGCAATCTCCTCATACGAGTGTTCCTACATGGAGAACTTCATCACCTAGACCTACTGGTTCTATTTGGCACAAGACGACTCCTGTAAATCAAGGCACAAATCTCTCAATGAAGATATTTGACGCCACCACTCAGAGATTTAACGAAATTCCAGTTAGTTTGTATTCTAGTCTTGCTGAAGCAAATTTCCGGTTAGATCCAGCTGGCGGCGGCAGAAACTTGGGCAGAGATACTCTTTTTGCACAATACGATGTTGAAAATAACAATACCTTTACATACAAGATTTACAGAGTATTTCAAGAAGGTGAAACCAGAGTTACAGGAAACATTGCTAACCCTACATTGGGCATGAATAATGCAAAATTCACGTTGAGTGCAAGTCAGTCTGGTTCGGCAACGATGAGTGAACCAGTTGAGGTCACGATAGATGGTGATACGGTAGAAGATTTAGTTTCTGCCTTCACATCTGCGGGAGTTGAGAATGTTGGAGCTGATATAACGTCTAGCGGAACCCTTGTTATTTCTCATACACAAGGTGGAATTATAAGAATAACCCAGACTTTGGGAACTCCGCTCTTTGATGCTGGTATTTCTACTTCAATTCAAGGCGTTGAAGAAGATGAAGTAACAAGTGAATTGATAATATCGTCTTGGGAAACACTGGAATATACAGCAAGTGCAGTTCAGCCAGATCAGGAACCAGCAGATGGTAGACGTTGGTATTACTCTGCGGTTAATGAAGTTGATATCATGATTCATGATGGCACACAATGGCGTGGATATCGCAATGTCACAGAAGACATTCGTGGTTTGGATCTTTCACTAACTGATGTGAATGGTCCTATTGTTTCACCAAGTGAACCAACTGAGCAACGCGATGGTAGTCAATTAGAGCTGGGAGAAATTTGGTTAGACACCTCTGACTTAGAAAATTATCCAAAACTATATCGTCGAGATGTTGTTCTTGGTGTTGAACGGTGGGTTCTTATTGATAACACTGATCAAACAACTGAAGGTGGTATTCTATTTGCTGATGCAAGATGGGCTACTGACAGCACAGTTGACCCAATTAATGATGATATACCTGAGATATCTGATCTTGCATTGAGTGACAATCTAGACCTTGATGCACCAGATCCAGCGTTTTATCCTGCTGGTACTCTGTTGTTTAACACAAGACGTTCTGGATTTAATGTCAAGGAATATAGAATTGACTATTTCAATTCAAATGACTTCCCTGCTTATGATAACGAAGCACCTGATGCTTGGGTTACTGTAGCTGGCAATAGAAATGATGGTTCTCCTTATATGGGAAGATATGCTGTCAGACAGTTAGTAACTAGAGCAATGAAAGAAGGCATTGATACCAACACATCAATCCGTGAAGATCAACGCCAATTTACCCTCATTGCTGCTCCTGGTTATCCTGAATTGATACCAAACATGGTTGCTCTTAACAATGAAAGAGACAACACTGCTTTTGTTATTGGTGATACTCCACTTAGACTTTCTTCGGATAGTTCATCGGTTCAATCATGGGTCAATGGGGAAAGTGCAGATGGATTTGGAATTGATGAAAGTCTAACGTCAAGAGACAGTTATCTTGGTGTGTTTTATCCATCATGTCAGACTAATAACCTCAGTGGTGAGCCGGTTGTTCAACCAGCAAGTCACATGATGCTTCGCACATTTGTTCGTAGTGATATTGTGTCATTCCCATGGTTAGCACCAGCTGGTCCTCGTAGAGGAACGGTGGATAATGCCGCTAGATTGGGGTATATTGATGTAAGAACTGGTGAGTTTGTTCAAACTGGTCTTACTGCTGGGCTTAAAGACACTCTTTATGAAAATAGTGTCAACCCTATAACATTAATCCCTGCTTCTGGTATTACTAACTTTGGTAATAAAACAGCAACACGTGTACCTAGTGCATTAGATCGTATTAACGTTGCTCGTTTGATTGCGTTTATTCGTGGGCGATTGAATGAAATTGGAAATCAGTTCCTTTTTGAACCAAATGATACAATCACACGAAATGAAATCAAAGGCAGAATTGAATCTTTGATGAATGATTTGCTTGCCAAGAGAGGTATATTTGATTATCTAGTTGTTTGTGATAATTCAAATAATACACCTGAGAGAGTTGATAGAAGTGAGCTGTATGTTGATATAGCAATAGAGCCAGTAAAAGCGGTGGAATTTATTTTTATTCCGCTTAGAATAAAGAATACTGGTGAACTATCATCCGGTAATGTTCCTCCAGCTAGTGCGACGTAAATTAACTGGTTAATAGCAGAAAAAAGGGCAATTTCGGTTGCCCTTTTTTTATTTTTTCCAAATCCATTTAGTTGAACCGCAGTCATAAATTCTTAAATATCCTTCTTTTCTCCGTAGTTCTCTTTCAGTTAACTGCGAATTGGTGGGCTTTCTAAGTGAATAACGGTGAATACGTCTTAATTCATTTGGCACAAAATACCAATAATTTGGCGGAGTTATGCCTTCTAATTCAAATCCAAGTTGTTTGTAAACTGGGAATTCCTTACTCCAACGATTATCGCTAAAACTGGTTACTTTTTCTGGGTAATAATTGCTTACGAAATATTTAAATATTTTTGATGCCCCTCCCACTACATGAGTGAAAGATTTTGAACAATATCGATTTAACTCCCATCCTGATAAACTTTTTGAAATGTCATTCTTCAAAAAAGTCATTACCGAAACCAATTCATTGTCGTGGTATAATCCTATTTTAACATTAGATCTACCCCTGCCTTGAATATGATTTTGGTTTAAAAATTCATTACAGGTCTTTGCATCAATCTCTTTGATTTTGCATTTCCGTGCATGTATTTTATTATCTATCTTGCCGATTAGTGATAATAAACGCGACTTTACAATTTCTGGCGAGTTAACCCATTCATCTTCAAAAATATGAATTAAATGAATCCCATTTTTTTCTGCCAACTGTTTCTTTTTTGTGTGGTAATCTGATTCTTTAAAGATTTCACAGTGCCAGTATAGACCATCAAATTCTATAGCAAGATTTTGATTTGGTAGATATATATCAATTTCTTTGGGTGAAATCTTGTTTCGATTGTTTCTTTCAACGGTAGTGAATTGAGAAATAAAATCCGCTATTTGTTTTTCTAAATAACTGGTACCTTTGGTTGGCGGGTGACAAGTCGGGCACATTTTAGAATTAATTTTGCTAATTGTTGAATATTGCCGAGTTCTTGTAAATTTGGTTCTACATTCTAAACATTCAATATACATGAATCCATCTGTTATAGAAACAAGACTAAACCCATATTCACTCAATCGGTAACTGGCTTCTTTTATACTGTTTTCTGATTTTTTTCTGTTTGCATCCCTTGCGGCTTTTGATATTTTTTCTTTTGCTTCGGCAGTGTGCTTTCTTCCCCTAAAAAATGCAAAATCATAATTTTTCATTTTTTTTGTTTCTATTGCTTTTTTTACCTGATCACTAGTGATAATCTGATTTGCTCTCTTCTTTTTTATTTTTTCTTTTGTTTCTTCTCTGTGCTTTCTACCAGTGAGCGGATGAGAATCGGTCTCTTTCCACATCATATTTCTAGATATTGCTTTGTCGGATAATTTCTTTTTTTGCTCATCTGTCATTTTTTTGTTTTTATTGTGGGCTGATCTTCCTTTATTTGCTTCAGAGATTTTTTTCTTTGACTGATCACTCATCTTATTTCCAAAATTCGGATTGTTTTTTCCCGATACTTGTACACTTTTTGTTTTTCTATACTCGTCGCTAACCAAGTCACCGAATTTTTCTTTATATTCAGTTGTTGTGATTCCGTGGGTTTTTAGATGTTTCCAAGAAATAATGCTTTTGAATTTTTGATGGCAGATGGCACATTCAATCATATATAGAGGTTCCTTTATATCCAATAAAAACTATTTATGCAACATTAATGATTCTTATATTTTTATATCACTAATTTCCACTAAACCCTTGTTTTTTTGATTGTCTTTTATGATAAATAATATAGACAAGGGAGATAATATATATGGCCGTTTCATCATTATCAAGAATGACAGTGCCTTTGGCAAGTGATCAAAGTTCAAGTAACCAAGGTCTATTAATGCCAAAACTAAAATACCGCTTTAGAGTGGTATTTGAAAATTTTGGTGTATCAACACCAAAGACCGAATTGACTAAGCAGGTTATGACTTTTGATCGACCAAACGTGGAATTTGACGATATCACTATTGATCTATACAACTCCAAGATGCGGTTAGCAGGAAAACATACATGGCAAGATGTTAGTGTTGAGTTGCGTGATGATGCTTCCGGTGCTATTACTCGTCTAGTCGGTGAGCAGCTACAGCGTCAAATGGACTTCATGGAACAATCTTCAGCATCATCGGGCATTGATTATAAATTTCTTACTCGTTGCGAAATGCTTGATGGTGGCAATGGAGCCAATGAACCACAGGTTCTTGAAACTTGGGAATTATATGGTTGCTACCTAACTAGTGCAAACTACAACAACTTGGATTATAGCACAAGTGATGTTCAAACTGTGTCATTGAGTATTCGTTATGACAATGCTCTACAAACACCATTGGGTGATGGCGTTGGCACAAGTGTTGGTCGCACGTTGGGTGAAGTCGTAACTGGCTAATCGTGTCATTTTTTCGTGACTTTTTTAGCGGGTTCGTTGCCCGAGATATATTAAGGGATGCGCAGCATGCTCATAAGACGTTCACATCGAACAATTATGAGCTTGCTCCGCGCAATAAATTCCTATTTCATGTTTATTTTACTCTTAATACCGAAATACCCGGACTTAGGTCGGTATTTGGTCAAGATGAACAGGCAACTATTGGATTAATGGTAAAAACGATAGAATTGCCAAAATACAGTGTTGACACTGAAACTTATAATCAATATAACCGCAAAAGAATCGTTCAAAAACAAATTGAATATGATCCTGTGGAAATGACATTTCACGATGATTCGTCAGATTTAGTTAGGAAGTTATGGTATAACTATTTTAGTTATTACTATCTTGATCCTAGTCAGAGTTATGGCAGCGCGGGTTCGATATCAGCAGATGCGGGGTTTGCTTATTCAGAACGAGACATTTATACCCCTGAGCGAAAAGCGAATGATTGGGGTTACTTTGGTGAGGGATTTGGTGCAGGTGGTCAGTTGGTATCAAAGCCTGCTTTTTTCCGAGATATAACGATATATGGCTTTAATCAACAACGATGGGCAAGTTATGTTTTAATTAATCCATTGATAACTCAGTGGAGTCATGATCGCTATGATTATAGCCAAGGTGATGGCACAATGGAAAATAGAGTCAGTGTTGAATACGAAACTGTCAAATATTTTTCTGGATTAATTGGTGAAGATGGAAACGCTACCACTGTGCCTGGATTTGGTAACCCAACCCACTATGACAAAACCCTTAGTCCTAATGCACGTTCGGGTGGTAATACAACAGTGTTTGGCGAGGGCGGTCTTTTAGATTCTGGATTGGGTGTCGTTGATGATCTTGCCAATGGTAATATCCTTGGAGCAATTCAGAAAGCAGGGAGAGCAAGAGAAACGTTTAGAGATGCAGATATAGGTGATCTAGCGGCACAAGAAGCCACTGCAGCGGCAGTTTCGGTTGCAACAGGAATTGCTGTTGGAGCAGTAGCAACGGCAAATGACAGAGTTCGAGAAGCAGTTTCATCTCGTAATGCTAGTACAAGTCAAAATAGTTCTGAAAGTATAAACTTACCGTTGGCAGGAAGAGATGCGACTCCACGTGCGGTTGCATCACCAGGTGCTAGAGAGCCTGCTACAGTTGTGACAGCTGGGGCAACTATAAGTGAAGAAATCGTGGGAGAAGATTTACCCCCGATTCCTGTTACTGCTCCTGCTGAAGATATATTGCCAGCAACCTTTGATGGTACCCCATTGGAACCAGTTCCAGAAAACCCAACTGATGGTAATACTAACGAAACTCAAACAGGAACGGGTATTGATGTACCTGAATCTGGAACTACACTAGGAACAGGCGGAGCATAAACAATGTCACTTGTAACACAAGCAAATCCAATTGGCGAAAAAGCTGGAAGATTGCCAAGTAGATTTCGTCGGATTTCGCCGAATATTGAAGCAAATCAGTATGATCGGGTTTTTAGTTTTTTTGATAAGGTTTTTTCGGATAGTGATTCTGCAGGAAAGTTTACCGACGAGATTTTTAGAATTGCGCAAGTAAATCAGTTATCTATTGATTCTATAATGGAAGAATTTGAAAACAGTTCTGAAACTCAAATTCCAGCATTGCTTGCATACTATTTGAATACGGTTAGGAATACTGCTACCTATCTAGGTGTATCTTCACGATTAGTTCCGCCTGTAGGGGTTGCCAGAAATATACGAGTATGAGACAAAAGTTTGCACAAGGAAAGTATCAAATAATGAATCCCGACAAATATGTTGGGAATCATGTTCCTCATTATCGTTCGTCTTGGGAACATGCTTTTTGTAGATTTTGCGACACAAATGATAATATTTTACAATGGGCAAGTGAGGCAATTGCCATACCCTATAGAAATCCACTAACTGGAAAAATGTCTAGGTATATCCCAGATTTTTTTGTTTCATATTGCGATAAGAATGGTAACATAAAAGCAGAGATAATTGAGATAAAACCAAAAAAACAGAGTATGATGACAGAGAGAATGAGTACTAGAGATCGTACAGCGGTAGCAGTCAACATGGCAAAGTGGGATCAGGCAACTCGTTGGTGTCAAAAGAATGGGATGACTTTTCGCGTAGTAAATGAAGACCAGATTTTTCATCAAGGAAAACGATAGTCGCCCTAAATACTTGTCATGAGTAAAAAATTGGAACAATTATTTGATCTCCCTCAAAGTGATGATGGTGATCCACATCCAACAGAATTAACGGATACTGATCAAGAATCAGCACAAGATTCATCAATGATTATTACAGATTCATTGAGAGAGTTGGACAAGATTGAGCGAGCATTACCAGCAGTTCGCGGATTAGAAGCCAGTGATAACGAAATGGATGATTTGAGCGAAAAGGCAACCACTGGATTTAATGATCTTATGGATTTGGGAATGAATGTGGATAGCCGCTATGCTGCTGATATATTTTCAGTTGCTAGTACAATGCTTGGTCATGCTGTTACTGCTAAAAATGCTAAGATAAACAAGAAGTTAAAGATGATAGATTTGCAGTTGAAGAAAATGCGTTTAGATCAACAAAAAACGAAAGAAGAAACTGATACACCAGAAGCAACGGGCGTGGTGGTTGATCGAAACGAATTGTTAAACCAGATATTAAACCGCAAATCTGCTTCTGATGGTAATGGCAAAGATTAGCCATTCATAATAAATACCGTATAGGATTGGAATTATGAAAACATTTATTGAATATTTGTCTGAAAGCAAGCAAACGTTTGCATACCGTATTAAAATTGCGGGGGAGTTAAACTCTGATCATGTCAATGCATTAGAAAATAGATTGGAAAAGTATGACTTGATAAAGATGTCGGAGCCAAAGAAAACTCCGGTAACTAAGTCTCCGGCTGGTTTTCCAGAATTGTCGAATGAAGAGGTGCATATTATTGACTTCGAGGTAAACTACCCTGCGTCTGCCCAAGAAATTACCGAAATGTGGAGAGAACTTGGGGGGGATCCAAATTATATTCGTTTACTAACACAAGAATATGATGACTCAGTTTCTTCTGAATATGAACGCCGAGAAGAAAGTCCAGTTCTTGAAAAGGATTATCCAAAACCGCCGAAAGCAGAGTATGATACCACAGATGAAGTGATAAAGAACTCTGCTTCTGATGCTAAATGGGAAATTGCAGGTGGAAAAACAGAACCAGCAAAAACTACCAATGACCTTGAACAAGGAACGGATAGCGCAATACCGGGAACAAACAAAAAACCCGAACCAAAAAGCTTTGCACGATAAGGATACACAATGAACGTAAATGAATTAAATTATAAAAAAACTCAACTGACAGAAGGCGTTATAGATAGACTTCGCTACATTGTCGATAACAATGATGCAAGACGTGTGCAATTTGATAATGGCGCAGTGTTGGAAGTTGATTTGTTCACTGCAAGTGCAATAGTGGCTCTTTACAATGCAGTTAATGATCAAAATAAAGCAAAAATCGAAGAGAAGATTGGTGAAAGTAAAGAAATGTTTTATAAAATTGCCGACTTTGCTTTTTCTAAGGTAAACAGTGTAAAAGAGAATGCGCAACTTGGTCGGGGTGACGTATTGATAAATGACGAGACTGAAACTGTCAAGATGACAGAAAGTGCATATTCTGTAAAACCAAAATCAAGCAAAATAACAATTAAAGAACAACCATATATCCTTATCAACAAGCCGGGCATTGGCGAAACTGCATATAGTGTTAACTTTACCAAGAAGAATCCTATCTTAGAACAAACAGGTTTTGAAGTTGGCACACGGGTTCATGCTGGCATTGGAAAGAAAGGCGTATCTGGTATTGTTATAAAAGAAGAAAAAGGATATGTTTTCTTTAGAAGTGATGAAGGCAAGAATTACAAAGCGATAAAAGAAAAAGTGATGCCTGTTTCTGATATTAAATTCAATGAAGGCAAAGATGTTCCCAGCAAGCACCAAGAAAAAATTGCCAAAGATACGGTCAAAAATCCAGATAAAGCACTTTTAGGTGGGCCATCAGTGGAAGAAGCCGAAAAAATATTAAAAAATAAATTTGGTTACACCGATGCTCAAATAACGAAATTAAAAAAGACAGCCAATGAAGGCAAACACAGTAAAAGTCAAGCACAACAAGCAGCCATCGCAATCTCAAAGAAAGAAAAGAAAGAGTCAATCAACGAAAAATCTGTTTCCAAAGATCAACAACGTGCTGCAGGTGCTGCGTTAGCAGCCAAAAAGGGCGAAACCCCTGTTTCAGAACTTCAAGGTGCTTCAAAAGAAATGTATGATTCTATGACAAAGAAAGAATTAGAAGATTTTGCCGGTACCAAACATGCAGGATTGCCTGAGAAAGTCAATGAAGCCAAAGATTATACAGCAGAAAAAAATAGCGACGGTAGATACACAATATGGACGGTTGGTGAAACAGGTAGCCGCCAAGATGTTGTTAAAGATGGTTTGACAAAAGCTCAAGCCAAAAGGATGATTGACAAGTTGTACTCAAAGGATTTGGGTCTAATAGACGAAGACAGTATTGATGAGAGTGCATTTAATCAAGCCGCTGCTGATGCTGCACTAGCTGGCAAAACAGAATTTGAGTTCCATGGAAAAACCTATCCTGTAAAAATGGACAAAGATACTGCTTTAAAAATTTCAGAAAATTATACAAATCCAATTAAACGCGACGCCGATGGACGTCCATTTACAGATTTAAATCAATGGATTGCCAACTACAAAGAACGTGAAGAAAATAATATGCATAGTGAGAATGTGGTTGAACTAGCAAAATTGGTAGGTGATTCTGAACACATAATTTTAGCAGATAAGCTATTGGGTCGTAGAGAAGCCAGAGGTTATCTAGACGCAAGAGATTCAAAAACACAACAAAAACTTCATGAAATACTATGGAATAGATTATTATCTCAACATGGAGAAGATGTGTATTCTAGGGTTGATGAAGAATTGGAAGCACAGTCAGAGGAAGGATGGACAGAAAAGGCATATTTAGATCCCGATGATTATGGTCCTAATGCCGGCAATGAAATGGCTGAAACCCAACTACATTTTGTGGTATATGCTATCACTGAAATAAAAGAATGTATGAGAGGTGGTGTGCATATGCCAGATTGGTTGCAGAATAAAATAAGTGCAGCCCATCATGATCTACAAGGCATTCATAGTTATATGGAAGGTAGTCGTAGAAAGCGACAGATGTGCGGACCAATCTCCGAGGGATATGTTGGATCAGATTATGGACCAAATGCTGCTTCTGGTATGGCTAGAACACAATTATCATTTATGAAATATGCTGCTGAGGAAGTTCTAGAATGTATATCTTCTGGTACTCCAGTGCCAGAGTGGTATCAAAACAAGATTTCAAAGGTTCATCGTGCTATTGAAGCAATACATGCTTACATGGAAGGCAAGCGGCATGACACTGAGGAAGAGACTGGAATGACCGTTGACAGTATGACTCCAGTCAGTCAGCCAAGTGTGGATGTTGATACCATGTTTGTCGGGGGTGATGATATTGTTGCGGAATCTAAACCGCGTCGAACCCGCAAATCTCGTGTTAAAGAGAATGCTGAGGAAATGAACTCGAACGATAATAGCAACAGACAATTGGAATCATTTAAATCTGAATTTACTGATTCTGTAATTATTCCTTTGGGTATAACAGTGACGAAATTTCGTAGATTGAAAAAAAACTTGTTGCCTGATCTTATGGGCAAATTTAAAGATTTGGCATTCCTTGATGATGAACAAGGTCAACTGTTAGATGAATCCATTGTGGAAATGGGAAACCTTCATGAAAAACTATCAGAAATTTTCCTTCATTTTCCAAATATTGATAAAAAGAGTAATTTTAAATGAAATCAAAAAATAAACAAAAAATCACTGAA
>SL_7KL_010_BRINEDRAFT_10000300_pt1 | contig 23099 bp, 26 predicted proteins | sample SodLak_010_BRINE_FD_10663 | JGI IMG/M metagenome (IMG submission 10663)
TTTTGTCTCATTTTTCTTTTCGGTCGGTGTAATTTATGATAGTAATAATGATATAGGTTATTCATATATATATATACCTATCCATAAGTATTTTCAAGAGAATAATAAAAATACAGAAATCCATCTTTATCCTTATGGAATGAATAAATATAGTGGAATTGATGATTTCCAGAAGATAACAGTTTATTGTTACAAAATAGGTAGATTGCTTCCGATGGTGAAATGTCTAGTCGTTTATAGATGATTGCCTTAAACTGATCCAATGTCACATCTGCGGGAACAAGGAATTTCGTCTTGTCCAAAATAGGAATGGAACTATCTCTCATATAGGGTTCCACAATCACTGGAATACGTCCAGGGTATTTCTTCAAGATACGGTTCGTCATACGAACTCGAGAAGTATGGGAGTTCCTCCTTTTGAAGTCGTGTTCTCTCATATATATAACTACCTCTTTATTTTTTGAATGGTTTCTTTTACTTTTTCTTCTCTCGTATTCAAAATATAATCCACTATCTCTTTTGCCTGTGTTTCATTATCTTGATACAGTTTAGAAAGTGCGTTGAGTAAGTGTTTTTTACTTAATCCGGATTTCACCTTAGTCTGTTTGTATAGGATCTTACATGTCTTTGTATCAAAACAATCAACATCGTTTTCCTTCATCATAGAAACAAGTTGGTCGTTGTATATCTTCTTCACTTTCCGAAGTTCCCGTGCCTTTTTTTGTAATTCACCCAATTCATTGTCAATTTCCAACCACTTCTTAATATTATAAATTAGCGTATTTTGATTCTCATCCATACTATACTTTACTTTTATATATTTATATTATTTACACCGAATAATAATGACGTTTACACATTTCCTCTTTATATACATTACAATCACACATCTCCCCCTTACGTTTCCCTCGAGTAAGTATAAATTTACACCCTCCTTTCTTCACCTTCTCATTTGATGATTTAGAATGTTTTTTACAATACGTTTCATTCACCGCACAAATTTCATTACATAAAGTTCCACGTCTTTCTCCTATCTTGTAAGTATGAATACAAGTGTTTGTCTTCATACAATATTTAGTAGGATAATTCACATACAACACATTCTTATAATCATTATGTGGTGGTAATAATTTGTTCTGTATATGCCTACAATAGGGACAACGTATTTGCCAACAGCTTAATTTATCCTTTTCAAATCGATTTACTTTCCCTTTTTTCTCTTTATATACTGATTCATAGATAGATGAATAATTAAACTTGTGACCGCATTCCAATTCAATAGAATTATCTTCCAAAGGTTCGTGAGAGATTAAACATATATTCTCTAAGGAAACATTATTCTCATGGATCATTGAATACAATAACTTCTGGAATTCATTGTTATTCATTAAATAAATCATATAATTATCTTTATATAATTTATATTTATAATGAGCAATAACCTATGGGGAAAACCAATATGGGAATTCATTCATACGTTTTGTTTCCATATTGATGCAGAATATTATACATTAAACGCTGCCTTGATATGTAATCTCTTACAAATTATATGTACGACACTTCCATGTGAATTTTGTAATTCTCACGCAAAAAAATATATATCTAATAAACTCAATCCTAGAAATTTGGATACGAAACAAAAACTTGTGGAATTTTTCATTCACTTTCATAATGACGTAAATAAAAGACTACATAAACCTGAGTTTAAGTATCCAGAGAAGTATCAATTTTATAACCTAAATGAAAAATATAAGATGTTCTCTCGTGTATATAATGGNAAAATGTATAATTTGAAGAGTTTCAACCATTCACGAAAACGAGATCAAGTTCTTCGAACCATCCTAAAACTCATCAATCATTGCTATTACTATATCCAATCAAGAAAGAAGAAGGAAAGTAATTAACAAATATACTTATCTACCTTGTAATAGTGTTTCTTTCCTAGTGTATATAATTCAGTGCCATGATCGAAATCAAGAATACTAAATTGTTCGAGTTCGGTAGTATTTGGGTAATAAATATGAAGACGTGTATTGGAAAACATACATACCATATTGATTCTTGACAATTCATTGTCGAATATATTCATAAACACACTGAATAGTGTTTTCATGTAATTCGTAAAACCAGTAATCTCTTTTGATATACTCTTTTTATTTTTCGCATTGATTAAGTAGATGTCATATGTTTTACATTTCTTGAACGATAATGCTTCAGTAACCATCTCATTTGTAAGAACCCCTCCATCAACATGAAATTCACCTCGAATATCGCGTGGAGGGAATAAAATTGGAATAGCAGTAGTCGCCATCAAAATATCTACTTTACGATCAATATTATCTCCCACATAAAAATGATGAATTTCAAGTTTTTCGGTATTTAAATTTGTCGAACCAATCAAAGTAGAACGCTTCTTAGAAGAAGGTTGAATCGAAGGAATCATCACTGTATTGTTTAAGACACGAGCAATAAATCCTTCTAATGGAGTTGTATCATACCATCCCCACTTTTTAAAGATAGAATAACTTTGTTTATACACATCTGACGTTTTTAACTCTTTATATATTGGGATAATAGCCTTCACTGATTTCGAGATATCATGATGCGTAGAGAGAAACGCAGCATTTAATCCACCAGCAGATATCCCAGTAATTACATCATAATATCGAGGAATATCCTCTTTTTCGAGTAAATCATCGAGAATACCTATTTCAACCGCACCGAAGGAACCTCCACCACTCAAACTAAGAATATCACAATGTTCGGGAATGGGGGAAGAGAGAACGGAAAAGAGAGAACCCAAGAAAGAGAAAACAGAATACCATTTCATATACATTTAAATCAGAATATATTTAATTTATATTTTGAATAAGTTTTCCATTTTTATACACCGCGCATTTGAACGTTTGTTTGGAAGGTCTCGCACAATGAACTTTATTACTCGGCACATGTGAGAAATACAGGAGTTTGTCACTAAATGGAAGCGAGTAGAGTAAACTTGTGAATAATGTGGATGTCACTAGAGCTAAGATAAACGCAACCATTATGCTACGGAAAGGAACACAACTATTGATCGCCCATTTACTCGTCCCATCAGAAACAAGTAATAACAGGAGGAGTCCAAAGATAGGCCAGTTAATATATCCAGAGAAGATCATTGGAAGTATCATATACACAAGGGTGTAAGTAATGAAGAAGAAGGAGAGAGAAGGACGGACGCCGCCACTATTTAAATATCCAACATTCCATAAATTACATAATGGATTAGTGGGAGTCATGTCTCTCTCTCCAAGAGTAATAAGACTTACTAAACCCGTCGATATCATAACCGTTCCAACATACGCAACTGCTCGTAATGGTTCATTATCCATAAATGCAAGCAGTGTGAAGGTAAACATCAATAGAAAAGGGGATATATAGGTCAAGAATTGAAAAAGATTTGATGCTGTTAGATCCATACCCATAATCAATATATAATGGTGATAGATTTTATTTATTCTACAAAAACAAGGGAGAGAACCTCGTCAAAGGTGGATACAGGGTGGAAGTAAATATCTTTAAATAGTGTTGTATCGTGTTTCTTAAGCACACGATCTAAGTCCGTTTGGTTTTCTTTTGGATAAATGAACTCTGTAATCCCTGCCTTTATACCTCCTAATATTTTCAATTCTAATCCACCTATTCTTGAAATTGTTCCTTGTAAATCAATCTCTCCAGTAATCCCAATGAAATTCTTAATTGCACGTTGATTAAGAAGACTGTAGATACATACAGCAATTGCTGTTCCGGCAGAGGGTCCATCTTTTCGAACTGCGCCTTCAGGACAGTGAATATGAATTCCTTGACAATTTCTTTCTTTAAGATGAGATTGAAGTGAAGAGAGAACGCTTTCCGCAGTATGATGATACGCCAGAGTTTTTGCTACATTCATACTTTCTTTCATTACATCCCCTTGCATACCCGTCAATTTCAACTCGAGGAAATGATTACTGGGAGAGTAAGAAGTTTCAATAGGAATAATACCTCCTTGACCTATCATATTCGCCCATAATCCATGAATAAGACCAACTTTAGACTCACTAGTTATTGTTTGAATATAAATAGGATCATACTCGGATAAATAAATACGATCAATACACTCTTCAGAAACAATAATTTTCGAGCTTTCTCTCTTTCTCTCTAATACTTCCAAATTAATTTCACTGATAATCTCATACAATAACTCTTTCAATTTCCGAACACCCGATTCATTGGTATATCTTTCAATGATATAGACAATGGTATCTCTTGGAAATTCAATCGTATTATGTAAATCAATCTTGGAATATAGTTCGGGTAATATATAGTCATATACAATCGTTACTTTTTCGTCAAGAGTTAAATTAGAGAATTTCACTTCGTGAATTCGATCCAATAGGATACGATCGATTTTATTTCGGTCATTATATGAGAAAATGAATAACACATTAGAAAGGTCAATATCAATCCCATTAAAGTATCGATCATGGAATTGTTTATTCTGAGTAGAATCCACCATATGCGTGAGAATACCAATGATTTCTTTTCCACTTTCTGTATTGCTTACTTTATCCAACTCATCGATAAAGATAATGGGATTCATACACTTACTTTCCATTAGAATATCCACTATTCGACCCCATGTAGAACCTAAGTAAGTATAATTATGTCCTTTTAAGGTGGAACCATTACATGAACCACCCAACGCAATAAATCCAAAAGGGCGTTTTTTACCATCTATATCTAGTAAACAATTCGATAATCCATCTTTTGCGAGGGATGTTTTCCCCACCCCAGGGGGTCCCTGAAATCCAAAACAATATCCTGTTTGTTTCCCCGTAATCCACTGACCGATTACCCGCTCTAATTGGCGTTTCGCTTTTGTATGACCGTAAACTGAACGATCAAGATGTTGTCGAACTTGTCTTAAATATGTATGTATTTCTTCCTGCTTCTCTTCCATATTGTGAATTTCTTGTTTCATCTTCTGTAGATTATGAGATAGTAAATTGATCTTTTTGAAAGGTGCGTAGGTATGCTTGTTATAGAAATCGAAAAACTCAGATAATACGATTTTATCTTCACTATACATATGGATAAACTTATGAATATGTTCGTATAAATATGCCTTGTTTTTATTCGAGTGATAGATATGGGAAAAGGAAAGTGATTTATCTCGAATGAATTGATTAATTAACTTACATAATGAGAGAAGTGAACGGCGATTTTCTCTCTTCAACCATTCCACACAATGATCTATGGAATCTCTTTCATAGTGTTTTATTTTCTCACCCCATTCACGTAGATCACATTGAATATCCAGTATATTGAACTCCTTTGTATCCTTAAAAGAGAATTCACACTGTTTCAATAATGGAAATAACGTATGATATGTATTTTTGATTTCTTCAATAGTGGTAAGAATTTTCTCTCTCCTATATATCCCAAAAGGGATCTTTAATAATCCTTCTAAATATTGACGTGCTTTGGAAGCACTTTCTTCCGATTTCGAACGTACTTCTTTTAATTTTGATATTGCCTTCTCTTTTACATTTTCAGAGACTTTCAATAAACAAATCTGTTGTTCTAATGGAATTTCTGTAATATCACCATACATTAATCTATTTGTATAATCAATCGTATCTTTCATTAAGAGTTTAAAATGCTTTTTTATTCCATAACTGAATGAATTGTATAACATCGATTGTTCATTCAAGGAATAATAAGTTTCACTATCTTTTGTAAGTAAATCATACAGCATATACGCCAAGTGTGCGTATTCTACTTTGTCTTGTTGTAGGATGAAGGAGATAATGGTTTTCCGTTTGTTGTAGAGGGTTTCGTTCATAAATTCGCGTATGATGGTAGTGATTTCTTTGTTGTATATATATTTCGAGTAAGATATAATACCTATATATTTTTTATACATTTCATCGAGAGAATACAAGAGAATATCCTTTAATGTCAGAGATTCAATTAGGAGTGAACGATCTATATTTTTCTCTCTCACATATTTTGTAATTTTATTTAATTTCTTATGGATGTATTCATAAGGTAATAAATCCAAAATCGGATTTTCAAGGATCCCATCAATGAAAAGTGTATTCTTCTTCTCATGATTATGGATCATCACACGAAGTCCATAGATTTTCCAGATAAAGGAATTTTGTTTTCTACCAATATCAAAACATTCCAACGATGGAAAATAGTTTATCATATCTTCATCTTGTAGAATAGTATTTTTCTCTCTTAATTCTTCTTCTATTCTTGGATAGACTTTTTCCGTCCATTTCAAAATAGTATACTGTGTGGGAGAGAAATATTTATTTAATACATTATATTTCTTCGTATCTTGAATATGGACTGAGTAATTCTTTCCATATAAAATAGTAAGTAAATCATGTATTTTCTTACACCCATATTTTTGAAACAGTGTAGAAAACTCATCATTAATCTTTTGAAGTGTTTCTAATATCTCTTCTTCATTTCCACCTTGTTGAATAGTATTTAAGATAAGAAGAACATGATCGACACGTTTATATATTTCTTGTAAAGTGAAATTATCAAGAATATTAACTTTATTATAATAATGATAGACATTCAAGCTTTCTGAGAGTAAATCTTTATAATATAATAATTTATCATCGCTAAATAATCGAATCCATTCCGACTTTGTGTTTTTCATCCTTTATATAGAGAGAGAATATCTTCGTTCTCTCCTTTTCGTATTATAAGGTTAAGAATATAAAGATATAGATAGAATACATATATTATGGGAATTCCTAGTTATTTTAATTATGTTAGCAACAATCATAACGAAATCTTTCAATCCCGTGAAGAAGTAGGAACTATTGATGAGTTCTATCTGGATGGTAATTCTATTATATACGATGTAATTTATAATTCTAAGGAACAAGACTATATGCGTATTTATCAACTTGTATGTGAAAAAATAGATGAATATATAAAATATATATGTCCCAAACAATTGGTATATATATCTTTTGATGGAATTCCACCCCTTGCGAAAGTAACTCAACAAAAAGAACGACGGTATAAATCCATTTTAATTAAAGAATTAACAAATAAAACTAGTGAATTTGATACATGTTGTATTACACCAGGAACAAAATTTATGACGGGTTTAGATAATTTCTTGGTATCGTATTTTAAAAATTACTCTATCCCTATGTATATATCCGGTAGTAAAGAGATTGGAGAAGGCGAACATAAACTCTTTTCATTTATTAAGAAGAAAGATAGAAATCATACCATATCCATTTATGGGTTAGACGCAGATCTAATTATTCTCTCATTACAAAATATTTATAGTAGGAAAAACATTTATTTATGTCGTGAAAATCCTAATTATAACAATGTCTTAGATGAGAAGTTTTCAAAGGAAGAATTATGTTTTCTGGATATAAAGCAACTTTCTAAGAATATTTCTGAAACTTTATCTCCTAAGGATCCAAAGAAGGGTGTGATTAATGATTATGTGTTTATGTCTTACTTTTTAGGAAACGATTTTATGCCCCATTTTCCTTCTATTAATATTCGACGAACGGGGATCCAACTCTTAATGGATACGTATAAAAAGATGAAAGGTCGTGATAAACATTTTACGTTTTCGAGAGTGAACCATATTCAATGGAGAAATGTTCGTATGTTTTTAGAAGAAATTCGAGGTATGGAAGAGAAGTTGTTGATAGAGGAAACAAAGGTTCTTCAACGAAAACATACACATACACCTTTTACCGTGGAAGAGAGAATAAATTTCATTCCTTCTCAACATCGAGATTATGAGAGATATATCAATCCAAGTATGAAGAATTGGGAAAAACGATATTATGAGACTTTGTTTCATACTTCTAAGAAAGAAGATATCAAGAAAATATGTATTTCGTATATGGAAGGATTGGAGTGGACACACACTTATTACACACAAGGATGTAAAGAATATCGATGGTTTTATCCCTATGCGTATGCTCCTCTTCTCACCGACTTATGTAGTTCTATTCCTCACTTTGAATGTGAATTACTCGAGAGAAAATATAATCCGATCCACCCCTATACACTTCTTTCCTATGTTCTTCCTATATCTTCCTATTCTCTTCTTCCTATGCATGTAAGAGATATTATGAAATCCTACAAAAAGACAGACTCTTCCATCCATTTTGTATGGGCGTACTGTCGATATTTCTGGGAATGTCACGTAGAAAGTGATGATTTGACGATTTCGCAAATTGAAGAAATTCTCTCCTCCCACTCGTTGATTCAAGAAAAATAATATATACAATATAGTATATGATTCAAAATCTAGAAGCACCCAAAGATCGAAGTAGTTTCAAGACCTTAATTCAACAACACAAAGATAAACTTATTATTGTCAAATGTTCGGCAACTTGGTGTTGTCCTTGTCGGAAGATAGTTCCCTTCTTTAACAAATATATGAACGAATTAGGAAGAACAAGGTCGATTATCTATATTCATGTGGATTTCGACGCTGATCGGGATATTATCTCTCACCTTCGTGTAAAGAGTGTTCCTACAATTCTCTCTTTCAAGGATGGGTATCCAGACAACTCTTTTATTGGTTCGGATTATAAGAAATTAGAACAATGGTTTTCACAACTTTGAGTTTATCATACATATAATTATTTCTATTCTTTATTATATGAATGAGAAAATGAAGAAATTTGAAGCACGAGATCATAATATAAAAGATATTCTACGTATTTTTAATGTGAATTATAATTTTGGAGAACCGGAATTAAAACAGGCATACAAGAAAGTATTAATGCTTCATCCCGACAAATCGGGTCTTGATAGTAGCGTCTTTTTATATTATTCAAATGCTTTTAAACAACTCAAATACATATACAGTTTCAAAAACAAAAGTTCCTCTCGAGATGTGAATATCCAATATGAAAAGGCAGTGGATACGTATGATAAGGATAAGAACTTGAAAGTGGATTATCGGAAACATAAGGATGTAGAACAATTTAATCAGAATTTCAATAAGATATTTGATAAAATCAAGGATAAACAAGATGACGCGTATGATGATTGGTTTCGTTCCAAGGCAGATAAACACGAGACTACGGTGGCAAATCAGCGGGATATGAGAACCTATTTCGATACAAAGAAGAGAGAACTAATGAAACATCAAGGTGTTCTTGTTGAGAACCATATTTATGATTTAGGTGAATTATCTCAAAATGGAACATCGCTGGTTCAAGAAGGTAAAGTAGAGTATTCCTCGGGATTGTTCTCGAAATTACCATATGAGGATCTCAAGAAGGCACATACCGAGACGATTATTCCCGTCCATGAAGATATGGTAGATCCAAATCGAAATCCATCCAACTTGGAAAGTTATAAGAGCGAACGGTCGAAGAAGGTATATATTCCCACGGATGAGGAAAGTAATCAGATGTTATTAGAGAGACAACAAAAAGAGGAACAAATGAGTGCGAATCGTGCCTTCCAGTTGTATAAGGAAATGGAAAGCATTGAAGAAAAGAATAAAATTATAAATTCTTATCGTTATTTACTAAAATAAATATCCCGTTTATATATATGAAATTATCGTATTCATTATTGATTGTTATCTTTATTGCCCTCTCTTTATTTGGGAACTATTATAAGAAGTATATCCAAATCGAAGAGATAAACACAGATGAAAAATTAATCCACGAATTCCTTCTTCATGATGTGAATGAGAGAGAAGCGAACCCCGACATTGATAATAATAAACCTATTTTATGGATACATACAGAACACGAAATAAACGCACGAAAGTGGATTAATTTCGGGTCGAGAAATACAACTGACCTAAATCAACCGTATTTATATCTTACCATAAAAAGTATTCTAAAACATAGTCATCATGATTTCAACGTGTGTATGATTGAAGACAGTTCCTTTTCGAAACTGATTAATGGGTGGAATATTGAACTGGATAAGATACCTGAACCAGTGCGAGGATATATACGATCACTTGCCTTATATAAAGTTCTCTACATATACGGTGGGTTCCTTGTTCCACCAAGTTATTTGTCTCTCTCTTCTATGAAGGAACTGTATGACACATACATCCAAGAAACTGGATGTTTTGTAGGTGCTTCTATTTCTCGAACTTTGGTGAGTGAGAGAACGAATGTCTTTGTGAATCCTCGGATGATTGGAACTACTAAAAACCATCCTGTCATAAAGGAATTGATACAAGAGAAAGAATACTTGATTTCACGTGATTACACACACGAACAATTGATTGATGGCTCATTTGATCGCCTTTTATACAAGAAGGTGAAACAAGGTAAGATGAAGATGATTGAACCTCGGAAATTGGGTGTTTTAACGGAGAAACATAAACCCGTCTATATAGATCATTTGCTTGGAACTTCTTATATTGATTTTGTTGATCCCCTCTATGGAATATATATTCCTAGTGATGAAATTCTTCGACGTATTAAATTCCAATGGTTCGCACGAATGTCTGTTCAACAAATATACCAATCACCTATTATCTTGTGTAAATATATCCAATCTAATGAATTATTGGAGAGAACATAACTCATAACATAGAACTTGTAATTCAATATCATCCTCGTGAATAGTATGGAATATCGAAATGTATTTTGTCAGTAATTTTAATACTTGAAAGATTATATCATTTTCAATATCGCACCGTGATTTCACATAATAAAAGTAATATTCTAAAATATCAATTACTGAATATCCATAATTATATATAGTATGAATAATTTCAATACTTCGTGTAATATTTTTGTTAATATACCATTCTCTTGTAAATTCGTCAAATGTATGTTCGCTAATAGTACTACATATGGATTTAATATTTTCAGAAGTGAATGAAATATCCTTCTTTAAGAGAAATAATTTCTCAAGATATCGATTAAGTAAATCAATATCACCGTCAGATAATGTAATTAAGGTGTTTATATACTCTTCTTTTAATTCTAATCCTTCATTCTTTTGTATTCGATCAATGTATTCATATATTTTCTCTCTTGGTATACGTTGAATATGAATTGGAATTAATCGGGATGTAATGTTTTCAATCACTTTATTCAGTGTCGAACACGAGGCAACACAATGGATATTTGGATATGTATCTAATGTATTTCGTATAATCTGTTGAATTTGTTGGGTAAGTAATTCAATGTTGTCAATGACGATAATTCGTTTGTTGTTCTTACGTAAGGTGCGATGACAAAAGGTCTTAATTTCTCCTCGAAGTTGATTAATTCCTTGTTCTTTAATTGTATCAATATGAAATATATTTTCTTCTCGAATACGTTCTTTATAATACTCATTCATAATCGCATTCATAATAATGGAATGATCATACCCATTATTTCCATAGAATAAAATGCGAATTCTATCCTTAGATATAAAGTTTTTTAATATCTTTTTCAAGGAAGGTTCAATGAGTAGGTCATCAATATGTATGGGTTCATACTTGTCAATAATGTTCATTACTAGATAATTATTATAAATATTTATATGATTTTAAATTATATAAATATAAAAAGAAAGTATAAATATGAGTTCTTATTATGAAATTCTTGGAGTAGAAAAAAACGCAACTTTTGAAGAAATTAAAAAAGCATATCGTAAATTGTCATTGAAATATCATCCCGATAAAGGAGGGGATAGTAATAAATTCAAGGAAATATCAACAGCGTATAGTGTGTTATCGAATGCTGATACACGTAGAAAGTATGATAATGAAGTATCTGGAATATCGAATATGGAAATGCCAAATATGAATGATATATTCTCTATGTTTCAGAGAGAACATCAAGGAATCTTTCGTAATCTGTTCGAAAGAAATGGGAATTTTGAAGTGTATGTGAATGGAAAACCCGTATCCAAACCATCAGTCATTACTATTGTGGTTGAAATTAATATAAAAGACATTTTTGAAGATACACAACATCCTATTAAAATTATACGAAACGTTCAAGTTCAGAATACGATGGAGAAGGAAGAGGAAATAATTTACATTACTATTCCCGCAGGGATTGATGATGGGGAAATTATTCTCTTAAAGAATAAAGGTCATATCTATGATAATAATCGCCAAGGGGATGTAAAAGTTATTATTAAGATACGGAATGATACAGATTTCAAGCGAAACGGCTTGGATCTTATTTACACCAAGAAACTTACCTTGAAAGAAAGTCTATGTGGCTTTCAATTTATGGTTGAACATTTGAATGGTAAGAAGTATAAGATTAATAATAATATTAAAGTGATTCATCCCAATTACGAACAGAAAATACGAAATCTAGGAATTCGTAGAAATAATGCGTATGGGAGTTTAATCATTCAATTCGTTATTGAATTTCCGCTAACATTAACGGAAGAACAAAAAGAAAAAATAAAAGAAATTCTTTAAGAAATTCTCTTAGTTGAAATATCATTAGAAACAAGGTAAATGGAATTCTCCGTCATAATAATGTATTCACTTTCCACCTTGTAAATCTTGGCAATTGGACTTGTGTATTCTTCTTCACTCTTTACCAAAAGTTTCTCTCCAGATTCCTTAACACCAATCAAGACATTCTTATCACATGACTCCGCCCAGTAATCTAACATAATGGGTTTGTCTTCAATGATTGCTAGACGCGAACAATGTTGAAGCGATAAATTAGAAGGCAATTTATAATTCGATTTATCATTATCGCTCATTTTATATACTTATTTATTTTATATCTTTAAATAGTTATATAAGAAAATACATAAATATATATTTATAATATAATGGCGGATATTTCGAATGTTGATAATTATCTCTCTACTCATTTGACAAGAGAAGAAGAATGTGATTTGTTTGAGAAATACATACAATTACTTCAAGAATATATTGAGATCTATGATAAAGAGGTATCCATTGAGGATATTAACTTCAAAATATATGTATTCTTAAAAGGGGTGACTATGATAGAATGTGTTTATTCTACACTATTTTTATATACAAAGAATAAAGAACTTACTTTTTTACATACTCAGAAAGGTATTTATTACTACATTGAATTTGTAAGTCGTTTAAAGAGGGATAAAACTACCTATTTGAAAATGACACCAACAGACGCAGTATTGTTTGTGTATAAAAAAACTATTCATAATCTAAATACGGAGAAATGGAATACTATTATTTCGGATGAAAATAGTATGTACTTCAAAAAATCTATTCAAGTATATACCGATACAGTCTCAAGATTATGCACGTTGTATTTTAAAGAAGAACACTTGAATTCAATTATGGAATTCTATGAAGAAATACGGAAATTACAACCTTCTATTCACGAGAAGGATCCTTACTTTTTGTCTCTCTATGAAAGTTGGAGAGATATATTGAATACTCTCATTTATTCTGAAACTAAACCTCCTCCAAAATTAAATAAAGTATTAGAATTTATTCAACGACCTTCAAAATGATTGTAATTATCACGACAATCGTTAATCATATCTCTTGTATGTGGAATAGTTCCTAGGTGACTTTCACGGGGAAACATAGGAGAAGAGGGTGCAACCATCGTAGAGGAATAAGCAACATTCGACCATGCAGGAGCAGAACCACCACGTTGACGTAGAGTTCGTCGATGACCTTGTTTATTTTTCTTTTTCTTAGTTTGAACTTTGATTTCTTTCAAATGTTCCTTTACCTTCTTGATATGACCGTCCTCAATGACACGTAATTCTTTTACCATTTTCTTTTGATCGTTCTTCTTTACTATCTTACACAGTGTTTTGCGAACTTTTTCGAAATACTTCTTCATCATCTTCAATTTACTTTCTATAATTTTCACTTTCTTACTTTGAAGAGCATCAACTTCTTTACAAAACGCAGTAGTATATAATTGTAAGAACTTCTTTTTCTTTGCTGGTGTAATATCATTATTATCTACATATTTATTATAGATCATAATTGCACCGGGACAAATCATCTTCCAGAACTCTTTTACTTGACTAAAGTCTTGAACCTTCTTGACATCAGAACATATTTTTCGTGTCTTCTTAGCACCACCCTTCATAAGAGCAACAGAGGGTTGATTTAAAGAAGTATTCATATTTGTATCTGCTACTTGTCCACCACATGTATTTGTTCTCTCTACAGAAATAAAGGGACCGCCCCCTGCCGTTCCGAGCAACATACTATCGTCGTGTTTAAATCCATAGGGACGGTTACCTCCTTTCTGAGGAAGACGATTCATAGCATATACCTCGTCAAAATCAGAATTAGGTTGTTCTATAGGAGAATATCCCGAGATCTGACCAGTCGTAGAACCTGTATTCACTTGGTTATTATCTGGACGTCCAATGTTATCTCTGAACCGTGTATATCCACCATCGTGTCGAACGTAACTCATTATATATATAAGGAAAGAAACAATTATCTCATAAAGATTTAATTTTACGAATAGGTTTCCACATCTTGAATTTATGAAGGTACTCACATTCAAATACATATTTCAAGCTTGTATTTACATATTTATCCTCAGATATATTTTGGAAATCCTCTTCATCTTCGCTTTCTTCAATGTAATCTAAATTATCATTTTCACGAATATGTCGAAAAAGTGAATTCATCATACAACTAGTTTTATAATCAGGAATATTCAGAATTCCAACATACTTATTCGAGAGAGAATACATATGATAAATATCATTCTGAAGATCGGCTGTGATAATATACTGATTTTTCATAGGTTGATATTTAACTTTTACTAAATAAGAAACACCTGATTGACTTACATATTCTACATGAGAGACTTCATAAGGTAATTGAACTTGTTTCATAGAGACCTTGTTCGGGCGTTGATACGTAGTGAAAAATCTTTTTTCATGGATACCATATTCAAGTGTATATAATATCTTTTGAAGACGCATTCGATAATGAAGCAAATTCATTGGTTCTCCTTTAAAATATAGAATATCTTGGATAACAAAAGAGTTTTCCTTCACTTCAATTGCGTGAAACATCGTTCCACAACCAAGTGTAAGAAATTTATTAAATGAAATCTGAATTTCTTCCATATGAACGACTTTCTTCTTTTTAATGGATAAAAGATAACATTGATTTATGTTTCGACTATAATTATGCTTAAACCATATATACAAATGTTTTCCTCTTGGAATAAACTTACTATATTCAATATATTTTAGAGTATGAACTTTATGATGATATATATAATCATTACAAAGTTCTAAAGAAGGTATATGATTACATAGAACATTTTGAATGTGTTTCTTCACTGGAATTCGTTTCATTATATAGAATTTATAACTATCTTTTTAATATTGTTTTACCAATTTGTATATTCATTCGAAGGCATGACTTCACTTACTTCTTCTTTTTTCGTATGCTGAAGTTTCGTAAGGTAATTCTTCAATTCATTTTTCATTGTTTCGTCTTCTTCAGGTTTATCTTGTTGAACTTCTTGATACAATGTTTTATAGATCTTATCGTATTCAATGGTGGGACGTTCGACCAAATCCTTAATTTTGGGTGTGGTTAAATTATCTTTTAAAAAATAATACAAATAATGAACGATATAAATAATAATAAAGGATAATAATGAATAAAAAAATAACTCGAACAACATATACTTATATATAAAAATGATTTGATATTTAAAAGTAAAACGAAATTCTAAATAAAATTGATTTAAAGAAAATAGGGAAAAGATACACAAGAATAACGATGCCAACGATTGTATTGATTAATAAGTATGGTGCCCCCGAGAGGAAAAATGTAAAATCCTTCCAAACGGATGAGCTATATAAGAAATGTAATTTGAAATCCTCAGATGCCTTTTGTAAGCGTCACTCTTGGAAACTCAAGAATGGGTATTATATTCACTTGTTTGCGAAAGATGTAGGTAAATCGAATACCTTGAATAAATTTGAATTGCCTCCTCCATTAGATCATGATACTTATTATGGAACGATGTGTGTTACGCTTTCCTCTTCTTCGAAAGTTGAAGATGTAGAAGATTTGGATATTCCAGAATGGGAAAGATATTATGAAGAGTTATATGGGGGGTTTGAGGATATTCATGATGAAAGCGATGAATCAGAGGATGATTTAGAAGATGTTCCTGACGAATTTAAGACGAAGGGTGGATATTTAAAAGATGGATTTATTGTAGATGATGATAACAGTGATGATGAACTTGAGTTCCATTCTGAATTAGAAGAAGATAGTTATGATAGTGAGGATTAATCAAGTTTATGTTTCAATTTCTCCAGTGCGGTTTCATAAATGTTTTTGGGTTTGAATTCGAGAATATCCTTGAATTTACTTTCTTTTAATGTTTTCGAAACCTTTGTCTCTGTTTTCAGAATGGATTTCGGTTCTTCTTGAATGACATTTCCATATTTATCCACTTTAATATTATATTTCTTTTTAATTTTTTCTCTCTCATACTGAGGAATGTAATGCGTCCAAGAAATGAATAACATATTTGGATGAGTATATTTGATGAAAAATCCATTATCAATTAATTTCTGAATAATATACGAAATACATTCTGTAATATCATAGGTAGGAAGACCAATAATGAATTCGGGCACAATATAGAAAATGTATTGTTGTTTTACATATTGTCGTGAAGTTAATTTAATTCGATTATGAATCCGGTTTAATATTTTATTATAAATACTAATCCGATGTTTTTCAATTTCTATTTTTCGATGGTATAATTCATCTAAATCAATGTATTCATTCTCTTGATTTTCTATATACATACTCATTATAAAGAAGTATATAAAAAATATATAAAAAAATAAACATAGGAAACACTAAAAATGATCGAACATCTTGTATTATCCGGAGGAAGTTATTTCGGATTATACCAATTAGGAGTATTAAAATACTTATCCGAAGTAGAATACTATACTATTCATCAAATTAAAACTATATATGCAACCTCTGTAGGTTCGCTTATTGGAGCTATCCTTTCTCTCAAAATCCCGATGAAAGATATCGAGGAATATTTCATTCATAAACCTTGGCACAAATATATTTGTGTAGAAACCGACAAATTGATTAATTCCTATTACAAAAAGGGATTATTGGATCGATCCTTTTTTATTAGTATATTGGAACCACTTCTAAATACAGTTGATTTGGATATTACCATCACATTGAAGGAATTTTACAATTATTCAAAGATTAAGCTTTGTATAATAGTATATAATGTGAATAAAAATCAATGTGTATGTATTGATTACCTTTCTCATCCGGAATTACCTTTACTTGATGCAATCTATATGTCATGTAGTATTCCAGTCGTATTTCAACCTCTTTTATACAACGGTGATTACTATTTAGACGGAGGTATTGAGGATAATTATCCGGTCTATAAATGTTTTAAAGAGGAAAGTGCGAAAGTGGAAACTATTCTGGGAATTCAGGTTCATAATCCAGAAAAACAACACGAATCATCAAAAGATAATATTATGAATTTCGGGATTTATGTAATCCATCAACTTATTGATAGAATACAAACTAAAAAACAAGTCAAAGGAGTGAATGAAATAATTATACCAACCAATGGATTTTCAGTAGATGCTTTAATCGATACTATCCAAGAAAAGACAACACGAGAGAATTCACTGGATACAGGATACAAATACGGTCAAGTATATTACTTATCTAATCAAGCGACGAATGAATGAATTCTCGGATATTTTCCTCAGTGGGTTTAGCATCATATTCGATCTCTTTGTCTCCCACTAACAGCTTAATGGTAGGATATCCTTCAATCTTGAACTTATCTGCCAATTCCTCTTCCTTCTCGCAATCCACTTCGCGGAAATACAAGGTGTGATTATTCACCCTCTTACCATCATATTCTTCCTTTAATTTCGCCCAAATAGGTTTCGCCTTCTTACAGTGGGGACACCATTCAGTATAAAAGAGGAAGATCTCGGCATCCTCANCCTCTTCATCAGAANCTCTAACAAACTCTTTATTGGAGACGTAGGCTGGGTTCATACGTGGTGAAATATAGTTGTTGTAAAGATAAATAGCGATAATAATAAATAGAACTGTAACACCTAAAAGAATGATGATTTTCTTATTTCCCATTAAACCCGACGCAGCATTCTTCATTGTATCGAACATAGTATTATAGAATTACGAGAGAAAATATCACTGTAATAACAACGAATATTCTAAATATTATGTTTTTATATAATATAGTATTTGGATGAGAACAAGGAAACGAGAAAACCGCGTGTATTCGGATATTGATTATGTAAGTAATGATGGATTTCTTACCTACGTTTGGGGACCCCCATTTTGGTTCGTCATTCATACCATTAGTTTTAATTATCCGAATAATCCTACGGAAGAAGATAAAGAAAGGTATAGGAATTTTCTGTATTCATTACAACATGTGCTTCCGTGTAAATATTGTCGAATAAATCTCCAAAATAATTTCAAAAAAATGCCCGTTACAGAGGAAGTATTAAAAGATAGAACATCTTTCTCTAAATATATATATGATCTTCACAATTTAGTCAATGAGATGTTGGGAAAGAAAAAACATTTAACCTTTGAGGATGTACGTGATCGATACGAGAATTTCCGTTCAAGATGTACGACTGGAAAGAAGAAACACCGAAGAACAGTCAAACGATTCCGAGGAGGTAAGAGAGAGAAAGGATGTACGCGACCATTCTATGGGAAGAAGGCAAAATGTGTCATTAATATTGTTCCTCATGACCGCAAAACAGATACATTAATCATTAATAAGAAATGTATTAAAAAACTTATGTAGAGTAGAACGAACCACAGAATTCGGCAGGAAGACAACGACCATTGTCAGGTGTTTCCCAATGTTGAATATTATTCGTTTCGGTATCGAAGGATGCAATTTTTCTTCGAGGATAGGATGCTATATTATCTTTGTATCGATTAATACCCACTTGAGGATTTGGAACCGCTTGGAATACGTCGGTTAATATTCCGTGTTCTTGGGTGGAGGGAAATTCGCCTGGATTATATGGATTTAAGAAATTTTCAATAGAATGTGGTTGAATATTTCTAACGAGTAGAACCAGTAAGAAAATCACAAGAATGATAAGAAGGAATATTGATTGTTTCATATATATTATAACAATAATTAAAGATATTAAAAAAATAGATAATTATAATATAAGCTATGTCATTACTAAACAACGAGATGTACGTTATCAAGCGGGATGGTCGTAAAGAGCAGGTTTCATTTGATAAGATCCTAAACCGTGTTCGTAATGTAGGATTAGAAATTCCCGATAATCAATATATTAATTACACAAGTCTTACCATGAAAGTGATCGAACAAATCTATGATGGTATTAAGACGGTGGAGTTGGATGAACTTACCGCACAACAATGTGCTTCTATGATTACTTCACATCCTTATTATGATACACTAGGTTCTCGTATTCTAGTGTCTAATCATCATAAAAATACGGAGAGTGATATGTATGTTGTGGTGGATAAATTATACCATTTTATAGATAAGAATGGAGTTCATCATCCTCTTGTGTCAGATGAAATGTATCGTATTGTCTCGAAATACAAGAATGAAATCAATGATATGATTGATTATGAGCGTGATTATTTATTTGATTATTTTGGATATAAGACCTTGGAACGTGCATATTTGATGCGTATCAATGATAAGATTGTGGAGAGACCTCAACATATGTGGATGCGTGTTTCCATCGGAATTCACGGAGACAACCTTGATAAGATCCGCGAGACATATGATTTAATGAGTTCGAAGTATTTCACCCATGCTACGCCGGCACTATTTAATTCGGGAACACCACATCCTCAGATGAGTTCGTGTTATCTTCTTGCGATGGAATCGGATAGTATCAATGGAATTTATAATACACTTCAGGAGTGTGCCAATATTTCGAAGTGGGCGGGTGGTATTGGTCTTCATATTCATAATATTCGAGCAAATGGATCTCATATTCGCGGAACAAATGGAAAAGGAACAGGAATTGTTCCAATGTTGAGAGTCTTTAATTCTACCGCGCGATATGTAAATCAAGGTGGAAAACGGAATGGTTCTTTTGCGATTTATCTCGAACCGTGGCACGCGGATATTCACGATTTCTTACAAATGAGAAAGAACCACGGAGATGAAGAGTTGAAAGCACGTGACTTATTTTATGCGTTGTGGATTCCCGATCTTTTTATGAAGAGAGTGAAAGAAAACAAGAAATGGACGTTGATGTGTCCGGATGAATGTCCTGGATTGAGTGATGTCTATGGCGAGGACTTTGTTCGTTTGTATGAGCGGTATGAGAGAGAAGGTCGAGGACGAGAAGTGTGTGAAGCGAGGAAAGTATGGTTTGAAATCTTGTCTAGTCAGATTGAAACGGGAACGCCGTATATGTTGTATAAGGATACGTGTAATATCAAATCAAATCAGAAGAATTTGGGTACGATAAAGTCTTCCAACTTGTGTACCGAAATCATAGAGTATTCAGATAAAGATGAAACCGCGGTATGTAATCTTGCGTCTATTGGTTTATCCAAGTTTGTAGAAATGAATGAAAATATTAAGAATTTGAAAAAGAATGACTTACTCTTTAAAGGCGAGGATGGTTATGTGATTACTATTTATAGCAAAAAAGGATGTAAGTATTGTGATTTAACCAAACTTCTATGTAAAAATTACAATTTAAAGTATCAAGAAGTGGTAGTAACTACTCCAGCAGAAAAAACAAATATGATGATGATCATCTATCAAAAAGTATCAGACCTTGAAAAATACAAAGAATACGTAGAGAATGGAACGTTAAACACCGTAAAAGAGTTACACTCCTTCCCACAGATTATTGTCAATGGTAGATATATTGGAGGGTATAAAGATTTCGATGAATTCACAAGACCCGTATTTAATTACGATAAATTACATCAAGTCACAAAAGTGATTACATACAATTTGAATAAAGTGATTGATCGAAATTTCTATCCCACGATTAAAACAAGAAGAAGTAATATGCGCCATCGACCTATTGGAATTGGAGTTCAAGGATTAGCAGATGCTTTTACATTGATGAATGTACCCTTTGATTCGGAGTTTTCGAGAGAAGTGAATAATAAGATCTTTTCCACTATTTATCACGCATCCTTGGAAGAAAGTTTAAAGATATCCAAAGAGAGAAACGATGGAATGAAAGAATTGAAAGCGTTGTATGGTGAAGGATTTACGATTTCTGAAAATGATAATGGGGAAAACACATATAAGGTGGTCTCACTTCAAGATAGACATCTGAATTTGTTGGAGAAGTTACGACCTACGAAGGAGGAATTGGAGAAGTTGGAAGGCGACGCAATGGGGGCGTATTCTTCCTTTGTAGGATCACCTATTTCGGAAGGTATTCTTCAATTCGATATGTGGAATAAAGATTATTCTTATTGTAAGAACGAGCACTATATCCCTACTGGAAAGATGAATTGGGAAGAGTTGAAGAGAGAAATTCGACAATATGGAATTCGTAATTCTTTACTGGTCGCACCCATGCCAACCGCTTCTACCAGTCAAATCTTGGGAAATAACGAGTGTATTGAACCTTTCACAAGTAATATTTATTTACGAAGAACATTAGCAGGGGAGTTTGTAGTAGTGAATAAATATCTAATGAAGGAATTGTTCCATCTTGGAATATGGTCGAATGACGTAAAAAATAAGATTGTATTGAATAAAGGAAGTATTCAAAACATAGAAGAAATACCATCGGAAATTAAACAGAAGTATAAGATCGTATGGGAGATTCCAATGAAATCTATTATTCAAATGGCAGTTCAAAGAGGGCGATACATTTGTCAAAGTCAGAGTTTGAATTTGTGGATGGATACTCCAAGTTATAATAAACTCACTGCCATGCACTTCTATGCGTGGGAACAGGGATTAAAAACGGGTATTTATTATTTACGAACTAAGGCAAAGGCAGCAGCACAACAATTCACTATTGATCCTAAGATGAATAAAAATAATCATCAAGTCAAAGAAGAGGAAGAGGGTTGTGTCATGTGTTCTGCCTAAATTATTCATGTAATGGAGTTGTTTTACAAATACCGAATGATTTTCTATGCCATGGACTAATGCCATGAGTTCGTATTCCTTCTAAATGATCTCGTGTTCCATATCCCTTATTTTTATCTATTTTATAATAGACTTTTAAATAAGGATTTTCTATACATAACTTGTAGATGTATTGGTCTCGTTCGACTTTCGCGAGGATACTTGCTGCCGCAATGGAAGCGTACCAATCATCACCACCTTCGATACATTGATACGGAATGTCTTTATAGGGTCGGAATTTATCTCCATCAACAAGGATGAAATTAGGTTCAATGGATAATTTCATCAAACATTTATGCATTGCCCTAAGAGTTGTCTCAAGAATATTATGAGTATCAATGGTTCTTTCATCTTCGTAATGAACGGAATACGATAAGGCATGTTTCTTTATATATTCATAGACTTTCAATAATTTTTTCTCGGAAGAGAAGCGTTTGCTGTCTTTAAGAAGTGAATATTGGAAAGAATTGTCCATTTTAGGAAGAATAACACATGCTACATACACTCTTCCAAACAATGGCCCCCGTCCAACTTCATCAATACCAACTTCGTGATAATCTGTGTTTTCTATATCTGTATAATAAGGTTTTATTTCTTCCCCTTTTCCTCGTCGTTTATTCCTCTTCTCATTTTTCTTCGATAGAAATGTATAATAATTCATTCGTATTGGTATGTTTGAAGAAGAGAGAATATAGATATTCAATTTTATAAGAAAAGAGAATATCCATTCAATTAAATAACTCCAATTGTGCGTTTTAAATTACAAAAGATGTAATAAGTCTATCCATAATTTATATATAAAATCCAAGAACATTATCTTATTCTTTTCTCTATTCTTCATCATATTATTTTATAGATATTTGAAAAGAAATAATATATCCATCATATTTTTTTCCTATTATAAGATATAAAAGAATATGATGAAGAATAGAAAAAATATGATAT